>Ga0184639_10000842_pt1 | contig 12674 bp, 11 predicted proteins | sample PLM31_170_b2_FD_133155 | JGI IMG/M metagenome (GOLD analysis project Ga0184639, IMG submission 133155) | Groundwater sediment microbial communities from an aquifer in East River, Colorado, USA - PLM3-1_170_b2 | ecosystem: Environmental > Terrestrial > Soil > Riparian zone | place: USA: East... | reverse complement strand
CGATCATGTTGGTGAGGGAGGAAATATCGTTGCCGCCGCCGGTGCCGGGCAGCCTGATCTTCGGGTTGTCCGCATCGCCGATGAACGACGAGTTCAAATTGCCGAAGCGGTCGATCTGCGCGCCGCCCATGAAGCCGACCGTCACCAGCCCGCGCTGCAGGTAGCAGGCGAAGACCTCGAACATCGAGCACACCGAGAGCGCGCCCGAGACCAGTGTCGGATCTCCGATGGAAAGAGGCAATCGTGCCGGCTGGGCGCCAATGACACCGGCCTCATAGACCATCACCAACCCAGGCGCGTGCGTCCGACGGGCCAGGTTGCAGGCCAGATTGGGAAGACCGACTCCGACGAAGACGACGTCGCCATCCCGCAGCAGGCGGGCGGCATGGACGGTCATCAGCTCGGCGGGAGTCAGAGTTGGATCAGACACGAATCTGCCTCGGCCCTCGTTCCTCTCAGTAGCGGCCGTAATTCACGGGCTCGCTCCAGCGCGGTTCGACGCGCAGGCGTTGGTGGATTTCCTCGCCGAGCTTCTCCCAGTAGGCGGCGCGATCGGCGACTCCAAAGACCCACTCGTCGAGCCAGGCGCGCACCCGCCCGGCGTCCGATGAGATTCGATCCCACTCGAGGTAGAAGGCGTTGTCGCGATCGTAGTAGCCCTGGGTGTAGGAAGGGTGGGCGCAGTAGGGCACGTGACAGACGGCGTTGACGACGAGCGACGGGATGATCGTCCGGTTGGGGTCGGAGCGGATCACTTCGCCGTCGACGATCTCCTCGGCGGTCACGATCACGCGGGCTGAGGCGAAGGCGGCTTCCTTCTGTTCGCCAAGGATTCCCCACAGGTGGCAGTTCCCCTCGGCGTCGGCGCGCTGGACGTGTACGATGGCGACGTCCGGATGGAGGGCCGGTACGGTGACGAGGGTCGCGCCGGAGTAGGGATCTACGACGCTGCGATAGTTGGGGTTGGCGTCCGCCAGATCGGAGACCCCGGTCGGGTTCATCGGCAGGAAGGGGAGGCCGGAGGCGCCGGCGGTCAGGCGGGTAATCATGGCGAAGTGCGAGTACTCTTCCCACTCGAGGGTGCCCTTCTCCATCGCCGAGCGCAGCAGGCGCAGCGAGCCGATACCCGGGTTCCCCGAGTAGGAGAAGATGATCTTGCGGGCACAGCCGGCGGCGACCATCTGGTCATAGATCAAGTCGGGCGTGGCCCGTGCCAGGGTCAAATCTCGGCGGCCCTGGCGGATGATCTCGTGGCCGGCGGCGAAGGGGATCAAGTGCGTGAAGCCGGCGGCGTAGATCACGTCGCCGTCGTGGACGTGGTCGGTGATGGCGCGCCGCAAGGATGTGAGCTTGGACATCGACTGGGGTCCCGCGAGGGGAGGGTGGTGCCTTCGAAAGCGACGGCCCAATTGACGGGCTCAGTATACTACGCGACCCAGAGCGACCTCGTGCGCCGCGAGGTCGCTCTCTCTTTGCGGGCGCCGGGGAGCGCCTGTAATCTCTCGCCAATCCCTAATCAGAAACTAAAGGCCCACTAATCTAGGAGCCCTAGCTTCTGACCAGGGCGGGCGGACTCTGCGTCGCCCCGGCGCCCGGCAGGAGGCAGTGATCCGCGGCAAGGTTGAGCAGGAGGGGGCCCAGCGCAGATCGAGCCGATTCTCGGACGATTCGCCCCTGCGTCGCTGGATCCTCCCCGCCGCCTTGGTGGCGATGGCGGCCCTGACCATTGCCTTGATTGTGCTTGCCCTCGGGGTGCTTCTTCAATTGATTCCCTGGCAGTAATCTCGCCGACGGCAGGCCAGCCCTCGGCTAATCCAAACCAGGAGGTCGTTCCGATGTCGCTGCAGTTGATGCTGCCCTTTGTGTCCAGCGCGGTCATGATTGTCTTCACGGTATCTGTCCTCCAACGCTATGTCGTCCGACGCAAGCTTCACTTTCTGTACTGGGGCATCGGGCTGGCCATGTTTACGGCTGGGAGCCTGGCCGAAGCCTCCTTCGCTCTCTTCGGCTGGAGCGCGGCCGTCTTCTTCGTCTGGTACCTCTTCGGGGCGGCTTTGAATGCAGCCTGGCTCGGTCACGGCACCTTGCATCTCCTGGTGCGGCGCCGATGGGTTCACGTACTGACCGCGGTGCTGGTCGTGGGCAGTGTGGCGGCGGCTTTCCTCATGTTGTCGGTTATGCCGCTCCTCAATCCCACCGGCTTCACTGCCGCCCTGCCGATCAGCGAGCAGTACCGGACGATCATGCCGCCGATCTCTCAAGGGGCGGCGGTGCGACTCACGACGCCGTTTTTCAACATCTATGGCTTGATCACGCTCGTCGGCGGCGCCCTGTGGTCGGCAGGACTCTTCTTGCGGAAGCGGGTTCTGCTGAACCGCGTGGTCGGCAACGTGATGATCGCGGCCGGGGCGCTTTCGATCGGCTTTGCCAGTGCAGCCACGCGTCTGGGCGTGGGAGGTTACCTCTATCTGGGCGAACTCATCGCGGCCGTCTTGATGTATGCCGGCTTCCTGACGGCTGCCGCGCCGGCGACCGAGGCCGAGCGGGCCGAGGCGGCTGTGGCGGTGGCGCAGGCTAGTTAAGCGGCGAGCGCTCCGATTAATCCCGGCCAGCGGCTCTTAACAGCCGCCCGGTGAGCGCAGCTCCTAACAGCCCCAATCCATCTATCGGCAAGTGACGACCGGCCTGAGCATCGAACAAGACCGAGGCCAGGGCCGGCAACTCATCATCCCCGGACCGCAAGCAGGCTGCCAAGGGAATTCGAGGAAGGGACGCGATGCGCCGCGCATGCGCCGGCGGCGTGGTCGGTCAATCCGCCCATGGCTCAGCGCTGGCTCGCCTCGATGTATTCGCGGATCGTCGGGACCGCCGTCAGGCGCTCGTGGAAGAAGTTGTTGACCAGGTTGATCACGTGGGCGCGGGCGGCTTCGACGGGTTGACTGTCGGCGGACCCGGTCTCGGCCAGGCCATCCCGCAGCCGCAGCAGCTCCTTGACGATGGCCGCCTCGCGATCATCGTCGAGCGACCGAACCACCTCCAGGATGAGCTTATCGGTTTGTTCGACGAGGGCCTCGGTGGGAATGCCGGCGTCGGGCTGGGCGGCGTCGTCGATGGTCCGAATCAACGTCCACACCTGATAGAGCACCGTCGTCGGTTCGTCGAAAAGCTCCCGAAGGTAGGCCGCTTCCTCGTAACGCCCGGTGAGGCGGAAGACGTTATACATGCGTTTGGCGGCCTTGCCGTAGTTCAGATCCTTCGTCAGATACTTGTGAACCTCTTTTTCCAACTGGGCGACGTAATCCTCGAGGGCGTCGGCGGAGACATGACGGGCGAGCTTGGAGAAGATCGGGATCGACTCGGCCTCCAGGTAGACCTCCTGGAAGTAGGGGTCGAGATACCCGTCGAGAGGGGTGATCGAACCGTCGGGCGCTTCCCATGTGACGTCGAGCATGTTGCTGGCATTGGCCAACTGACCGCGGGCCGGATCGGCGACAACCCAATCCAGTTTGCACCAGCCCGGATCGCGCGCCGCCGCCTCCCATGCGACGACGGCCGGCGTTCCGTCGGCATGGAAGCCTTCGATCCGACCGAGGCGGATTTCCTCCGTTCGCCAGGCGATCGGAGCGCCGGCCTTCATCGGCTCGCCATCCCACAGCATGTCCTCGGGGAAGGATCCCATCTTGACTTCGATCAGCTGGTGCGTGGGGCCTTTGGCCGTAGCCAAGGCCTTCTCGCGCATCAAACGGGACAGGATAGCGCAGGCCCCTTCGCGGCTTGGGGCGTGGATGTTGACGCGTTCAAAGTAGTCGCAGTCGCCTGGGTAGGACTGAATCTTGGACTGGGCGGCGGAACCGGAGAGCGCCAGCGCCGTCTCGACGACGCCGGGCTCGTCTTGGAATTCGACCAGGTGACCGATGGCGCGAAAGCGCTCGAGATCCTGCGGCGCGAAATCCAGCATGCTGACCTTATGTCCGAAGACCCCGGTGCGCGAGTCGAAGACGATGTCCCCGCCGCTGCCGGCGGCCATGGCACTGAGCCAGCGCAGCGCCTCGGCTTCGTCCATCTCGACCCCGAGGCGGCGGGCCGAGTCGAGCATGTGTTGCAGCTCTTCGCGGGATTGTGAGGGGTCCGCCATGGCTCCTCCTTGCGAGCCACAAAGCTCCCCGCGAGCTCTGAGCTCGCGTGGAGCTCGGGCTCTCCTACAGCTGGATCGTACGGAGATAGGCGATGATGTTCTTCAGATCGTCATCGGTGAATGCGGGATTGTTGCCCCTGGGAGGCATGTCGACCCCGGTGGTGTTGAGCGGGTCGCTGGCCGGCCGCCCGGCCAGGAGAAAGGCAAGCATCTGTTCATCGGTCTGCGCCGGAAGGAACTCGCTCGTCGTCAGATCCTTGCCCAGGCCGGGGATGCCCTTGGCGTCCGCCCCGTGACAGGTGACACACGTCGTGAGGAACGCCGCGCGTCCGGCCTCGGGATCGCCGAAGGGCGTCGCCTTCGAACCGCAGGCGGCCAGGGTGCCGGCCGCCAAGAGGAGAAGAGTCGGCAGATACATTCGAGGCATGCTTGAAGCTCCTATGTTGGGTGGCTGTTCGGTGCGATCCGGCCGTCCCGTCGGCGGGGGCTTTAGGTGACGGCTGGATTCGCCCGTGGATGTGGATCGGGGCAAATTGTAACGCTGTGCAGAATCCGCCGGGCCGGCGCTTCATGGACGAGGGGTTCCGTCTAGGCGAGCCTGTCCCGACGACTCGTCACTACCGGGCTACCGTCAGCTCCGTAAAGCGAGGGTTGCCATGAAGAGACGCCAGATCTGAGTCCTCCGTCGACCACTCCCGAAGACCCGGATTCAACTCGAGGCCCTTTCGCAAAGACTCGAGGGCCGCAGCCGACTGGCCGGACAGCGCCAGGTGGCAGGCCATGTTGTAGTGCACAACTCCATGCCACTCTGGAGCCGGGTCGAGGTCGACGAGCCTGACGCTCAGAGCCTCCATCCACGCGAGGGCGCGAGGCCCTCTCCCGTGGCGAATCGCATAATCTGAAAAATGGAAAACCGGGTGGGTGCCGGCGTCGACGGTCACTCGGCGCCAGGCGGGGCGACTTCCTGCGGAACCGGAGGGAGTAGCCAGCACGGCCTCATTGGTTTCGCGCAGGGATTCCAGGAAGCCGTGCCAAGCCTCGCGGGACCGCTTGCTCACTTCTTCCCAACTCAGGTCACGGTTCTGTTCGTAAAGGAGGCGGTTGACCCCGTCGAGCTCTTGCTCCTCTTCCTGAACCTCCCCCCGAGAATGAGCCGCCAGCTGCTGGCTGCCTCGAACTCGCCACGAGGCGACATGTGCGACGGTGTCCTTCGCCGTCCAGTTTTCGGCCGTGCCCGCAGCCTCTCGTTCGGCGGCCGGAAGATCGTCCAGGAATTCGACCTCGACACCTTGCACGTAAGCCGTCAGGTCTAGGAGCTTCGCCTGCAGGGTCATGAGTTAACTGGGAGGAGGCGGAAAACGCATTCTACACCGTGAGGGTGCGCTGTTGGCGGGTCTCCGTCAAGCCGCAGCCTCAGGATTGGACAAAGCGCTCGACTCCCAAGGCGAAGCCGGCCAGCGCGTCGGCGCCGGAAGTGTGGCCGATTCGGCAAAGACGGCTCACCGCAGCGGCGCTCGCCGCCTCGTCGCCTGCCGCCCACGCCCCGATCAGGCGATGCCAATCCATGCCGGCGGCGCCGACCGCCCCGGCCCGCAGGTAAGCCGCCGAGACCGTCGTCGTCCGAGGGGCCCCCGCGTCGGCGATCGCTTCCGAGAGGATAAGTGCGGAGGCTTCCGGCGCCCAGGTCCACACGGAGTAGATCGCGCCCAGGAGAAAATCGTCTCCCGCCGGAGTGAATCCCGTGCCCAGACCGCCGAGTCCTGCCGCGGTGGTTTCGAGATTGTGGACCGCGCTTTCTGCCGGCGGATCGAATTGCGAGGCGCAGTCGGCTAAGGCGGAAAGAAAGGGGCCGGAGCGGCGGCGGATTTCATTCACAAAACGGGTCTCTCCCGCTTGGACGGGATTCAACAGAGCCGCCAGGCTTCCTGGAGGAGCGAAGCTGGCGATGGATTGACGCAGGATAGGGAGGCCGGCCGTGAGAAGAGACGGCGATTGGATCGCTTCCCAGCTCGGCCGCGCCGGCCACGGTCTTCCCGTGAGTTGGATGCTCAACCGGCCAGATCGGATTTCCTTGTCGGCGAACTGCACCGAGTGGCCAGGACGGAGCGAACGGTCAAAGAATCCACGGTCGATGGGCAGGACAATGGCAAGGGGACCGGGTCCGACTTCGCTGCTGACGAGCGCCAACACATCGCCGCATTGATTCGCCAGGTAGGCTGCGGACGGGAAGACGTTGAGCACTCTCCCGTCGGTGGATCGCTGCAGCGCCGGCTGAATAGCCGTGGAAATCCACGACGACCGGATGGAAAAAGGCCCGGCAACCGGTGGGCGATCAGGGCCGAGTCGGGGCCGGTGGATCAAAGCTTGGCTTGGGCTTCGTTCACCAGTTCCCATAAGCGGCTCGGGTCGAGGGGAATCTCCCGTATTTCTAGAGGAAGATCGGAAAAAGCATCTTCGATGGCCTGCGCAAACGCCGCACCGGCGGGAATCGCGCCGGCCTCGCCGGCTCCCTTGACACCCAGCGGGTTGTCCGGGGAAGGCGTTTCCTCGTGCCCGACGAGAATCTCCGGGACCTCGAGGGCCGTCGGCATCAGGTAATCCATGAACGAGGCGTTGAGCAGCTGGCCGTTCTCGTCGTACATCAACTTCTCGTAATAAGCGTTGGCCACGCCTTGCGCCACGCCGCCGTGCACCTGCCCTTCCAGGATCAGCGGGTTCAGCACTTTGCCGCAGTCGTGAACCACGACGTACTTCTGGATGTGCACTCCCATCGTCTCCGGGTCGACCTCGAGGATCAGGGCATGGACCCCGCTGGCGGTGGCGCCGCGATCAGGGCCGAAGTACTCGGTGGCTTCCAGGCCCGGCTCGGTGCCGGGGCGGACCGCCCCGCGCAAAGGGTTGGCCCGCGACGCGAGATCCTTGAGGGCCACGCTGCGTGACGGATCCTCCCGGGACCGCGCCGCCCCGCCGACCAGTTCGATCTGATCCTCGGGCAGGCCGAGCTCCTCGCTCGCCTTGCGCAGCACCTTCTGGCGCACACTGCGCGCCGCAGCGTGGACCGCGTTCCCGGCCACGACCGCACCCCGGCTGGCGAAGGTCCCTGAGCCCCAGTGGAACTGGTCCGTGTCGCCGGTGACGATCTCGACATCTCCGGCATCGACGCCGAGCTGCTCGGCGGCGATCTGTGCGAAAGACGTGAAGTGGCCCTGTCCCTGCGTGCCGACGCCGGTGGCGACGCTGACCTTGCCCGTCGGTTCCACTTGCACCCGGGCCCCTTCGTACGGTCCGATCCCCGTCCCCTCGACGTAAGCCACGACCCCGATCCCCAGCCGCCGACCCTCGGCCCGGGCCTTCGGCTGCACCTCGCGCACGAACTCGTCGTGGCCGACTTTGCGCAGAGCATGGTCGAGGACGGGCAGGTAGTTCCCGCTGTCGTAGACCAGCGGGGCGAAGTCCTGATTGATGATCTGGTTGTCGTACGGGAAAGCATCCGGAGGGAGGAAGTTGCGGCGCCGAATTTCGACCCGGTCGATGCCCAGCTGTCGGGCGGCGATGTCGAGCAGCCGCTCGATCACGAACACGCCGTGCTGGCGGCCGGCGCCGCGGTAAGGGGTGACGATGGTCTTGTTGGTGAAGACGGCTTTGAAGTCGCTGTAGTAGTTCGGGATCTTGTACGGGCCGAGCAGCGTGCACTGGCTGTTGATCGGCACGGTCAGGCCATAGGGGTCGTAGGCGCCAGTGTCGTGCAGAAAGACGTCGTGGACTCCGAGGATCCTCCCGTCTTGGGTGAGGGCGATCTCGGCGTCATGAATCTGACTGCGCTCGTGAGTCGTCCCGACGAAGTTCTCGGCGCGGTCCTCGATCCACTTGACCGGCCGGCCGAGCTTCATCGCCGCCCACGGCACGACCAATTCCTCCGGATAGAACATCATGATCTTGGGACCGAATCCTCCGCCGACGAACGGCGCGATGACGCGCACCTGATGCTCGGCGAGGTGCAGGCGCGCCGCCAGACCATTACGGATCGGGATCGGCGCTTGAGTCGTGTCCCACACCGTCACGCGCGCCTGACGGGCGTCCCATTCGGCCACCACGCCGCGGTTCTCCAACGCCGCCGCTGCGCCGTGGTCATAGATCAGACGTCGGGCGATGACGACGTCGGCCTGCGAGCGGATGGCCTCGTAGCTGCCGCGCTCCTGGATGACGTGCGCCGCCAGATTGGACTCCAGGTCGTCGTGGACGAGGGGCGAGCCTTCCCTCAAGGCCCGCTCCAGATCGACCACGGCCGTCAGCGGCTCATAGTCCACCTCGATATCGACCAGCGCGTCCTCGGCCAGGTAGCGGTTCTCCGCCACGACAACGGCGATGACCTCACCGGCGTGGCGGACCTTGTCGCGGGCCAGGGGCACCTGCGTCCGCTCATGGAATACGAGGCGCTCGATCGGCGGGGGCGAAACCAGCAGGGGGCCCGGTTTCCAGTAGTCCCCGAGATCGGCGGCGGTATAGACGGCGAGGACGCCCGGGCGGGCGCGGGCGCGTGCGGCGTCGACCCGTCGCAAACGCGCATGGGCATACGGGCTGCGAAGGAACGCGGCGTGGACCAATCCTTCCAGGTGGACATCGTCCGTGAACAGCGCCTGACCGGTGAGCAGGCGAGGGTCCTCGTTGCGGCGGCGGGCCTTACCTAGGGTCTGAGTGGTTGTCTGGCTAGCCATTGTCATCTCCCTGCGGACCGGGACTGGGTTTTCCTTCTATCGTCGGCGGCCTCCGTGTTAGCCCCCGAAGCGCGATCCGAGCCGAGTCCGTCGACCAAGGGACCTCCGGCGGCGCCATTGTCAACTCCGCCAAATCAAGGAGGACCGAATCATAATTCACCCGCCAACCGGCGAAATCCCTCCAGGCTTGTTCACGGTCAGGTCTCAAAGGCAGTCCGCTGGCGGCCAGGCGATCGTACGCGACCTGGAACTCTTCGTGAGTGATGCTGATGGGATCATTGGGTTTTGGGTTCGAATCGTATCGGATGCGAAAGAGGTCGGCGATCTCTCGCAGGGCCAGGTATCCGGCCCGGAGGCACAGGTCAACCTGGGCGTTGCGCGGGACGTCGAGGGTCGAGGCGGTGAGCGAGGCGGCATCGAGCACCGCCCCGGAGGCCGTCACCCAGGCTCGGGCAGGATTCGGCGATCGAAAGAAAACCAACGCCGCCAGCGAAGTGTGACTCTCCTCTAGTTCCGCGAACCAGGACTCCCAGGTGATCCACAGATCGTTCAACCGATCGAGCCGCCCGAGCCGGTGGTACCGCTCCAGCATTTCGATCGCCGAGGGGGGCGATCCGGCGCGGACGTCGAGCAGGGTAACCGCCGTCTCCCTGCGCGAGAAGGTGGCGTACATCGTGGGCAGGTACGAGATCAGCAGAGCTAGAAGCAGCAGTCCGATAGCGGCCTCGCTGAAGTTCAGTAGGGCGAGGGGCACGGCCTCGCCCGACACGAAGCCCAGGGTCAGGAGGGACGAGCCGCTGAGTAAGATGGCCTGCTCCCAGTTGTCGACTCCCAGCCCCAAGTAGATTCCGGCGTAGCCGAGCAGCACCAACGCCAACCAAACCAGGGGCAGGAGGAGCAGGCCAATCGGCGCATAGAGCGCCATGACCCGATCGCTCACGAGGTAGCTCCGCGAGAAACGCAGGCGGAGGTCGAACAGGCGGCGCAAGTTGCGAAAGACGAAACGCGTGATGGGGTCGCGAGCGCTGCGGGGGAGCACGAAGGTGCGAACGGCTGAGAGCAGGGCGCTGGCCACCAGGACCATCCCGGCCAAGAAGGCTGCCGCACGCAGAAGCCACAACGGCGACTCCGTCATTTCTCGGGCCAGCGCCAGGCTCGGATCTGCGCGGTGTGCTCGCGTTCATGTTCGAAAGAGTATTCGGCGATCCAACGCCAGAGCGGGTGGCCGTGCAGCCACGTCTCGGGGCGACGTCGTGTCAGATCGTCGTCCGACAACTTCTCGATCCAGCGCATGGTTTGGCGGCGCACGCCGTGGAAGTCCTCCAGGACGCGCTCGAACGGGCGATCCTTGGTCTCGGCGTGCCAGCGGGCATTGAGAGAGTCGAAATCAGGGCTGGCGACAAGCGCTTCTCCAGTCGGCCGCCGCCCCTGGTCGAGGTGGGCCAGGAGCCGCACCAACTCGGCCTCCCACATGCTCACATGCTGGAGGACGTCGCGCACCGACCAATCTTCGACGGCGCCGTGCGTCAGCAGCCGCTCGGGGGTCAGTCCGTCGATGGCGTCGAGCAACCGGCTTCGGGAATCGTCCAACTCGGTCATGATCTCTTGCTTGTTCATTAGTTCCACGTTCGGCAAGCCGTCAGCCATCAGCTATCAGCCATCAGCAAGACCCGTGTGGCTGACGGCTGATTGCTGATCACTGATGGCTAGAGCCACGCCACGGCGCGGCAGAAGGCGGCTTCGCCGCCCTTGAACTTCCATGGAAACGCCCCCAGGGTCAGGCGCTTGTTGTGCAGCTCCTTCAGGCCGATGTCCCCCCCCAGATTCTCGACGTGGATGCAATCATGGGGGAACAAAGCGTTGTGCGTGAGCTGGTAGGCGGAGTCCGGGAACAGCTCGTCGATCTTGTCGGCGCCGAATTTGGCCTCGACCCTGGCCCGCACTTTCTGCCAGTGCTCGAGCCCACCTTTGCCCAGGAACCGGCCGATCGGGAGATTCATCGGGTGGTCGGTGGAGATCATGTCGACGCCCCAGATGTGGATCTTCTTCTTCAGGAGCCAATCGCACAGGCTGAAGTGAGGTCCCGGATGGCGCTGGATATAGCGTTCCTCGTCGCCGTCCGGGCTGAGGAAGGAATAACGGTGCCAGCCGGTGTGGAGGAAGAGAATGTCGCCGTCGCGCACGTCGGCCCGCTTTTCGATGTCTTCCGGACGGAAGAGGTCGAGGTCGTCGAGCATGTCGCTCAGGTCGACGATGACGCCCGGTCCGTAACACCACTCGATGGGGATCTCGTCGATGGTCTTGCCGTTGGTGACGAAGTGCCGCGGGGCGTCGAGGTGGGTGCCCATGTGGTTGGAGGTCTGGATGTACTGGGCGTTCACACCGTGCTCCGACTTGCGTTTGATGTACTTGACCTCGAAGGGCGGGTAGAAGGGCCAGAAGGAGCAATCCTGGTTGAGGGGTTGGGAGAGGTCGTAGATGCGCATGGGGCCTCCGCGTGACAAGCTAATTGGCGATTGGCGATTTGCGATTGGGGAGCGAACGCATGGGCGTCTTTTTAGTCGTCCGGAACAGCCAACAGTCCCCGGTCTTCATCCAGGATGAGGTCGTCCGTTGGGGAATCTAAGGAGTATGAGGCCTCGACGGCCGGTTCGTGGATTGCGCGGGAAGAGCGTTGGGCGGTCTGACTTCGTAATCTGAGGTCTCGCACAAGTGCATTCAGTTTCCTGGCGACTTCGGTCAATCGGGCATCCCAGTCGGTGGCCTCCTGCGGCGGAATGAGCCCGCGCCTATTCGCTCGATCGATCCAGAACTTCGCTTCGAAAAGACTCCCCCGGGCGTAATACAGAAACCTGATCTTGTCCGCGTAGTGAAATCGACCGAATGCCTCGGCGATGTTCGCACCGATCGAGTCCACGGCTCGGGCAAGCTGTAAACCAACGACATCACGCGCCAGTCCATTCCAGGCGGAGACTCGGGACCATAATTCATCAGCGATCTGCTGCGCATCATTCAAAACTTCAAGATTCTCAAGCCCGCTGCCCATGTCGAGTCTCCAATCCCCAATCCCAATCTCCAATCGCTAATCGCCAATCGCTAATCGCCGATCGCCAATCCCCATCCCCCTCACGCCATCCCATAGCGCTCCGCAAACGCCACCAGCGCCTGCTGGAAGATCGCCAAGGGTGGGCGGACCAACCCAGCCCCGACCTGTCCGACGCCGGGCTGGCGGTGGGCGATGCCGGTGTTGATGCGCGGGGTGATCCCGAGCTCCACGACCTTCCGGATGTCGATGCCGGTCGGGGTGCCGCGGAAATCGAGCGAGGGCATGGTGAAGATCTTGTGTTCGGCGACGGTGATCTCGTACATCTCGAGGGTGGCGTTGAGCGCGTCCTTCGGCGAGCCGCCGACGAAGGTGACGATGGCCGGCGCCGTCGCCATGGCGAAACCGCCGATGCCGGCGGTCTCGGTGATGGCGCTGTCGCCGATGTCGGGATTGGCGTCGGCGGCGCTGAAGCCGGGGAAATAGAGTCCCTCCGGAACGGCCGCCGGCGCGGTGAACCAGGCGTCGCCCAGCCCGCTGACCCGAATGCCGAAGTCGGTGCCGTTACGGGCCATGACCGTGACGATCGTGCTGCCGTCGATCCCGTGCCCGGCGAGGGTCATCGCTTTGCAGGCGGCCATCACCGGGTTGAGGATGCTCAAGGCGTTCTCCCCGATGAATTGCAGAACCTCGGCCTTGGTTTCCTCTCCCAGGGGCAGGCGGGCGATCCGCGGGGCCAGGAATCGCAGGAAGAGGAGAGAGCCGGCTTTGTTGCGGTTGT
>Ga0184639_10000841_pt1 | contig 12676 bp, 13 predicted proteins | sample PLM31_170_b2_FD_133155 | JGI IMG/M metagenome (GOLD analysis project Ga0184639, IMG submission 133155) | Groundwater sediment microbial communities from an aquifer in East River, Colorado, USA - PLM3-1_170_b2 | ecosystem: Environmental > Terrestrial > Soil > Riparian zone | place: USA: East... | reverse complement strand
CGTGGCCCAGGGCCGGCCCGAGCTGCTGGAGCGGCGCCCCGATTTTGGGAGCGCCGTCCGCAACGCCACGCGGGTCAACCTCGAGCCGCTCTCCGACGCGGAGATGCGTGCGCTGCTGGAGGGATTCGTGCCCGGCCTGCCGCCGAGGGCGCTGCGGCAGTTCGTGGAGCGGGCCGAGGGGATTCCGCTCTATGCCGTGGAGACGGTGCGCTTGATCCTTGACCGCGGGCTGCTGGTCGCCGAGGAGGGCCGCTACCGCCTGACCGGGGAGATCCCCGCATTGGGTGCGGCCGAGACGCTGCACGCCCTCATCGCGTCGCGCCTGGATGACAACCGGCCGGAGGACCGGGCTCTCCTCCAGGATGCATCGGTCCTTGGCCAGAGCTTCTCCATCGAAGCGCTGGCGGCGGTGGGCGGCGCGGAGCCAGCCCTCCTGGCCGATCGGCTGGAGCGCCTCGTCCGCCGGCAGCTCCTGATCGTGCAGGCAGACCCACGCTCGCCGGAGCGCGGCCAGTATCAGTTCGTGCAGGCGGTCGTGCGCGACGTCGCGTACGCCTCGCTGGCAAGGGCCGATCGCCGGGCCAGGCACCTCGCCGCTGCCCGCTACCTGGAGGCGCTCGGCGACGAGGAGACGGCCGGCGTGCTGGCCAGCCACTACCTGTCGGCCCACCGGGCCTCCCGGCCCGGACCGGAGGCCGATGCCCTCGCGGCGCAGGCGCGGATCGCGCTGCAGGCCGCCGCTGAGCGCGCGGCGGCGCTCCACTCCATGCGGCAGGCGGTCGGGTACCTGGAACAGGCGCTGACCGTCACCTCCGATCCGGCCGAGCAGGCGGTCCTCCATCTGCGCGCCACCGAGTCGGGGGAGGCGATCGACGTGCAAAACGCCATCCGACACGCCGAGGCGGCCCGCGACCTGTATCGCTCGCTCGGCGACGCGCATGGCACGTTGCGAGCGGCCACCTGGGTCGGCCGCCATCAGACGAGCGGAAAGACCGAGCCGGCGGCGATCGCAACCTTCGAGGAGGCCCTCGCGGAGGGTGCCTCGATCTCCGATTCGGCCGAGTACGCGGCAGTCCTGGCCGAGCTGTCGCGGGTCTACATGATGATCGGGCGAAGCGCGGAGGCTGTGGCCACCGCTGACCGCGCCCTCGAGCTCGGCGGCCGGCACGGGCTGGTGCGGCCCATCGTCGAGGCCCTCATTAACAAGGGGTCGGCCCTATGGACGATGGGCCGGGCTGTCGAGACCGAGGCCGTGCTGCGGGGCGCGATCGCGGTTGCGGACCGGGAGGGACTGATCACCGCCGCCCTCCGCGCTCGCAACAACCTGTTCGGGTGCTACGGGGATGACGACCTGCGGGAAGGGGTCGACCTGCTGCGTGACGGGTACGCCCTGGCAGTTCGTTTCGGGAGCCTAACGTTCACGCAGCAGTTCTTGATGGGCCTGGCCACCCTCTCCGTCTACAGCGGCGATTGGGGGGCGTGGCTGGACGAAATCGAAGCCATCGAAGATGCCGAGACGCCCCACCCCTTCTACCAGGCCGCGTTCGCCAATATCCGATCGGTGCTGGCCGCGGTTCGCGGCGATGAGGACCTGGTCGACGCCGAGCTGGCGAAGGCGCGCGCCGCTGCGGCGATGCTGGACAGCGTCACGGTGACCGCCGCCCTGGCCCTCTCCGATGCGTATTGCGCCCTCTTCCGCGGCGAGTGGGCCCCCGGGACGCATGGCGGCGTCCTGGCGTCCGCTGACACCAACTTTGCCACGGAAGGTAGGGCGATCGCCGCGCACGCAGCCATCGCGGGCGACCTCGTCGACGATCTGCGGCAGATCCTCGAAGCCCTGTGGGCCAGCCCGTACCGCACCAGGCTGAGCTTCGCTGCCATCGCGAACTCCGAAGGGGGGCTCGCTGCTCGCGCAGGGCGCTGGGATGAGGCGCGGATCGGCTACCGGCAGGCGCTCGAGCTGCGAGAGCAGGCGGGAAACCTGCTCGAGAAGGCGGTCACCGGGCTGGAGTGGGCCGCTCTGGCCGGCTCCCGAGATCCCGATGCGCAGGCTGCCGGAGCCGCTGGCGCCGCCTTCTTCACCGAGCGCGGCGCGGCCGCCGTCGTCGAGCGTTACCGGGCGGGCTTCGTGCCGGTCGAGGAAGCCGCGGCCACTCCGCAGGAGAGCCGCCGCGCGGCGGCAGCCACGAGCAAGGTATCGCCCACCTGAGCGTATGCGACTAGCATGAGCACCGATGTCCAACCGCTCCATCGGCCTCGCTGAAGACCTACACGCCTACCTGCTGAGCGTCGGGGTGCGCGAGCCCGAGGTGCTCCGCGCCCTCCGCGAGGAGACGGCCGAGCTGCCGATGGCCAACATGCAGATCGCGCCCGAGGAGGGTGCCACGCTGGCGATGCTGGTGCGGCTGCTCGGTGCGCGACGCGTGCTCGAGATCGGCACCTTCACCGGCTACTCCTCCACCGCCATGGCGCTCGCCCTCCCGGCCGACGGCCGGATGGTGTGCTGTGACGTGAGCGAAGAATGGACCGATATCGCCCGCCGCACCTGGGCCGCCGCGGGCGTCGCCGACATGATCGAGCTCCGACTGGCGCCGGCCGTCGACACGCTCGACGATCTGCTGGCAACCGACCAGGCTGGCACCTTCGACCTGTGCTTCATCGACGCCAACAAGGACAACTACATCGACTACTACGAGCGCTCGCTGCGGCTCGTGCGGGCGGGCGGGGTGATCGCCATCGACAACGTGCTGTGGAGCGGCCGCGTGGCCGATCCATCGGACCACGACGAGAGCACCGAGGCGATCCGTGAGTTGAACGCGCTGATCGCCACCGACGAGCGGGTCGACGTGGCCATGCTGCCGGTCGCCGACGGCCTGACGCTGGCCCGCATCCGCTAGGCGCCCCGCGCCAGGTCGAGGAGCGCTCAGCGCTTCTTACGGCCAAGTTGGAATCCTCCGGACAGCTCAACCGCCTGGTCACCGCCGCTCGATGGTTGGCATGAGCGCCCAGCGCTCTCCACGGCCACAAAAGCGCGGCGTGCGGCGCGATCTTGTCCGTTAGGAGCGCTCATCGCTCATGAGGCGTGCTCCTAGGCGCCGCGCGCCGTCACTCGGGCGCGGGCTTCTCCTGCACCGCCCAGCCGTTGCCGTCGGGATCGTTGAAGAAGAAGAACGAGTTCCACGGGCCGCCCTTGCCGTCAATCCAGGTCCCGTTGTCCATGTGGCGGACGGGGGTGACATCCACGCCTCGGTCTACCAGCTCGGCCCGGGCGGCATTGATATCGGCGACGACCAGCTGCAGGCCCTCCACGGAGCCCGGCGTCGCGCCGGTCAGCCCCTTGCCGATCGTGACTGAACACCCCGAGCCGCGCGGCGTCAGCTGCACCACGCGGAACTCCTCGCCGAACGACTGGTCGACGTCGACCACGAAGCCGACCTGGTCGGCATAGAACTGCTTGGCCCGATCGACATCGGCCACCGGCACCACCACGACCTCGAGCTTCCAATCCATCGCGCATCGTCCTCGCTGTCCAGACTCTTGTCGGATCCTCGCGGGATCGTACCCGGGCGCAGCGCGCTCGGCAGCCCACACCCGAGAGCGCTGAGCGCTCCCGACGGCCAGTTTCGCGCGATTTCATCGCGTTTCACGGCGCACGGCCGAGCTGCTTGGCCGTAAGGAGCGCTCAGCGCACTTGAGAAGGCCGACCCGCGCGATGCGGGCCGGCCCACGCGATGAATCGCAGACTCACGGCGGAATCCTCACCTATTGATTGATGACTCCCTTACCCCGCGGCGCCAGCATCGGTTCCCTAGTTCCGCTTCTCGATTGGGGCGAAGCCGTGGCCGCCCATCACTCGCCAGCCGATCCCGTCGTGTTGCAGGTGGAAGACCGCGGGCATCGGCATCGCCAGGTGGAAGTCGTGGTCGACCGTCGGCTCGAGTGCCTGGAGGATGAGCGAGATGAGGTTGCCGTGGCTGCCGACCAGCAGCCGCCCGCCCGCCGAATGCCGGGCGCGGAGCAGGTCGAGCACGCCCATCGCCCGCCGCTGCGCCTCGCGTCCGCTCTCGCCGCCCGGTGCCGCCCAGTCGGGCTCCACCCAGCCGCGGGCCAGGAGATCGGCCCAATCGTCGCGTGGCGTCGCCGCCAGCCGCCGCTCGCGCAGGTCGGCCAGCTCGTGCACCTCCAGGGAGCGCCGCCGCGCGGTGGGCGTGACGGTCTGCACGGCACGCAGGTAGGGGCTGCTGTAGACCGCGACGAAGTGGTACGGGTCAAGCTCCAGGGCGAGCTCATCGGCGTCGCGCAGCCCGTCTTCGGTGAGTGGCCGCTCGTCGTCGCGCTCCGCCCACGGCGACGTGCCGATCGGGACCGCCTCCGCGTGGCGCACCAGCACGATTTCGAGGGTGGGGAGGCGCTGCACGTCGCGGAGTGTACGGGGTGGTGCCAGCGCCCAGCGGTTTGCACCGGGCGCAAATGGGTGCCGCCCCACGCCTCCCCCAACGTACCTCCCCTCCCCGGTACCACCGGCCGCCCCTACGCCGTAATCCCGACACGCCCTCCACGTTCTGTTGTCGTTCATCGGGCGAAGGGCAGCGCCCTCAATTCATCTCTTTGGGAGCACGTACCACCATGGACACTCACGGCGACAAGCTCAGGGACAAGCTCAGGCGCACCATCACCGGCTCCGCCATCAACGCCCTTGCGGCACTGTTGATGATCGGCGCCATCACCTTCGGCGCGACCGTCATCCGACCGATGACCGCCGACCGCGACGCCACCGCCTCCACCTCCGAGGCCGATGACGGCACCACCGCCGGCAACCTCGAAGAGCCGCTCGCCTCCGAGGCAGCGGCCCCCGACGCCCACGACGGCAACGAGCCGCGCGAGCTCGACGAGGACTACCGCGACTACTGGAAGCCCGGCCCGGCAGACGAGCCGAAGGACGAGCCGGCCGAAGAGCCGAAGGACGAGCCGGCCGACGAGCCCAAGGAAGAGCCGGCCGATGAGCCCAATGACGAGCCCAAGGACGATCCCGCGCCGAGCGGCGACCTGAGCCTGGAGGCCTTCTTCAACGCCGACAAGGGCAAGATCGTGGTCGAGTGGAGCGCCTTCGCCGGCGACTTCGAGAAGTACAAGCTGGTCCGATCGTTCGACGGTACCGTCACCTGGCCCGAGGGCGAGGGCGACGCGCTGGTGGGCGTCATCGGTCCTGACGGGGAAACCCGCTTCGTCGACTACGACGCGCCGTGCAACAAGGAGCTCCACTACCGCGTCTTCGCCGTCCGACACGGCGAGGAGGGGTATGTGGTGCTCGCCTCCAGCAACGTCGACGGAGCTATGCGCGAGTGCAGCGAGGAGCCGCCGGCCGAGTCAAAGGCGATGGGCTTCGAGCTGCTGCAGACCCCCGACGGCGTCAAGCTCGCCTGGGAGCAGTGCAGTTCCGAGGACTTCGTGGTCTACAAGGTCGTGCGCTCTGCGACCAACGAGAACCCGGTCTACCCGCTCAACGACGGCACCGAGCTGATGGGCGTCGTGGACAACCACGAGACGACCTTCTTCTTCGACTCCAACGTGGAGGCGGGGCAGACCTGGACGTATCGGGTCCTGTCGATGGGGCAGAACGGGGACGGCTGGTTCGTCCTCGGCCTGACCGCCGCCATGACGATCACGGTCGAGTAGGCAAGGCCCATGGGGTGCAGCGGTGGGGTGACGGTCGGCGAATTGTCCAGTACTGCCGGCCGATTACCCCACCGCACCAGCCTCCCTAGCCTCCAAGACCGATGGATGGACCGACCAGTGGCAGCCGAATGGATCGTGACCGGGAACGGACGCTCGTCGCCCGCGCCCGGTCCGACGCTGCCGCGTTCGGCGAGCTCTACGACTTCTACCTGCCACGCATCTACGGCTTCGTCTATCGCCGGGTGCAGGAGCGTTCCGTGGCCGAGGACCTGACCGCAACCGCCTTCCAGCGCGCGCTTGAGGCCATCCGCCACCGCGACTGGCGCAACGACGCGTTCGGCGGCTGGCTCTACCGGGTTGCCGCCAACGCCGTGGTCGACCACGTGCGCAGCGGGCGACGGGTCGTTTCCCTCGATGGGGCCGATGGCTCCGGCGCCGCCGCCGATGCCTTCGCCGCAGCGCTCGACCGCGACGAGCTGCGGAACGCCATGTCGCGCCTCTCCGTCGGTCAGCGCGAGGTGCTGACCCTCCGCTTCTACGACGACCTGGATGCCGATGAGGCCTCCGCCGTCCTCGGCTGCACCCGCGGCACCTTCGCGGTGCGCCTGCACCGGGCCATCTCCGCGCTGCGCGGGGCGATGGTCCAGGAGACGACCGATGCAGCCTGACCCGCTCGACCGCCTCCTCGCCGCCGCCGGCGACCGCGCCCGCTCCGCGTCCGACCGTGACGCCACGCCCGACCGCGCCTTCGCCGCCGACCTGCGCGATCGGCTGCTTTCCGAGATGCCCGACGGCGCCCACACGCCGCGCGTCGGCTGGTCGCTGCCGCACCTGTTCCGCATGCCGCGCCTGGTGCCGCTGGCGGTCGCCGCCACCCTGGTCCTCGCCGGCGTGGTCGGGGCGCGGGAGCTGTACGTCGCGATGGCGGATCACCCCACTCCCACGCCGGTGCCGTCCGTCGCTGTCGAGGCCACGGCCGAGCCGACGCCGTCGCTGACGGCCGAGCCTGTGGCCACGCCATCGGCCACCGCCGAGCCCACGCTTGAGCCGACCGCGGTGCCGACCCCGGTGCCGACCGCCAAGCCCACCCCCAAGCCCACGCCCAAGCCGACCCCGGTGCCCACGCCGGTGCCACTCGCCATCCTGTCGCTGAGCGTCACCGGCTGCAACGGCGGCGTGGTGCTCGACTGGTCGAAGTACGACGGCGCGGGCCCGTTCAACCACTACACGACGTTGCGTAACACCACTGATTCCATCCCCAAGGCCTACCCGCCGCAGGGCGGCGCGGTCGACCCGGGCGGCACTTACACGACGGTGCTGGAGAAGACTTCGGCGGTCGACGCGGAGGCAGCTGCGGGCACGACCTACTACTACCGCGCCATGGCCTTCAACGCCGAGGACGAGGTGATCGCGGCCTCGAGCATCGTCTCGGCGATGCCCAAGCCGGTCGCCGCGCTGGGCGCGCTGGGCATGTCGGCCATCGCTGACGGCACGCAGCTGACCTGGACCCCGTACGCCGGCCCCGGAGCGTGCTTCAGCTACTACAAGATCGCCTACTCCGAGGAGGACACGACTCCCTCGTACCTCGAGGGCGACCCGTACCTGGCGGCCCTCGGCGAGCAGTCTGCCGACTCCTTCGTGTCGCCGACCGGCGAGGCGCTCGTCTCGGGCAAGACCTATTACGTGCGGGTCCAGGTGATCCGCGCCACCGACCTCGGCGGCTTCCTGGTGGCCCAGACCGACGTCGCCACCTACACCGTCCCCTAAGCGGCTTCCCGCGCGCCTCCCGGCCCGTCGTCCACCTGAGAGGAGCGCTGAGCGCTCCTAAACGGCAAGAATGGCTGGGAAAAGCGCCGAGAAATGCCCAGCGTGGCTGCCGGGAGCGGCAGGTGCTCGCCGCGGCCAACTTGTGCGGTCCTGGAGCAAGATCAGGGCTCAACTTGGCGATAAGGAGCGCTGAATGCTCCCGCGTGAGGATCCCCGGGTAACGGGACGGTAACGGCCCCTCGCCACCATCTACTCGTGCCCAACCGCGCCAGCCGCATTCCCGAGGCCGAGATTGCCGGTCGCCGCCTCCAATCCGAGCTTGGAGCGGAGCTACGCGACGCCCGACTGGCCCGTGGTCTGCGCCAGGCCGACATCTCGCGAGCCCTGCACACCTCCCGGTTCCATGTCAGCCGCACTGAGCGCGGCGTGGGCGGTGGCGTGGGATTGGCGGATCTGGCGCGCCATGCGGCGGCCGTCGGCCTACGCCTGCATGCCCGTTTCTATCCGGCCGGCGCAGGCCTCCGCGACGCCGCCCAACTCGACCTCCTGCGCCGCCTCCGCGCACGAATTGGCGACCGATGGACTTGGCAGCTCGAGGCTCCGCTCTCCATCCCAGGCGACCTCCGCGCCTTCGACGCGCTTCTCGTGGGCCCCGGCGCAACGGTCGCGGTTGAGGCAATCACGCGACTCAGAGACGCCCAGGCCCAACTCCGCGAGGCCAATCGCAAGAAGCGCGACGGCGGTGCGCCGCGCCTCGTGATCCTCGTCCGGGCCAGCCACCACAACCGCGCGGCCCTCGCATCAGCCGCGGACGTGCTGGCCACCGCCTTCCCGCTCGGCACACGGGCAACCCTCGCCGCGCTGGCATCAGGCGAGGATCCAGGCGACGACGGGATCGTGCTGCTTTAGGATCCCCGATGCTGCCCGTCCACACAGGCGCCGCCGGCCGGGCCCCCACATCAGGCCCGGCCGCGAAGGCGCCAAGCGCCCGGCAAGCGCCCGGCTACGCCCCCTACGCCGCCGCGGCCCCGCGCCAGTACCGCCGGCAGACCTGCGCCACCCAGCCAAGCGCCAGCAGGATCGCCACCCGCTGCAGCAGCCCTGTGACATCCGTCACGAGGAACGCCGCGACCAGGAAGAACAGCACTCCCACCGCCGACGCCTGGCAGTACATCTCCCATCGGCTCCCCTCGCCCCGGAAGCGCCGCGCCATCACGAACATCGCGACCGGCAGCCCCAGGAACACGAGCGAAGACGCCAGCTGATGCACAACGGCATGCCATGAATAGCTCCCAGGCAGGCCCGACGGCGTGCCGGGCGGAAAGCCCTGGGCCGGATCGGTCGCGAAGATGCCGGCCAGCACCATGCCCACCCCCGCCAGGCCAACCAGCAGAGGCCCCCAGGTCGCCCCCGGCCCTTCCGTCAGAACCCGCCGCAGCCCCAGCGCGCCGGCCACCACCAACGACCCGCTGACCACGAAGTTGGCGATCTGCTGCCACCCGGCGTCGCCCAGGGACAGGACGCTCACGAACATGCGCATCGGGTCATATCCAGGGCGCGTGGCGCCCTCCACCAGGAAGACGACCACGAAGACCACCGGACCGATGACCCCGCCGGTCAGCAGCCACCTCGTCACGCTCCGATCACTCATGACCGAAGTATCCGCCCATCGCGCGGTACCATGTCGCTCCATGACCGTGCCCCAGTTCGGGATCTTCGCGCAGGGCACCATCGCGCACGAATTCATCGAGTTCGACTTGCGCCCCGATGTCGATATGGGCCGCGCAACCGCCGCTCTCAGCCAGCTGCGTGCCCCGGCGGTGTCGGCTGGTGGCGTTAACCTTGTGATCGGCTTCGGAAGCGAGCTCTGGCGCTCAGTCGCACCCGATCAGGCGCCCGCGGACCTCGCCAGCTTCACACCGATCGGAAGGCTCGGTGGCCACCATGCCCCTGCCACCCAGCACGACTGCTGGCTGTGGATAAGCGGAAGCTCGCAGGACGTCGTTTTCGAGCATTCACGGGCCGCGGTACAGATGCTCGACGATGTTGCCACGGTCGCCTCCGAGCAGCCGTGCTTCGTCCATCGGGACAGCAGGGACCTGACGGGATTCATCGACGGCAGCGCCAACCCGATGACCCACGAAGCGCCCGAGGCAGCCCTCATCCCCGATGGCCAACCGGGTGCCGGTGGCGCGCACGTCCTGGTCATGCGCTGGATCCACGATCTCGCGGCCTTCGAGAAGCTCGGGGTCAATGAGCAGGAGCGAGTCATCGGCCGGACCAAGCCGTCCAGCGTCGAGATGATGGGTGATGCGCTCCCCCCGGACGCGCACATCGCGCGGGTCCAGGTCAACGACGAGGCCGGCGACGAGCTCCCCATCTACCGCCGCAGCGTCCCCTACGGCACCGTCGCCGAGCACGGCCTCTACTTCGTGGCCTTCTCCGCCGACCGCACGCGCTTCGACCGCATGCTGGGTCGCATGTTCGGCACCGATGCCGACCAGATCCACGACCACCTGACCGACTTCTCGCGCCCGGTGAGCGGCTCGTTCTACTTCGCGCCCTCGCTCACCGTCCTCGCCGAGCTCGGTGAGCACTGGGGTGCCGCCCTCGACCCCGTATCCATGGCGGAGGAGCCTGCCGACCGACCGCGATAGCCCGCATCAGTTCGACGCAGGCTCGAACTCGATGCTTTCCATGACGGGCCGGGCGAGCTCGATGAAGTCCTCGAGCGCGATGAGCTTCTCCTGGAACTCGGGTGGAGCAATGGCAGCGGGGAGCGTCCGCAGCGTGATGATCAGAGCTCCATCCGGATGGTCGACGAAGACGGCACGCAGTCTTTCGTCCACCCCGAGGGGCTCTCTCTCCCACAGAATTGCCACGGAATGGGCGACGCCATTGACGACCTTGTCGTCCGGGCACCGCTGCCCACCGGCGAAGGCGATATCGATGACGCGAGCCGGGTAACCACCGATCGTCGTGGGCTCGCCCTCGATGATATCGAGCCCCTCATGCGCCAGGACCCACTCGATCAGTTCATTGAGCCCCTCGCGCTTCTCCACCCGTTCCGGAGTGCTGCATCGGTCGACGGTGACGCTGCCGGCGTACCGATAGATGCTGAACAAGGACCAGTAACCATCGTCGCGCGTCAGGCCCAGCGAGGAGTCCGAGTCAATGCCGCTCCAACCCTCTTGGACGGCAAAACTCAGTCGCGGCCGAAAGCGAGTGGTGGCGTAGCTGCCAGGTGCCAGCGAGGCCCACAGCGCGGTGCCATCCTCCCCAATGATCCCGAGACCAGAGGGCTGAGCACTCGGGCTGGCCCCACAGGCGCTGAGCACCAGGAGCGCGGCGACAAGGTGCATCCCGCAGCGCATGACGACCTCGCGTGCCTCCGCAGTTGTCCGCAACGGTAGTCTCGGCTACCGGCCGTGACAAGGGCAATGCCGAAGATCAGGTTGGCGAGATCGCACCGCCTCCCTGTGCCATCAGGACCGATGTCTCCCGCCGCGCGACGCCGTCAACGCGCCGGGCCTTGGGCGACGGCCTGAGCGGGAATCCCTGTCCGTAACTAGCTCCGGTCCCAACGCGCCTTATCCTTGTAGCCGATGTCGATCCCCCTGCCTTGGGCGATTGCGCTCGCGGTTGCTGCTGCGATGGGCGTCGTGGTCGCGCTGGGAATCGCGGCCCACCGCGGCGTAGTTGCCGCACCCGAGCGGGTGCTTGCCCACGTTGCTCACCTGCTGGGCGGCGGACTGGCCGGGTTCACAGCGCTCGCCTTTTACCCGGCCTGGCCGCTGCTGGCGGCCGTCGTGGGGATGCTCGGGATACGGGCCCTCCAGGCGCAGCGGATCCTCGACATCGGGCTGTTGTTGGTCGGCTTCGGCTCCGCCTGGACGCTGCTGCTGGGCATCTCCATCGTGAATGTGATGACCGATCCAGCAGTGCACGCAGCGGACTCCACCGGCGTGTTCGTGTTCGCAGCCGCTGTTCTCGTCGCCGGCCTGGTGGTCGTGATCGCAGACTCGGTCGTGCCTGCGGAACGGCGAAATTAGCCCGGCAGGCCGTGATGGTTCGTCAAGAGCTCAGGTCGCACTATTGGCGCTATGGCTGCGGCCGCGTAGGTCAGGCTCCCTCCCCCTGGGCGAATCTCCGCACCTCGATCGGCTTCCCTACCGCGTCACTCGTCTTGGACGCCCATTCCAGCGCAACATCAAGATCCGCCGTCTCGATGATGTAGAAGCCGCCGATCTGCTCCTTGGCCTCGACGAACGGGCCATCAGTCACGCGGATCTTGCTGTTTCGCGGTCGAACCACTTTGGCTTCGGCCGGCTCTTCGAGCCTGCCCCCGTAGACCCACGCGCCAGATGACTTGATGGCGGCATTCACAGACATGATGTCCGACGAGGACCGTTCCATCTCCTCACGGGTCATTTCGGGGCGCTGCTCAGTGGTCGAGCTGTGGAGGGTGAGTAGGTACTGCGGCATCGGATCTCCTTCGGAGCGTCGCGGCGAGCATCTGCCGCCGTCATCCCTCGAACGATTCGCCCGGCAGCAGATCGACATTTTCCTGCGGGCTCTTCCAACGCGTCAGGCTCGGGGTCAGAGATGGTGGGTACATTGCGCTTCGTCAATGGCGCAGATTGCACGAACGACACCGATAACAGGCCCGCTAGGCCCGCTGATGCAATGCAGCTACGCTTGAGGACATGACGATCCAGCGGATGGACAACGTCGGCATCGTTGTCGACGACCTCAAGGCTGCTACCGCGTTCTTTGTCGAACTTGGTCTGGAGCTGGAGGGCGAGGCGACCGTCGAGGGACCGTGGGTGGACCGCGTCGTCGGGCTCGTCGGCGTCCGAAACGACATCGCAATGATGCGGACGCCGGACGGCCACGGCCGGCTTGAGCTGATGAAGTTTCACACGCCGCCGGCTACCACCGCTGAGCCGAACGCACCGGCGAACACGCTGGGTTATCGGCGCGTCATGTTCGCCGTTGATGACATCGAGGACGTCCTTGCCCGCCTGCTGGCCCACGGCGCCGAACTCGTCGGCGAGGTGGTGCAGTACGAGGACAAATACCGGCTCTGCTACCTCCGCGGCCCCGAGGGCATTCTCGTCGCGCTGGCCGAGCAGCTCAGCTGAAGCGATCACGAAGTTCTGCAACGTCGCAGATTGCACTAGTGGCCGTTGAGATCGACATGCCACGGCGCACACTGCGCGGATGATGCGGG
>Ga0184639_10000839_pt1 | contig 12686 bp, 13 predicted proteins | sample PLM31_170_b2_FD_133155 | JGI IMG/M metagenome (GOLD analysis project Ga0184639, IMG submission 133155) | Groundwater sediment microbial communities from an aquifer in East River, Colorado, USA - PLM3-1_170_b2 | ecosystem: Environmental > Terrestrial > Soil > Riparian zone | place: USA: East... | reverse complement strand
GGATGGCTCCACATCGGCCAGATTAAGTTGAAGAGTGTCGGTGAAAATCGGGTCCGGGGCCTCGTCTGTGCGGAAGAGACCCTGCGCCTTCGTGTACCGTTCCACGAGCCTGGCGGCCCCGGCGCGGCCCGTACGGCGGAAATAACGCAGGGTCTCGGCGTCGGTCGGGAAGAAACCGCAGGTCGCGCCGTACTCGGGGGCCATGTTCGCAATCGTGGCGCGGTCGGGCAAGGCTAGAGAGTGCAGTCCGCTGCCGCAGAACTCGACGAACTTTTCGACAACGCCTCTCTGGCGGAGGATTTGAGTGATGGTGAGCGCGAGGTCGGTCGCGGTAACACCTTCGCGCAGAGAGCCGTACAGCCTGAAGCCGATCACTTGCGGCATCGTGATGTAGAGCGGCTGGCCAAGCATCGCCGCCTCCGCCTCGATCCCGCCCACGCCCCAGCCCAGCACCCCCAGGGCATTAATCATTGTCGTGTGCGAATCCGTTCCTACGAGCGTATCGGGGAACGCCACCAACCTGCCGTCCTCCGGGCGGGTGGCGATGCCTTGCGCCAGATATTCGAGATTGACCTGATGAACGATCCCGCTGGCCGGGGGCACGACGCGCAGGTTACGGAACGCCTGCGAGGCCCAGCGCAGGAACTCGTACCGCTCGCGATTGCGCCCAAATTCCATCTCGGCGTTGAGCAAAAGAGCGCGATTCGAGCCAGAGAAGTCCACCTGCAGCGAGTGGTCAATTACCAGGTCCACCGGGATGAGCGGATTAATCTTCTCCGTGTCGCCGCCGAGCCGTTTCACTGCGTCACGCATAGTGGCCAGGTCCACAAGGCACGGCACACCGGTAAAGTCTTGCATCAAGACGCGGGCGGGGAGAAAGGGCAATTCGCCGCTGGCTCCGGCATCCCAGCGGGCGAGGCGCTCCACATCGTCCTCGGTGACGAGGCGGCCGTCGCAGTTGCGCAGAAGGGACTCCAGAAGGATTTTGATCGTAAACGGGAACCGGTCGAGGTTGGGCGCAAGGCCGGATTGGGCAAGGTGGTCAAGGCGGTAAATGTAGTACTTGCACAGCCTGGCGCGCGCGCCGAACGTGTTCCGAAGGTGTTGAGCGGGCATGACCGTCAAATCCGCGTTCTCCGCGATTCGCGGTATCAGTTCAAATGGTGGGCTGTGGGAGGCACGATCAGCATCGAACAGTCTGCGCCGTGCAGGACCTTTTCCGTGGTGCTGCCCAGGACCTGGCGCCGCAGGCCGGTGCGCCCGCGGGTGGACATGACGATCAGGTCAATCTGATTCGTCTCTACGTATTTCAAGATACCTTCCACCGCCGGGCCGATCTGCATCGCCGTGCGGATGTACAGGCCTCGCGACCGATTGGCCGTCGCCAGAGACTTCAGGTAAGTCTGGGCGTAATCGTAGGCCCCTTCTCGCAAACCTCGGCCCAGGCCTCGTTCGATCCGCTCGAATCGCTCCACTTCGCTCACTTCGATACGAACGTCGGGCACCGCGCGCAGCAGAGTCACCTCGCCGCCGAGGCTCGCGGCAATCTCGAGACCCGGCCGTAGGGCCTGCTGGGAAAGCTCCGAGCCGTCGAGCGTGATCAGAATATGGCGCAGGGGCCCCGGTGAGCGCATGACCAGCACCGGGCACGGGGCGCTGCGCAGGACCTCTTCGGTCACACTCCCCACCATCCAACGCGTGATTCCCGAATAGCCGTGGGTGGACATCGCGATCAAGTCTACCTTTTCCGCCTCAGCGGTTTCCACGATGACCGCCGCTGCGTCGCCCTCGATCACCCTGGCGCGCAGCATGAAGTCGGGCCGCGCCCGGACCTGCTGAATGGTCTCAAGGTAGTCCCGCGCTTCCTTGCAATAGCGTTTGAAGGTTTGATCCGGCCATCCATCCAATTCGCCCAGAGCCGGCGCCAGCATCGTCTCGGCTACAAGTACGCGCAAGAGAAGCACCTCGCCTCCGCACCGCATGCCAAGCGCCAGCGCGGGTTCTAACGCCCATTCTGACAACTCCGAGCCATCCAGTGGAACCAAGATTTTCTTGAACATGGCTGCCTCCTGTCTGTTGACTGCTCCCTGATCCGTTGCCTGTTCCGCGGGCAGGACCACCGACGTTCCTGTGCTTTGCTCTCTTGAATTAGATTGAACTGGGGGCCGTCGGCAAGTTGGATTTGGCCCCAGCCTGGATCTGGGCAATGAGTTGAGGGGAGCCGATATCCTTGAGCAGATAACTCCCGGCGCCAGCCCGATAGGCGGCCCAGCGCTCCCACTCGCTGGGATAAGAGGTCAGGACGATGACGCGCGCCCCTACCGTGCCGTGCGCAATCCAACTGACAATCTCCAGTCCACGGCCATCGGCTCGCTTTGTCTCGACGAGCACGACATCCGGGCGGAGGGCATGAACTTGCAACAAGCCTTCTTCGGCGTCCCCCACCCCGCCAACGACCCGGACCCCCGGCGCTAAACTGAGACACGCCATCAGCGCCCGCCGCACGTCCTCGTGGTCGTCTATGACAAATACCCGAATTGGGGCAGGCATACCCGCACTATAACCGTGTAGGGGATTCCGGCGAAGTGTCCAAGCTCCTCCTCTCAGCAGACAAACGTCATGTCAGTTTGGTGATCATTGTCCCTACTGTCCGGTCTTGACGCATGGAACAATCCTGCAATTCGCAGCCGCATTAAGAAAGGATACCCAGTGATCATGACCGCAAAGACATTTCTTTCTCGCCGCCAGTTTCTCTCACTGGCCGGGCTGACCGGCGCGGGCCTCGGCCTGGCCGCCTGCAGGACGGCCCCTGCGCCTGCTCCGACCTCCATGGCCGGAATGGATACGGGCGGCACGCCGCAAGGCGTCAGCCCCGGCGATATGGACGCAATGCACGAGGCGGGGGTGAAAGCCTTCGTGGACGGCATTGCCGGGAACAGCAAGACCTTCTGGCCAAGGCCGTTGGGCCACACACTCGACGGCGACATCAAGGTGTTTGAGCTTACCTGCACCGAGCTGGATTGGGAGATTTCTCCGGGCAAGACGGTGAAGGCCATGGCGTACAACGGCACCGTGCCCGGACCGGAGATCCGGGTCACCGAGGGTGACAGGGTGCGCGTCGTCGTCAGGAACGAGATGATCCAGAGCACCGCCGTTCACTTCCACGGCCAGTACACGCCCAACGCAATGGACGGCGTGCCCTTCGTAACCCAGCCGCCAATCAAGCCCGGCGAGACCTTCAGCTATGAATTCGTGGCCAGGCCGTTCGGCAGCCACATGTACCACTCCCATCACAATGCCGCCGAACAGGTGACGAAGGGCCTGCTCGGCTCGTTTATCGTCGAGCCGAAAGATAAAAGCGTCGAGCCAGCTTTTGACAAAGAATACACGCTCATCCTCAACGACACCGGCACCGGCCTGACGCTCAACGGCAAATCGTTCCCGGCCACTGCGCCGCTCATGGCCAAAAAGGGCCAGAAAGTGCGTGTTCGATTGATGAACGAGGGTTTGCTCGATCACCCGATGCACTTACACGGCATGGCCATGCAGGTCTTCGCCCAGGATGGCTACCCCAACCCCGCACCGCACTTTTGCGACACGCTGAATATCGCGCCAGGCCAGCGCTTTGACGTGCTGATTGACTGCCAGGAGCCCGGGGTGTGGGCCTTCCACTGCCATATTCTCACCCATGCCGAGTCGCCTCACGGAATGTTCGGGATGGTGACGGCGTTGATCATTGAATAGCCATGACGGAAAACACGCCAAACCGAGGAAGATTGTCACTATATCCGGCTCGGCTGTCCCCTATATAATGGGGCACAATCAGAAACGCAATCGCCCGCTGGGCGGTTCAATTCATTCAGGAGGACAAGATGACTACTGTAACGACTCGTAAAGGTGAAGTGGTGCAAGACCCGCCGCTGGTCCAGAAGCTGCTCAACAGCCCCCTGGCCGGCTGGCTCTGGCTGCCGCTGCGCATCTGGCTGGGCTGGCAGTGGTTCCTGGCGGCCGAGCACAAGATCAGCGACCCGGAGTGGGTGCAGACCGGCGTAGCGCTCAAGGCCTTCTGGGAGCGCATCGTGGTGATCCCCGAACAGGGCCGCCCTGCCATCGCCTACGACTGGTACCGCAGTTTCATCCAGGCGCTGCTGGATGCCCAGGCCTATACCTGGTTTGCCAAGCTGGTGGCCTATGGCGAGCTGCTGGTTGGCATCGCCCTGATCATCGGCGCGTTCACCGGCATCGCGGCTTTCTTCGGCGGCTTGATGAACTGGAACTTCATGCTGGCCGGCTCGGCGAGCACCAACCCGATGCTGTTCACGATCGCGGTGCTGCTGATCCTGGCCTGGAAGGTGGCGGGCTACATCGGCGCGGACTACTTCCTGCTGCGCTGGCTGGGCACCCCGTGGCGCGGGCTGCTGACGAGCAGGAACGGGCAGCCGATCCCAACCACTTGATCCGGCAACTACAACTGAATAGACCCCCAAACGCAGGGCGGCGAGCAGACTCGCGGCCCTGCTCTTGTTTTCGGGCGAGGCCCAACCCGTCCGGGATGATGGCACTCTTTCTATAGTCCTGTCAGAACTCACCCCACATTGGTGAAGATTGTCACTATCTCCGGCCCGATTCGCTCGCTAGAATAAACACGTAAGCGTAGAACTCTACGGAGAAAAGGAGAAAATCAATGAAAAGACCATTTGTCTGGATCACTCTGGGGGTAATAGCGCTTGGGGCATTGGTGGCGCTGCCCGGTCTGTTTATGTCTGGAGCATGGGGGGCCGCTTATGGTGGACGGATGATGGGAGGCTACGGCGGCGGGATGATGCCCGGTGGGATGATGGGCGGAATGATGTCCGGCGGGATGATGGCCAATGGGTTTGGCCCCTGGGGGTGGATCGGGATGATCCTCGGCTGGGCGACCTCACTCGCCGTCCTCGCTTTTCTCGTTACGGCAACGGTCTGGTTAGTGCGCTCACTCGCCTCGCCCCGGGGTTCATCCCCAGCGGGGAGCACGCCAGCCAGCGGAATCTCTGCCCCCAGTACGGCAAGCCAAGAGTAATCAGAGCAGCCCCTATGCAGGGCAAAAGCCGCGCATCACGACGGATGTGAATGGGAGAAGCCTTCCGAAAATGAACATGCAAAAGGGTTGCATGTTCATTTTCGGGGAATTTTCATGCCGAGCCGCCGGCGCGCAGTTACGGAAAGGAAAAACAGGATGACTCCGCAGCGTATCAGCATTCTTGCAGTGATTGTAGCCATCGCGGCGCTCGTCGTCGGCGCACAGGGGTTCTCGCAGGCCGCCTCACTGCGAGCAGATGTCGCGGCTCAAGAGGAATCGGCGCAGGGTTCGAAACTCGCGGTAGAGCGCATCGGGGTTCAGCCGATTGGCCCGGCCCATCCGCTGGACGCGCCCAACGTGGCCCGTGATCCGGCGGTCCTACCGCCTCCGATTACCCGGACTGAGCCGGCCACGGTCGAGATCACCTTGACAACTAAAGAAGTCACGGCCGAACTGGCCGATGGGACGACGTACGATTTCTGGACTTTTGACGGAACTGTTCCGGGTCCCATGCTTCGGGTGATGGAAGGCGACATCGTAAAAGTGACTTTGGTCAACCCCCCGGAAAGCTCGGTCTCTCACAACATAGACCTGCACGCCGTCAACGGCCCGGGCGGTGGAGCTGCCGTGACCAACGTCGCGCCCGGCGAAACGAAGTCGTTTACCTTCAAGGCGCTCCACACCGGGGCTTACGTCTACCACTGCGCGTTCCCGCCGCCCATGCATCACATCGCGCAGGGGATGTACGGCGGCATTCTGGTGGAGCCGGCCGGAGGCCTGCCTGAAGTGGATCGGGAATTCTACGTCATGCAGGGCGATTGGTACACGATGGGCGCCTTCGGCGATGCCGGGCACCAGGAGTTCAGCGGGGCCAAGGCGCTGGCCGAGCAGCCGGAGTACTTCACCTTCAATGGACATGCCGCAGCTTTGACCCAGCTCTATCCGCTGCAAGCCAACGTCGGTGAGACGGTTCGCCTGTTCTTCGGAGTCGGTGGGCCGAATGTGGGCTCGAATTTTCACATCATCGGCGAGGTCTTCGACCGGGTCTTCAGTGGCTCCCCCGACACCTTCGTAGCCAATGAGGAAGTCTGGTACGTGCCCCCGGGCTCGGTGTCCGCCTTTGACTTCAAGCTAGACGTGCCAGGCCAGTATCTCCTGGTGGATCACGCGCTCTACCGGGTAAGCAAAGGCGCGGCGGGAGTGCTCGTGGTGAGTGGCGAGCATGACGAGGGCATTTACTCGCCGCCCGCGACCGGGGGGAGCCATTGAGTGAGCTGCCGTTGGGGCAGCCAGTCGGACCACCAGGGTGATTGTCAAATCAGAGGTGCTGGCACTGTCAGGAAAGTAGAACATCATGTCCTCACAGGAGATACCCGACATCGTCATTGGCCGTTTGCCTATCTATTTGCGGGCTCTGTCCCGCATGATGGTCGAGGGGAAGGAGATCGCTTCGTCCTATCAACTGGCGGAACGCCTGGGGATCAGCTCGGCCCAGATCCGCAAAGACCTGTCCTATTTTGGCGAGTTTGGCAAGCAGGGCGCCGGCTATCAGGTCGGGTTCCTGCAGAAACAGCTCCAGCGCATTCTCAAAGTGGACCGCGAGTGGGAGGTGGCGCTCGTGGGCGCTGGCAATCTGGGTCGGGCGCTGGCGCATTACAACGGGTTTCGCGACCGAGGGTTTCACATCGCGGCGGCATACGACAACGATCCGGCCAAAATTGGGCAAATGCTCTGCGGCTTGAAAGTGCAGAGCGCCAGCGAGTTAGTGGAGGACGTGCGGGCGCGGGCGCTAAAGATGGCCATACTGGCAGTACCTGCCGACCAGGCCCAAGAGGTGACCGACCGGCTGGTAAAAGCGGGGATCCATGCCATCCTTAGCTATGCTCCAATCCATCTGACTGTGCCTGACAGCGTGTCCGTCCAATGCATTGATCCGGTGGTGCACCTGCAGCGAATGGCGTATTACATAAAACCCCCAACACAGAAAGCCTGCGAGATGCTTTCCCCCAGAGCCCCAGCAAATCCGCGGCCTGGTGGCGGTTGTCGAGGCCAGTGGCGAATGTCATCCCAGGAGACGGTCATTTGGCACTGGTTCGCCCGCGCGAGTGAGGTAAGCTCTTTTGAAGAGACGCACTAACGGTCACGACGCATCATCTTATTGTGTATCGGAGGAAACCAATCATGGATCCAATTGAAGAGAACAATCATAGGGACAGAAGTCTGATCCATCAGGTCGGCGCATTGTTACGGCAAAGCCTCCAGGCGCTGGCCGGTCTTGACGATGAGGACGAAGGCATCATCGCGAAGGCCCGGCGCGCCACCCCGGCCCAGCGCCAGTGGCAGTTTTTCGAGGCCGTGGTGCAGGCCAGCCCGGTGGCGATCGTTATGCTCGATCGCGACCGGCGCGTCGCCGCTTGCAATCCGGCCTTTAAGCGGGTGTTCGGTTATTTAGAGGCGGAGGTCGTCGGCGAAGATCTGGACGTTCTGATTGCCACAGAGGCGACCCGCCCGGAAGCCCGGGCCCATACCCTGCAGGCGATGGAAACCGTCCTTCATGCCGTCTCGGGTCGAAGAAAGAAAGATGGGACCCCTGTGGACGTCGAGCTATTTGGCGTCCCGGTCAGCGCGTATGGTGAGCCGGTGGGAGCGGTCCTGCTCCTGGACGACATCACCGAGCGCAAGCACAGAGAGGAGTGGCTGCGCCTGGCGAACACCGCGCTGGAATCCGCCGCCAACGCCATCCTCATCTGCGACCTTGAAGGCCGGATTACCTGGGTCAACCCGGCCTTCACCCGCCTGACCGGCTACACCGCGGAGGAAGCCCGCGGCCAGAACATGAGAATGCTCAAGTCGGGCAAGCACGATCAGGCCTTCTACCAGAAACTCTGGGGGACCATCCTGTCCGGGCAAGTCTGGCAGGGTGAGACCATCAACCGGCGAAAAGACGGCAGCCTGTATACCGAGGATCAGACCATCGCCCCTGTTCGCGACGAGCGCGGGGAGATCAGCCACTTCATCAGCATCAAGAATGACATCACTGCCCGCAGGCGGGCGGAAGAAGAGCTGGAGAAGGTCAGAGAAACCACAGAAGCTGCAGCCAGTCACAGTTGGGTCGAAATGATGCAAGGCGGAAACACGAGCGGGTGGGTGGAGTGAACGCAGTAGCGAAGCTTTGCCCCGCTTCCTCGGTTCGCGTAAGAGATGAGAGTCATACTGAGGCCGCGCCTGAGGCGTAGTGCGGCGTCGAGCACCCGCAAAAGAGTAGGAGGCCAGCAATGAAAGTGACCATAGATCGAAACCTGTGCGATCACGTGCTCTCGGAGTGTGAGCGATGCTTTGCCCGGTTTGTGCGCAACCCTCTGGGCGAGGACCGACCGTGCATTACCGAGTATATAGACGACGGCGATCCTACTCTGTATCTCACGATTAAATATGACCGCCAGGAAGAGGTGCTGGTGCTCTCGCCGGAGCAGAGGGAGCTGGTGGCCAGCGAGGGGTGGTCGCAATTTGTGAAGGTCGGCCCGGAATTCTACAGGGAATAAGAGGCCGGGCCTCTTGAGGCCGCGTATAGACCTGATCTGGCTGGAGACGCTCTTCACTTCGATCGCGAGATGGGATCCAGTCTGGCAGGGGCTGCTGGGCGGCATCGCGATTGCCTCAATGAACATGGCTGGCGCGCTCGGTGTCCTGATCTGGCGCAGGCCGTCGGAGAAATTTCTTGATGCCGCGCTCGGGTTTGCGGCCGGGGTCATGCTCACCGCCAGCTTCACCAGCCTCATCCTGCCGGGGATCCGGGAGGGCGGCATCGGGCCGGTTCTTGCCGGTATTATCTTGGGCGTGCTGGTCCTAGATCTAACGGACCATGTGATACCTCACCTCCACAGGATCATAGGCCACGAAGGTCCGTACACCACGCGCCTCAAGGCCGTCTGGCTGTTTATTCTGGCCATCACGCTTCACAATATGCCCGAGGGTCTGGCCGTGGGAGTGGGCTTCGGCTCCGGCGACCTTCCGAACGCCGTCAAGCTCATGCTGGCCATTGGCATCCAGAATATTCCGGAGGGCCTGGCCGTCTCCATCTCTGCGCTCAATGCCGGCATGGGCACGTACTTCTATGCCTCCCTGGTCGGCGTTCGGGCCGGGCTGGTCGAGATCCCGATGGCGCTCTTCGGAGCCTGGGCGGTCCAGGCGGCCGGGCCACTTCTTCCCTATGCGATGGGGTTCGCTGCCGGCGCGATGCTCTATGTCATTAGCGACGAAATTGTCCCCGAGACACATCGCAAAGGCCATGAGCGCCTGGCCACCTTTGGAACGATGCTCGGCGTGATCGTCATGCTCTATCTGGACATCATGCTGGGTTGACAGCGATGCCTTCCCTCATACGCTGGTTCGTCAAATCTGCGACGTTTAATTCGTCGCCGCCATGCCGAGTTCCCGGCAGCGTTAACCTTTGCGTTTCGCGCCTGGCCGCGCGTGAAACCGGCGGGCGCGTAAGGTGACAATTCGTCGGAATTAGCCGGAGATGCGCTTGGGGATCCGGACAGACACTTCTGTACCCTGACCTCCGGCCGTAGGGCCAATCACTAGCTCCCCGGCGATGGCGGCCACCCGGTCGTGCATGTTCATCAGGCCGTGGCCGACTCGCCGCTCCACCTCTTCCGGCCTGAAGCCCCGCCCGTTGTCCGTCAATGAGAGTATCACCTTAGCCCCGCTGTCCAAGAGCCGCACCACCAAGCGTGAGGCACGGCTGTGTTTGGCCGCGTTGCTTAACGCTTCCTGTGCGATGTGAAATAGCGCCAGACGCCCTTCCGGGGTCAGGGCCTGGTCGGCTGTCGGGTCGGCCGTGAATTCCACCATCATCAGGGTATTGGCCTTGAACTCGGCCAGCAAGCGCTGCAATCCGGCGATCAGATTGTCGCCTTCAAATCGGCGCGGGCGCAGGTCCAAGATATAGGCGCGAATATCGCGGATGGTGGCATTCAACGCCTCGATCGCGACTTTCAAGCGGTCGCCTGCCCCGGCCAAGTCGCCCTCCGCCAACTGGGTCTGGATGTATTCCAGAGTCAAGCCCACGCCATAGATAGACTGGATCACCCCGTCGTGCAGGTCCATGCCGATGCGCTGGCGCTCCTCCACTATGCTCAGGTGCTGCACGCGCGCGTGCAGCCGCGCATTCTCGATGGCGATCCCGGCGTGGGCCGCCAGCAACTCGATCAGGCGCTGGTCCTCTGGGGTAAACTCGTCCGCCCCCCGCTTGTCGGTGAGATAGAGATTGCCCAGCCGCTGGCCTTTGTGGCTGATGGGCACGCCCAGAAAACTGGTCATGGGGGGATGATTCGGCGGGAAGCCGGCAGAGCGCGGATGCTGGCGCAGATCACGCAGCCGCAGGCTCTGGCCTTCGCGCAGGACCAGCCCCAGGATGCCATGGCCGCGCGGGCGGTGGCTGATCCGCGCCTCGGCCTCAGGCGTGATGCCGGTGGTGATGAATTCGGCCAAGAATTCGCCCGACTCGTCCGGCACGCCGAGGGCGCCATAGCGGGCGTCCACCAATTCGGTAGCGGCGACGACGATGCGTTTGAGTGTCTCCGCCAGAGAAAGGTCCGCGGATATCGCCAGGGTGGCCTGGTGCAGCGCCAGCATCTGCCTGGCCACAGCTTCTTCTGAGCCGGCTGCGTCTGGAAGGGGTGTGCGCATCGCCGGACATTGTAAAACACCCCGGCGCTCCTGGCAAACTCGCAAACATACCGCGCATCTTATGGCGCTGGTCATTGCCAGTAAGCCCTCGCGAAATGGGAAGAGTATCCTTGCCGGAACGGGGCGCCGCATGAATCAAGTGGGCAGGACATTCGTCATGCCATAACTGTTACTTTAGTCACTCTTTCCCTGGCGGAATGTGAGGTACCTTGAGCACGGAGTTCGTGCGGGGCCCTCCTTAGTGAAACGACTGGACGGACTGACTGCCGGCCCGCAAGAAGGCGTGTCTATAAAGGAGGCGGATCATGTTACGACCGCCCACCAGGCTTCCCCGGCTTGATTTCTTTCGCGATTTGGAGCCAGAGCAAGCGATGCTGGTCTCCTCATGTTTCTGCCCGGTGGATTTTCAGCGCGGGCAGCGAATCTTCACCCAGGGCGAAGAGCCCCAACACCGTGTACGTACTGAATTCCGGCGAGGTGGAGCTGCACTTCCAGCCGAATGAGGAGTTTAATTACTCGGTGACGACAACCATCGTCCGGCCAGGTGAGGCTTTTGGCTGGTCGGCAGCCCTGGGGCGGTCGCACTACTCGGCGACGGCGATTTGCAGGGCAGACGCACTGACTCTGGCGATCAGCTCGCAAGACTGGTGCCTGCTCGCCACTGAGAACGAATCCCTCGGAGGGATTCTGGATCAGCGGATGGCGCGAACGTAAGGAGGATCATCTGGAAGCCATGTCGCTCGCGTTGTGGTTGGCCGGACTGCCGTAGAACAAGAAGGTAGCCCGAAAACAGCAGAAGGCGAAAACGGGGTTTTCGCCTTCTGCTGTTTTCGGGGGATTTCAATCGGGCTTGCCAGACGAACGATGCCGCGGGTACAATGGCGCTATGCGCCGCCAACGAATAATGCTGGTGGACGATCACGAAGTCGTCCGTCTGGGGCTGAAAGCGCTTGTGGAGCGCCAGCCAAACATGGAAGTCGTGGCCGAGGCCGCTTCGGCGGCCGAAGCCGTGGCAAAAGGAGTCTCGTTTAAGCCGGATGTGATCGTGTTGGACATCCGCCTCGGCGGCGGCAGCGGCATTGACGTGTGCCGGGAGCTCAGTGCGCAATTGCCCGAGACCAAAGTGATCATGCTCACCAGCTACGCCGAAGACGAAACGCTCTTTGCCGCGATCCGCGCCGGCGCGGCCGGTTACGTGCTCAAACAGGCGGGCGCCCAAGAAGTGATCCGGGCCATCGAAACGGTGGCGCAAGGCCATTCGATGCTCGACCCGGCCCTGACCGAGCGCGTCTTTGCCGAAGTCCGCCGCGCGGCGAAAGCGCAGGAAGCTTCAGCGTTCGCCATGCTCACCGAACAGGAGCGCAAGGTGCTGGCGTTGGTGGCCGACGGCAAGACCAACCGCGAGATCGGAGGGGAGCTGCACCTCGGCGAGGGGACGGTGCGGAACTACGTCAGCAATATCCTGAGCAAACTGGGCGTTTCCAATCGCGCCGAAGCCGCCGCGTACGCGACAAAGCACAATCTCAAAGATTCGCTTTAGAAAGTACACCCCGATCACGTACGCCAGTCCAACCGCCAGAACCCCGGTGTTCAGGTCGGTCCGGATCGCGGAGATCACGATGACCGCAAGCAGAGCGGCGAGCGCAAAGACGGCAAGAGACATAGGTTACGGCGTCACCGGCGATTGAAACAGCAGCCCGATGACATACCCGGCCAGCGCCGAGACGATGCCGATCACCGCCATTTGCAGGCCGCTCCGCATCGGCCGGCCGACGGTGATCCGGGCCTTATAAGCCCCCACTCCAAACAGGGCTATAGGTCGTTGCAAAAATAGCTAAACATGTCACAGGTCCAGACCGGCTCCGGCGAAGCAAGCACGGATAAGATGCGGCTTGTGGCGCAGGCGGGCTACCGCCAGATCGAGTTCATGACG
>Ga0184639_10000838_pt1 | contig 12687 bp, 12 predicted proteins | sample PLM31_170_b2_FD_133155 | JGI IMG/M metagenome (GOLD analysis project Ga0184639, IMG submission 133155) | Groundwater sediment microbial communities from an aquifer in East River, Colorado, USA - PLM3-1_170_b2 | ecosystem: Environmental > Terrestrial > Soil > Riparian zone | place: USA: East... | reverse complement strand
TCTCATCCGTGAGCGTACGCCCCGCGCCGCCCGCGCCCCGCGCCGCCTTGACAGGCAACCCGGCGCTGCCACATCCCGCGCCGCCTCGCCTTGACCGGCACCCCTGGCGCGGCTATCATCCTTCGTCTGAACAAGTACGGCATTTTGGGGGAGAGGTGGCCGAGTGGCTGAAGGCAGCCGCCTGCTAAGCGGTTGACTGGGTAAAACTGGTCCGGAGGTTCGAATCCTCTCCTCTCCGCCATATTGGGTTCTTGAAGTGATGTTGCGCGCGCCCATAGCTCAACTGGATAGAGTGTCTGACTACGGATCAGAAGGTTGGGGGTTCAAATCCTCCTGGGCGCGCCACTTCATGCTACGATTGCGTCCCCCCACGTCCCGGCGCCGGATTCCGCCCCGCGGAGGTTCAAGCCATGTTGATCGGAAGTAAGTCGTGCGCCCTCGCCGGGGCCGCGGCCCTCGTGCTCCTGTTCGCGCCTTTCGCGAGCGCTAGACAGGCCAAGGAAGCGCCCCCGGCCAAGTCGGTCCGGGTCGCGGTCCTTCCGCTCGTCAATGAGTCCGGAGACTTCGGCGCGCCCAAGATCTTGGAAGACGTGCTCAAGGGCCAGTTCAAGGAGTTTGATCCGAAACGCGCGACCTTCCTGATGCCGCCCGACGTGGAGCGGATCCTCGAGGCCCATAACGCGCTCGACCGCGCCTACGCCATCACCGAGCGGTGGGCCAAGAGCGGCACCCTCGACTCCACCGCGGTCGGGGGTCTCGATTCGTTGCTCCAGGTCGACGCGATCCTCTGCGTCAAGGTCAACGAGTGGGAGAACCACATCGTAAACCAGATCGGCGCCGGGGAATCGAGCACCACGATCGCCCTCGCGTTCACGCTTTTCGACATCAAGTCGATGAAGAAGGCCTGGCACAAGGAGCCCCGCGAGCAGCGCTTCGCCAAAGAGATCGATGCGAGCAGCGGTGCGGTCAACTACGACGAGACGGGAGTCATCCAGACCCGGAGCGTGATCTCGCCGCCGCGGTACCAGGACGTCGCGGCCGACCTGGTCCGGACCGCATTCAAGAAATTCCCGCAGAAGTGAGCGATCAGAGCGCCTCGGACGAGCGGTTCATGGAAGCCGCTCTCGCCGAGGCCAGCGCCGCGGCGACCGAGGGGGAAGTGCCCGTCGGCGCCGTCGTCGAGTGGAGCGGCCGGATCATCGGCCGGGGCCGGAATCGGGTGGAGTCCGCTCAGGATCCGACCGCCCACGCCGAGATCCTGGCCATCGGAGCGGCCGCGCAAACCGTCAAGACCTGGCGGCTGGACGAGGCGACGCTCTATGTCACGCTCGAGCCGTGCCACATGTGCGCCGGAGCGATCGTCCTCGCCCGGATCGCGCGGGTCGTCTACGGCGCTCGCGATCCCAAGGCCGGGGCGTGCGGCTCGCTGGCCATGGTTCCACAAGATCTCCGCTTGAATCACCGCGCCGAGGTGATTCCGGGCGTGCTCGCCACGGAGTGCGGCGCGATCTTGGAGGAGTTCTTCCGCCGCCGGAGGAGCCGCGGCGGCCAAGTCGCGCAGCCATGACCCCGAGGCTCCGACACATCGCGGGCCCAGGCCCCGCGGCCTCCGCGCGTCCGCCCGAGCCCTTGTCCGACGACAACCTGCTCGACGCCTACTCGGACGCGGTCATCCGCGCCGCCGATCGCGTCACCCCGTCGGTGGTGAACATTGGCGTGACGCATGGCGCGCCGGCACGCCGCGGGCGCCCGAAGGGGGAGCAGCACGGGAGCGGGTCGGGCTTCGTCCTGGCCCCGGACGGCTTCGTGCTCACGAACAGCCACGTCGTCCACGGGGCGACCCGTATTCGGGTCAGGCTCCACGAAGGACTCAGCATCGGCGCCGAGCTGATCGGCGACGACCCGGCCACGGACCTCGCGGTCGTCCGGATCGAGGCGCCCGGACTCGTGCCCGTGACGCTCGGCGAATCGCGGTCGGTCCGCGTGGGCCAGGTCGCCATCGCCATCGGGAGCCCCTATGGCTTCCAGACGACCGTGGCGGCCGGCGTGGTGAGCGCGCTCGGCCGCTCGCTCCGCTCCACGTCGGGGCGGCTGATCGACAACGTGATCCAGACCGACGCCGCGCTCAATCCGGGAAACTCCGGCGGGCCGCTCGTGGACTCGCACGGCAGGGTGATCGGCGTCAATACGGCGGTGATCCTTCCGGCGCAGGGGATCTGCTTCGCCATCGCCATCGACAGCGCGAAGTTCGTCGCGGCGCAGCTGATCCAAACCGGCCGCGTGCGCCGGAGCTACATCGGCGTGGCGGGGCACGGCATCCCGTTGGGGCGCCGGACCGTTCGATTTCACCGTCTCGTGCAGGCGACGGGCGTTCGTGTCGACGCCGTCGAGCCCCGGAGTCCGGCGGAGCGAGGCGGGCTTCGACCCGGGGACATCATCGTCGCGTTCAACGGGACCGCTGTGGAAAGCGTCGACGCGCTCCACCGGCTCCTGACCGACGAGCGCGTGGGGGTCGAGAGCTCGGTCACGGTCCTGCGCGTCACGGAACGGCTCACGCTCGCCCTCGTCCCCGCCGAGATCAGCCCGGGCTAGCCGGCCCGCTTCCCGCTGGAACGACAGGCCCTGATCGCTTATTCTCCCCGCGGAGAGATGCGAGAGTGGCTGAATCGGGCGGTCTCGAAAACCGCTATACGGGTAACCGTATCGAGGGTTCGAATCCCTCTCTCTCCGCCATCCGAGAGACGGCGCGTCAGGGAGCGCGCATTACCCTTAGGCTTCCCGGAGAGGTGTCCGAGTGGCTGAAGGAGCACGGTTGGAAACCGTGTAAGCATGAAAGTGCTTCGAGGGTTCGAATCCCTCTCTCTCCGCCAGCTTTGCCGTAGCAGGGTCATCGTGGGGATGTAGCTCAGTTGGGAGAGCGCCTCGTTCGCAACGAGGAGGTCACCGGTTCGATCCCGGTCATCTCCACCACGTTCTAGGGGCCGGAGCGGTCCGCGCCGGCCTTTGTCACTTTGTGAACGGCTCCGACGGGGTCGTTATCCACGAATACGAAGGGGGATACTGATGAAAGGGATTCATAGTCTCTCTGTGATTTTCGCCGCGCTCGGCTTCGCCCTGGGCATTACGGTCACCGACCCGGCATCGGCTCAGGAAACCCTTCCCCGGCCCGAGAAACCGTTCGGGGGCACGATCGGGCTCACCGCCGACCAATCCGTGAAGGACTTTCCCAAAGAGGTGGCAGCGCCGAAGGGCGCTCCGAACATCCTGATCTTCCTCACCGACGACGTGGGCTTCGGCGCGTCGAGCACGTTCGGCGGGCCGATCCCGACGCCGACGTTCGATCGCGTCGCGAAGAGCGGCCTGCGTTATACCCAGTTCCACACGACGGCGCTCTGCTCGCCCACGCGCGCGGCGCTCCTGACCGGACGCAATCACCATTCCGCCGCCACGGGCGTCATCATGGAAGCGGGGACCGGCTTTCCCGGCTACAACACGCTCATGCCGAAGAGCTGCGGTACGTTTGCGGAGGTGCTGAGGCAGAACGGCTACAACACCGCATGGTACGGCAAGAACCACAACGTCCCCGACTGGCACGGCAGCCAGGCCGGACCGTTCGACCTCTGGCCGACGGGCCTGGGCTTCGAGTACTTCTACGGATTCATCGGAGGGGACACAAGCCAGTGGGACCCCGCCATCGTCGAGGGCATCAAGCCGATCGAGCGGCCGCATGACGATCCGGAGTACTTCTTCGACAAGGACATGGCCGACCACTGCATCGACCGGATCCGGATGCTCCACTCGGTTGCGCCGCAGAGGCCATGGCTTCAGTACTACGCCACCGGAACCGCGCACGCCCCGCATCACGCACCCAAAGAATGGATCGCGAAGTTCAAGGGCCAGTTCGACCAGGGCTGGGACAAGATGCGCGACGAGACCCTCGCGCGGCAAAAGGCGAAGGGCATCGTGCCGCCGGGAACCAAGCTGACCGAGCGCTCCGAGGGCATCCCCGCGTGGGAGTCGCTCGACGCCGACCACAAAAAGGTCGCCGCGCACATGATGGAGGTCTATGCCGCCGCGCTCTCCCACGCGGACTACCAGATGGGTCGCATCCTCGATGCCATTCAGGAGCTGGGCGAGCTGGACAACACGCTTGTGATCTACATCCAGGGCGACAACGGCGCGAGCGCGGAGGGCGGCCCGAACGGCCTCTTGAACGAGATGACGTTCTTCAACGCCATCCCGGAGGACTTCAACGAGGTCCTGCGCCGGATGGACGAGCTGGGTGGACCGACGACGTTCAATCACTACCCGATCGGTTGGGCTCACGCGATGGACACGCCGTTCCAATGGACCAAGCAGGTCGCGTCACACTTCGGCGGCACGCGGAACGGGATGGTCATGTCGTGGCCGGCACGGATCAAGGAGAAGGGGGGCATCCGCACGCAGTTCAGCCACGTGATCGACATCTATCCGACGATTCTCGAAGCCGTCGGGGTACAGACGCCATCCGTCCTGAATGGCGTGACCCAGAAGCCGGTGGAAGGCGTGAGCATGGTCTATACGTTCGCCGACGCGAAAGCGGCGTCGCGCCATCGCACGCAGTATTTCGAAATGCTCGGGAACCGGGCCATCTACAACGACGGGTGGGTCGCCGCCACGACCCCGCCGACCCCGCCGTGGGCCGCCGTTGCCGGCAAGGTGGACCTCTTCGATTACAAGTGGGAGCTCTACCGCACCACGGACGACTTCAGCGAAGCGAACAACCTCGCGGCCACCGAACCCGCGAAGCTGCGAGAGATGCAGGATCTCTTCTGGGTGGAGGCGGCGAGAAACGGCGTGCTGCCGCTCGACAACAGCAAGGTCGAGCGCCTCGACACGACGAACCGTCCCAGCCTCACCCGCGGCCGCTCGCTGTTCAGCTACTACCCCGGCCAGGTGCGTATTCCCGAAGGCGCGGCGCCGGACATGAAGAACAAGTCCTTCCAGATCGCCGCCAGCGTCGTCATTCCCCAGGGCGGCGCCGAGGGCATGCTGATCACCCAGGGCGGACGGTTCGCCGGCTGGGGGCTTTACGTGCTCAACGGCAAACCGGTCTTCTGCTACAACCTCGCGGGCGTCGAGCGCTCCACGGTCACCGGCAAGGAGAAATTGGCCCCGGGCAAACACTCCATCGAGGTTGACTTCAAGTACGGCGGCCCAGGTCTGGGCAAGGGCGGCACCGCCACGATCATCGTGGATGGCCGGAAAGCCGGCGAGGGGAGCATCCCGCGCACGCTGGCGTTCCGGATGTCGCTGGACGAGACGCTCGATACGGGGGAGGACACCGGCACCCCGGTCAACGAGGACTATCAGGTGCCCTTCCAGTTTACCGGCACGATCCGGGAGGTCGTGATCCGGCCCGGTGAAGGGAAGCTCAGCCCCCAAGATCAGCGGGAGTTCGACAAGGTCCGGGGACGCGGCGTGATGGCCGAGTAACCGAGGCCGACGCGTGTTGTTGGACCGGCACCCATCGGGTATGCTGGGCGCCGGCGAACTCGCAAGCATTCGTCGCACGGCCATGGGCCCTGGAGACCGGGATTGGCCTCCCCGTGGCTTGGCGTTGACGGCCAGTTCCCGCGCAATCGAGAGTCGCGAACCCCGCCAGAACCGGAAGGTAGCAACGGTCAGTGATCGCCTCGATGTGCCGCGGAGCCAACTGACCCGAGCCAGAAGCGGGGGGGCCGTCTTCCCGATCTCCAGTACGACCCCGATCCGGCCGAACCCCGAGAGGAGCGCCGCGTGGCCCACCTAGCACTCGCACGAAAGCACCGGCCGCAGCGGTTCGGCGAACTCGTGGGACAGGATCCGGTTCGCGAGACCCTCCAGCGCGCCGTGGCCACCAATCGCGTCGCCCACGCGTACCTTTTCTCCGGACCCCGCGGGAGCGGGAAGACGACGACCGCGCGCCTCGTCGCGAAGGCTCTCAACTGCGCCAATCGCAAGGATGGGGAGGCGGAGCCGTGCAATCAGTGTCCCTCCTGCCTCGAGACCACGGCCGGGACATCGATGGATGTGCTCGAGATCGACGGCGCCTCCAATCGCGGCATCGAGGAGATCAGAAATCTCCGCGAGAACGTCAAGTACGCGCCTTCGGGCGGCAAGTCGAAGGTCTACATCATCGACGAGGCGCACCAGCTCACCGACTTCGCCTGGAACGCCCTCTTGAAGACGCTGGAGGAGCCGCCGGCCCACGTCCGCTTCGTCTTCGCCACCACCGAGCCGCTCGAAGTGCCGGAAACGATCTCCTCGCGCTGCCAGGTATTCGAGTTCCGCCGCCTCCGGAGCGAGGAGCTGGTGCGGCACCTGCTCGAGATCGCGAAGGCGGAACAGGTGAAGCTGGACGAGGATGCCGCGGCCTTGATCGCCAGGGCCGCCGAGGGAAGCGTGCGCGACGCCCTGAGCCGCCTCGACCAGTCGCTCGCGCTCTCGCCCGAAGGCGTCACCGCCGAATCGGTGGCGCAGGCGCTGGGGCTCGCGGGGCTCGAGGCCTACTTCGAGCTGGGCGAGGCTATCGCGGCGCGGGACCCGAAGCGCGCCCTCGAGACGTTCGATCGACTCTACGACCGCGGGATGGACGTGGAGGAGGTGGCGGACGGGCTGACGCACCACCTCCGCCAGCTCCTTTTGATCGCGGTGGACCGCTCCCTCGAGCGCCTCGTGGACGCCGCGCCGGCCGATCGCGAGCGTTACGCGGCGCAGGCGGCCGGATTCGGCGCGAACGATCTGAGCGCGATGCTCTCGCTCTTGCTCGAAGGGCGGGGCCTCCTTCGCCGCGCGGAGGCGCCGCGGGCACTGCTCGAGGTCTGCCTCGTCGAGCTCTGCACGCTGCCGACCGCGAGCCAGGTGGGCGAGCTGATCGGCCGCCTCGAGGCGCTCGAAGCGCGGCTCGGCGGAACGCCGGACGCGGCGGCCCCGGCGGCCTCGATCGGTCGCGCGGCGAGGGCGCCGTCGGCCGTGGCCCCCACGACGCCTCCGGCCACAGACCAAACGCCCGCGAGCGCGCCCCAACCGCCGGCGCGCTCGACGACCGCGAGTACTCCGCCGCCGCCGCGCCCGGGCCAGGCCTCGAAATCGGCTCCACCGGCGCCGCCGCCGCGCCCGGAGCATCCCTCGAAAACGGCGCCTCCGCCGGCCATCGAGCCCGCGGGGCACGATGATCCGGTCGTTCGCTGGCGGCAGACCGTGGACCGGGTCAAGGACCGCAAGCTTCTTCTGGGCACTTGCCTCGAGGAGGGGCTCTTCCTCGGAATCACCGGCACCAACGTGCGGGTGGCCCTTTCGACCGAGCACGCCTTTCACCGGGCGATGCTCGAGATGAAAGAGAATCGGGAGATTCTGAATCAGGAGCTGGAGCAGCTCTACGGGCGGGGCGTCACGCTGGTTTGCGTCAGCGGCGACGCCGCGCTCTCGGGCGCCGGAGATCCGATGCGGGCCGCCACGGCGCGGCTCGCGGCTGCCGCGGCCGCAGCGGGCGCCGATGCCGACGACGAAGACCGCGAGGGCGCGACGGACGCCTCCAGCCCGCAGGGCCTCGTCCAGCGGATCGTGGATCTCTTCGACGGGGAGGTCCTCGAGCCGGGTCCGCAGGGGAGCGCGTCGTGAACATCCAAAGCATGCTGAAGCAGGCCCAGGCCCTCCAGGCCAAGATGACCGCGGCGCAGGCCGAGCTCAAAGGCCGCGAGCTGATCGGGAGTTCGGGCGGCGGCAAGGTCAAGGTCACCATGAACGGCGCGCAGGAGGTCACCGCGATCTCGATCAGTCCGGACGTCGTGAAGCCCGAGGAGACGGACCTCCTCGAGGATCTCGTCCTCGTGGCCCTGACCGACGCTCGCGCCAAGGTGACCCGCATGGTCGAAGAGGAGATGAGCCGCGTCACGGGCGGCGCGGGCTTCCCGCCGGGGCTCTTCTAGCCTCGATGCAGTATTCGAGCGCCCTTCTCGAGACCTTGATCGCCGAGCTGACGCGCCTTCCTGGACTAGGCAGGAAGTCGGCCCAGCGGATCGCGTTCCATATCCTCCGCGTTCCCGAGGCGGACGCGAAGCGCCTGGCCGCCTCCATTCTCGAGCTCAAAGCCAGGGTCCACGATTGTCCGGTCTGCGGCAACGTCACCGAGACCGAACCGTGCGGCCTCTGCGCGGACCCTCGCCGCGATCCCACGGCCCTCTGCGTGGTCGAGCAGCCGATGGACGTGCTGGCGCTCGAGCGGACCGGCGAATTCAAGGGGCGCTACCACGTGCTCAAGGGGGCGCTCTCCCCGGTGGACGGAATCGGTCCCGATCAGCTCCGCTTGGGGGAGCTCTTGGAGCGGGTCCGCGCGGGGGGGATCACCGAAGTGATCGTGGCCACGAACCCCACCGCGCAGGGCGAGGCGACCGCCCTCTACATCGCCCGGCTGCTCGAACCCTCGGCCGGAGTCCGCGTCACCCGCATCGCCCGCGGCGTCCCGATGGGTTCCGACCTCGAATTCTCCGACCAGGTCACCCTGGCGCGCGCGCTGAGCGGCCGCAAGGAGATATAAAACCGTCACTTTGGGCACTTTCCCCTTGACCGACCCGGGGAACGTGCTAGTTTTCGGCCAATTCCTTGAGGGGTCGTCGCGCGGAGAGGCTTCGCGCGAACGGAATCGTGTGGGGGAATCGGTTTCGCCGTCGGTCTCGTCGCGAGGGCCAGGTGGGGACACGCCTGCCCCGCGTGCGAAAGGGCCGGCAGTGCCGCGCCCGCCGCAATGCCCAGGTGTCCAGGGAGCCGAGGAACATGGTCAAGGGAAATTGGGCGCTCTTCGAGGAAGACTTCTGGTCGATCAACTCGATCCTCCAGACGCTGCTGCGCAGCTCGAGCGCGCGGAGCGTCATGCTGATCGACAAGACGGGGCAGATGATCAACTCGATCGGCGAGCCGCCCGGGTTCGACGTCACCTCGTTTTCCTCGCTGGCGGCGGCGGACTTCGCGGCGAACGCCCAGCTCGCCGAGATGGTCGGCGAGAAGGACTTCGCGACCCTCGTCCACCAGGGTCTGAACGAGAGCCTCTATCTCTCGATGATCGCCAACCGGGTGATCCTGGTGGTGCTCTTCGACAAGAAGACCTCCCTAGGCCTCGTGCGGCTCAAGGCGCGTCGGGCGAACGACGATCTCATGGGCGTGCTGGAGCGGCTTTTCGAGAAGCTGCAGTACAAGAATGAAGAGATGACTTCGACGACACTCGGCGCGGACTTCGCCGCCGAAGCGGAAAGTGAGATCGACAGCCTCTTCAAGGACTAGGAGCTCCGGCGCTTCGTGTCGCTGATCAATTACTCATCCCGCGAGATCAACTGCAAGATCGTCTATTACGGCCCCGGGCTTTGCGGGAAGACCACCAATCTCCAGCACATCTACTCCCGCGTCCCACAGGAAACTCGGGGGAAGATGATCTCCCTCGCGACCGAGATGGACCGCACCCTCTTCTTCGATTTCCTCCCGCTCGAATTGGGCCAGATCCGGGGCTTCAAGACGCGGTTCCACCTCTATACCGTGCCGGGCCAGGTCTACTACAACGCGAGCCGGAAGCTGATCTTGAAGGGCGTGGATGGGATCGTCTTCGTGGCCGACTCGCAGATCGAGCGGTTCGAGGCGAACGTGGAGAGCTTGATGAACATGCACGACAACCTCGCCGAGCACGGGCTCTCGGCGGACAAGATTCCGCTCGTCATGCAGTACAACAAGCGGGATCTCCCACGCGTGGTGTCCGTCCCCGAGCTGGAGCGGGAGCTGAATCCCAAGGGCGCTCCCTTCTATGAATCCGTCGCGCTCCGGGGAACCGGGGTGTTCGACACCTTGAAGCTCTCCTGCAAGCTCGTCCTCAAGACCCTCGGCTAGCGCCATGCGCCGTCCCGCCGTGTGGATCGCGACGGGATTCGGCGTCGGATTCCTCCCCGTCGCGCCCGCCACCTGGGCTTCGCTTTTCGTGGCGCTCGTTCTCGCCGCGATCCCCGGCGGATCCGATCCGCTGATCCTCGGCGTCCTGATCGCGGCGCTCTGCCCGCTCGCCGTCTGGGCGAGCGGCAAGGCGGAGGAGGATCTGGGACGCGACGCACACCCGATCGTGATCGACGAGGTGGTGGGAATGCTCGTGGCCGTTTGGGGTATCTCGACCGTGGGGCGGGCGCCGCTCGTCCTGGGTCTCGGCTTCCTCTGGTTTCGCCTCTTCGACATCCTGAAGCCCTTTCCCATCCGACAGAGCCAGGCCCTCCCCGGGGGCTGGGGGGTCGTGGTGGACGACCTGCTCGCCGGGGCGGCCTCGAATCTGATGCTGAGGCTCACGCTTGTGTTCCTGGCATGAGCGCCGAGATCATCACGATCGGCACGGAGCTCCTGCACGGGCTCGTGCGCGACACGAACGCGGAGCGGATCGTGGAGCTGCTCGCCGGAATCGGCATCGAAGTCCACTACAAGACCAGCGTGGGGGACGACTCCGCGCGAATGGCCGACGCGTTCCGGGCCGCGGCCCACCGCGCGCGATATGTCGTCACGACCGGAGGGCTCGGCGCGACCCCCGACGACGTCACGAGGAAAACCATCGCAACGGTCTTCCGCCGCCGCCTCGTCCTCGACGAAACCGTGCTCGACCGGATGCGAGCGCGATTTCGCGAGCGGGGCGTGGAGATGCCGGCGATGAACGAATCGCAGGCGCTGATCCCGAAGGGCACGAAGATCATCGAGAACTTGCGCGGGCTCGCCCCGGGCCTCCACTTCACCTACCAGGAGGCCAATTTCTTCGTGCTGCCGGGCGTCCCCGCGGAGGCGGAGGCGATGATGGACCAGTACGTCGTGCCCTTCCTCCGCGCGAGCCGCGCGGGGAGCCAGGTGGGGCGGCGGATCGTCCGCACGATCGGAATCTCGGAGTCGGCGCTCGCGGAGCGGCTCCAGGGGATCGAGTCGGAGGAACCGGCGATCAAGGTGGGCTACCTTCCCCACGCCTCGGGGGTGGATGTCACGCTGGCCGCGGCCTCGCCCGATCGGGCCTGGCTCACCGGTGCGCTCGACCGATTGGAACTCCGTGTCCGCGAAGCGGCGGGGGAGGCGGTCTATGGAGAAGAAGGCGAGACGCTCGCCCAGGTGCTGGGCCGGCTCCTTCTCGCGCGAAAGCTCACGATCGCGGCCGCCGAATCGATCACCGGGGGCGGTCTCGGGGCCGCGATCACCTCGGTTCCGGGCAGCTCGCGCTACTTCCTCGGGGGCGTGGTCGCGTACTCGAACCGCGCCAAGCAGGAACTCCTGGGCGTCCGCACGGCGACGCTCGAGCGGCACGGTGCGGTCAGCGCTCCGGCGGCCGAGGAGATGGCGGCCGGGGCGCGCGAGCGCTTCGGTTGCGACCTCGCCCTCTCCACGACCGGCGTGGCGGGCCCCAACGGCGGAAGCGACGAGAAGCCGGTCGGGCTCGTGTACCTGGGAATCGCCTCCCGCGACGGCAGCGAGAGCGCCCGGTTCATCTTTTCGGGCGTCCGCGCGGAGGTGAGCGCGAGGTCCGTGTCGTACGCGCTCGATCTCGCTCGCCGCCACCTCCTCCGCCAGCCGGTGTGAGCCGGATCGAGGGCGCCGCCACGGGAGGCTCCAAGGTCCTGACGCGCACGTTCGTCGCGCTCTGGATCCCTCCCGACTGGGCGGCCTACGTGGGAGGTGTCTCCGGCGACCTCGCCTCGCGGACGAGCGGTCTCTCGTGGGTGAAGCCCGAGAACGTCCACCTCACGATCCGGTTCCTCGGGGATCTGGGGGATTCGGGCGTGCGCCGCGTCTGCGACTCGGTGGCGAGAAGCGCGGCGGCTGAGCCCGCGCCCCGGGCCCGTCTCGGCGCGCTCGGCGCATTCCCGAGCCTGGCCCGCCCGCGAGTCGTCTGGCTCGGTTTGGCCGAAGGGGGCGAGGCGGCCGCCGCGCTGGCGCACCGGGTGAATGATGCCCTCGCTCGGGAAGGCTTCGGACCGCCCGACAAGCCCTTCCGCCCGCACCTCACGCTGGCCCGCGTCCGGGAAGGGGCCCGGGGGCTCGAAGCGCTTCGCGACCCGGCGCTTCCGCCGCCTCCCGAGGCGTCGTTCCTCGACCGCGTCGCGGTGATGAAAAGTGACCTCTCTCCGGCCGGGGCCCGCTATACTGCGCTCGCGGAGGTGCGCCTCCGGCCGCCGGGCGGCTGACGCCCGTCTTCGCGCCGCGGCGGTGCCGGGCAGCGCCCGGCCCCCGACTCGAAACCCAAGCATCGCCCCGACCCGAACCCGGCGTCCCGGCACGGACCGCCAGAACCAGATCAGGGGGAATCGCGCTATGGCAGTGAATCCGTCCACACGGGAAGGGAACAAGGAGCGCGCGAAGGCGCTCGAGCTGGCGGTGCAGCAGATCGAACGCCAGTTCGGAAAGGGGGCGATCATGAAGCTCGGCGAGGAGTCTGCGCGCGTCCAGGTCGACATGATCCCGACAGGATCGATCGCGCTCGACGCCGCGCTCGGCATCGGGGGCGTTCCCCGCGGGCGCGTGATCGAGATCTACGGTCCCGAGTCCTCGGGCAAGACCACCCTCACGCTCAGCATCATCGCGCAGGCGCAGCGCGCCGGCGGGAACGCGGTCTTTATCGACGCCGAGCACGCGCTCGACGCGTCCTACGCCAAGCGCCTCGGCGTGGACATC
>Ga0184639_10000834_pt1 | contig 12700 bp, 13 predicted proteins | sample PLM31_170_b2_FD_133155 | JGI IMG/M metagenome (GOLD analysis project Ga0184639, IMG submission 133155) | Groundwater sediment microbial communities from an aquifer in East River, Colorado, USA - PLM3-1_170_b2 | ecosystem: Environmental > Terrestrial > Soil > Riparian zone | place: USA: East... | reverse complement strand
GCCCACGGCCTCGCCCTCAGCATCGCCGCCTCCATCACCCTCCCCATCTCCGGCGGCCACCTGAACCCCGCCGTCACCCTCGCTATGCTGGCCACGAAGCGGATCGCCGGCGGCAAGGCGGCAGGCTACATCGTCGCCCAGCTCCTGGGGGCCACGGTGGCCGGCGTCCTCCTGAAGGGATTCTACCCCGCCCAGGCGGTGGCCAAGAGCAACCTGGGGACCCCCGCCCTCGGCCCCGGGGTCACCTTCGCCCAGGGGGTCGTCATCGAGACCATCCTCACCTTCCTCCTCCTCTTCACCATCTTCGGCGTGGCGGTGGACCCGCGGGCGCCGCAGCACATTGCCGGCTTCTGCATTGGGCTCACGGTCGCCTTCGATATCCTGGCCGGCGGGCCCCTCTCGGGCGCCTCCATGAACCCGGCCCGGACCTTCGGCCCGGCCCTGGCGGCCGGCTTCTGGGACAACCACCTCGTCTACTGGATCGGCCCCGTCCTGGGGGGCCTGCTGGGGGCGTTCCTCTACCAGGGCCTGGTCCTCCCCCGGAAGTAGCCGCCGGTCCTCGCCGCGGGCCTCCCCGCCTCGCGCCGGGCGCGCCATGACGACCCGCAGCCGACAGAAGCTCACGCTCCTCCGGGAGCTGGTTCCCCGCCGCAGCCGGGTGCTCATCCTCACCCACGACAACCCCGACCCCGACTCGCTGGCCAGCGGGGCCGCCCTCCGGTTCCTGCTGGCGGAGGTGTGCGCCGCCGAGTCCGCCCTCGCCTTCGGCGGGATCGTGGGCCGGGCCGAGAACCGCGCCCTCCTGCGCTACCTCCCGATCAAGGCGCAGCCGGTCGAGGCCCTTTCCCTGGAGACCTTCGACCTGCTGGCGCTCGTGGACACCCAGCCCCGCACCGGGAACAACTCCCTCCCCCCCGACCGGCTCCCGGCCATCGTCATTGACCACCATCCCCTGCGCCGCCAGACCCGGCAGGTCCCGTTCCGGGACATCCGGCGTGGCTACGGGGCGACCTCGACCATCCTGACCCAGTACCTCCAGGCGGCCGAAATCAGCCCTGACGCCCGGCTGGCCACCGCCCTATTCTACGCGATCCAGTCGGAGACCCAGGATCTCGGCCGCGAGGCCTCCCAGGCCGACGTGGAGGCGGCCCTCTACCTCTACCCGTTCACCAACCGGCGGCTCCTGCCCCGGATCGAGTACTCCCGGGTCCCCCCCGAGTACTTCCGCGCCCTGGGCCGGGTCCTGAAGAACGCCGTCATCCACGACGGCGTGGTGGTCTCCCGCCTGGGAGAGCTGGAGTACCCCGACATGGTGGCGGAGATGGCCGACCTGCTCCTGCGCCTGGAGGACGCCAAGTGGGCGATCTGCCTCGGGACCTACGGAGAGGATCTGTTCGTCTCCCTCCGGACCTCGGAGGAGGATGCTCATGCCGGGGCCTTCATCCGAAAGGCCGTGGGGCGGATCGGGGCGGCCGGCGGGCACGGGATGATGGCGGGAGGGCGGATTCCCCTGAAGAACCAGGGGGTGAAGGCAGTGGCAAAGTTGGAGGAGCGGCTGATCCGGCGGTTCCTCCGGGCCCTGAAGGTTTCGCCCGGCCCCGGGCTTCGGCTGGTCCCCTGAGGGGGATCAGTTCCAGCGGGGGGCTTCCCCGGAGGCGGGCCCTGCCTCGCGGTGGAGTACCAGGAGGGCCTCGGAGACGGCCGCCGTCACCAGCTCCAGGCGTCGCCCCAAATCCAGCGTCTCCAGGATCCGCTGGCGCCGGGCGGACTCCACCACAACCACCGAGGCCACCCGGTCAACCAGGGCCGCGGGGGTGGGCGCCTCGGTCACCAGCCGGCTCAGAGCCTCCTCGGTGCGCCCGACCTCCCTCAGCAGGCGCAGGTAGGAGGCCGTCAAGGCCTCAAGGGCTGGCTGGAGGACGGCGGACCCGGCGGCCGGGAGTTGGTCCTCCAGGGGGCGGCAGCGCGCCGCCCGGTAGGCCGCGGTCGGAGGGAGCTCCTCTTCGATGAGGACCCGGGCGAACCCCTCCAGGAGAATGTTGTACCTCCCGTCCGGCAGCCGCTCCACCTCCACCACCTCCCCCGCCCCGGCCACCGTGTGGATGGGGGGCCGCCCGTAGTAGTCCTGCTCCCACCCCGGCAGCAATCTCACCACCACCATCCGCTTCTCCCCCGCCAGGCAGTCGGCCACCATGGCCCGGTAGCGGGGCTCGAAGACGTGGAGCGGAAGGAGGGTGTGGGGGAAGAAGACCGTCTCGGGGAGGGGGAACAGGGGGAGGGGGAACGGGGCCACGGGGCTCCTCAGAGGCGGAGGCTCATCCCGACCCCGTCCCGGAGGGGGAGGATGACGGTGAGGAGCTCGGGGGAAGCGTAGAGGAGGCGCGTGTACTCCCGGACGCCCCGGGTGCTGGGCGCGGCCGGCTCCTCCGTGGCCACCCGTCCGGACCACAGGAGGTTGTCGGTGAGGAGCAAGCCGCCTCGACGGAGGCGCGGCAGGATCCTGGGGAGGGCCGCCGGATACTGCTCCTTGTCTATATCATTGAAGATGAGGTCGAAGGGACCCGGCGTCCGGTCGAGGAGGGCGAGGGCGTCTCCAACCTCGAAGCGCACCTTCGTGGCGATGCCCGCCCGCCGGAAGGTCTCGGCCGCGGCGGCGGCGTTCTCCGCCGAGCCGTCCACGCAGAGGATGGTCCCGTCCGGCTCAAGCCCCCGGGCGAACCAGAGGGCGGAGTACCCGAAGCCCGAGCCCAGCTCGAGGATCCGGCGGGCCTGGACGAGCCGGGCGCACAACTCGAGCAGGCGACCCACCAGGGGGCCCACGATGGGGAAACCCCGCTCCGCGGCGCGCGCCTCCAGCTCCGCGAAGAGCGGGTCAGCCGCCGCCGGCAGGGCGTGCAGGTACGCCTGGACCTGCGGCGGCAGGAGGCTCAGTTCGCCTCGAGGATGGCCTTGACCGCCTCCACGCGCTCCGCGAAGGCGGCGTCGGGCAGGACCGGGACGGCGCCGGCCGTGGCGACCGGGGCCTCGAGCGTCACCCACGACTTGCACCCCCGGTACTCCGGCGTCTCCACCACCTCCGTGATCCGCGGGAGCCGGTGGACCCGCAGGAGCATCACGTACAGGGGACTCCCGGGGCGGTAGGCGAAGCGCATGTCCACGTAGCCCGGGGTCCAGATGTGATGCTCGGCGAGCTTGTGCAGGCGGTGGAGGTCAGTCGCCTCCACGACCTCCTGCACGACCACATACGTGTCGAGGGGGATCCGCTCCACGGTCCAGGGCGCGAGGTCCACGGCGGCGAAGTCCCCGTGGAACTCGGGGCGGACGTGCTCGCGCTGCTGGTGGACGTAGGTCGGGTAGAAGACGAACTCCGGGTGGTCCACCCGGAACTCCCCTCCCTCCTCTGCGATTCCCCCCTTGCGGAGGAGGAGGATCTGCCGCCCCTCCTGCAGGGCCTTCACCACCACCGCCCACTCCTTCAGCGCCATCCGATTCTCGGGCAGCATGTCGGCCCCTCCCCCCTTCCCCTCGGCCGTTGATAATCCATCCACGGGGGCAGTGTCAAGGCACCGGGCGGATTTGCCTGGCCGGACGCAGCGGCCGCCGCTATACTCGCGGCCGGCTGGCGGCGAGCGAGCGCCGGCCCGTTCGTCCGCACGGCCTGCTGCCGCGACGGGGCGCACCGGAAGCGGATCGGTTGGAGGAGACTGTGGAAGCCCGGAAGGGGCTTGTGGTCCTGGCGGTTTGCCTGGGGATGCTCGTCGCGGCCCTCGACGCCACCATCGTGGGGACCGCCATGCCCACGGTCGTGGCCAGCCTGGGCGGCCTTCCCCTCTACGCCTGGGTCTTCTCCATTTACATGCTGGCTGCCACCGCCTCCATGCCCCTCTTCGGGAAACTCTCCGACCTGTACGGCCGGCGGCGGTTCTTCCTGGCGGCCATCGGGATCTTCACCGCCGGCTCCGCCCTCTGCGGGGCAGCGGCCTCCATGCCCCAGCTCATCGGGGCCCGGGCCATCCAGGGGCTTGGAGCCGGTGGCATCTTCTCGCTGGCGCAGGCCATCTTCGGGGATCTCTTCTCCCCCGCGGAGCGGGGGCGGATGCAGGGCTACCTCGCCTCCGTCTGGGGCTTGAGCAGCATCGTGGGGCCGCTCCTCGGCGGGCTCATCGTGGACACGCTGGGCTGGCGCTGGACCTTCTACGTGAACATCCCCGTCGGTGCCGCCGCCGCCGCCATGATCCAGCGGGGCCTGACGGGGGCGTTCGCCAGGGGGAGCCGCCGGCCGCTGGATGTCGCGGGGGCCTTCGCCCTCACCGGAGCCATCCTGGCCCTCCTGCTGGCCGCCCTGCGGTTCGGGGAGACCGGCACCTGGAGTACGCCCGGGACGCTGCTCCCCCTGGCCCTCTTCGGACTGCTGAGCGGCACGCTCCTGCACCTCGAGCGCCGCGCCCCGGAGCCGATCCTCCCCCTCCGCCTCTTCGAGAGCCGGGCCTTCAGCGCCTCCATCCTGGCGTCCATCCTCTCGGGGGTCGGGATGTTCGGTGCCATCTCCTTCCTCCCCCTGTTCGTCCAGGGGGTCCTGGGCGGGAGTGCCACCATCGCCGGCTCGGTCCTGACCCCCATGAGCCTGGGCTGGTCCTCGGGCAGCACGGTGGGGGGGCGGCTCGTCAACCGGACGGGCTACCGGGCGCTGGGCCTCGCGGGGATGACCTGCATGGCGGGGGCTTACCTGCACATTGCCGGGCTTACGGAGGGATCATCCCTCTGGGGGATCATCGGGACCGTCTTTATCCTGGGCCTGGGGATGGGCTTCGTCACCGTGACCACCGTGGTGGCGGTCCAGAACGCCGTGCGGCGGGAGGACCTGGGAATCGCCACCACCGCCCCCTTCTTCTTCCGCAACATCGGCGCCACCGTGGGGGTGGCCGTGATGGGCGCCATCCTGACCCGCCGCATGGGAACCGGGGGGGCGGGGGCCGTGATCCGGCTGGAGCCCGCTCTCGCGCTCCAGGCCTTCGAGGTGCTCGGGGGGACGCTGGCCGCCGCGCTCTCCGCCGCCTTCACCGTCGGACTGGCCGCATGTCTCCTGGGACTCGCGGCGAGTGCCCTGCTCCCGAACACCTCCCCCACGCGGGGCGCCCCGGCTCCCGCCGGCCGCCCCGGAGTCGCCGAGAGCATCTGAGAGCCGTGGACCGTCACCTGCCGGGCATCCGGGAGATCCCGCCACACCACCGACACAACGTCCCCTCGGCTCGGGGGGCCTGGACCGGCTTGCGGCCTGGAAGCGCTACGCGGCCCCGACCTCCGCGCGGACGCGGTCCACAAGGAGGCCAAAGGCCGGGTCGCCCCGCGTCAGATCCCGCGCCACGATCTCCACTTCCTGTCCGCTCCGCGCCCCGAGTCCCAGCGCGATCGCCCGCCGAATCTGGACCTGCTCCCAGACCCCTTTCCCCACCACGTGGTCGGCCTTCCCGTAGTGCTTGAGGATGCCGAGGCCCACCACGTCGAGCGCAACCGGGTCGGTGCTGGCCAGGATGCAGCCAGGCCGCATCACCTCTCCCGACCAGGGGCCGCCGCTCGCCATGACCTGGAGGGCGTCGGCCACGTACAGGCGCGGATGGACCGCCAGGTTCAGCTCGGCCACCACCTCCTCCCAGGCCGAGCCCCCATAGGCCCAGGGTTTGTTCCGCGCGTGGACGACCCCGACCGTGTTCTTCAGGGCAAAACTGTAGGAGGCCGAGCGGTGGGCCTTCAGGACCGGGACGCTCACGAGGCGCTCGGCCTCGTAGACGGCCCTCGCGACGTGAAAGGCGGTGGCGTGGCGGGCCTGAGGCGGACGGACCTCAACCCACTCCCCCTCCTCCAGGGGCAGGAGATCGGCCCCGGCCGCACCCGCGACGGCGGCCATACCGGTGGCCTCCAGGTTCGGACGGGTTGGCAGGCTCACGACCGCGGACATGTCGCCCACCTGGAGGCGGGAAGCGCCGGCCTCCTTGAGGAGGGCGAGGAGCGCGGCGACGAGGCGCGGGTCGGTGGTGGCGGGCGGGGGCTTCCCGGAGACGACGTTCGGCTTGACCAGGACCTGCCGTCCCCGGCAGTCCAAAGCGGCCAGGCCATCGGCCAGGGCCACGGCCTCGCGGACAGCCGCCCCGACATCATCGGCCCGGACGAGCGCCACTCGCCCCTTCCCGCCGCGGGCGGCCGCCGGCACCGGACGGGGCGGGACCACCTCCCCCCCGGGCGAGAAGAGAAACTGCCGCAGGACCGCCCGGCACTGGGGGAAGAAGAGCGCCGAGCCCGCCAGGGCCCCGAGGGCCAGGAGGTGGCGGCGGGTCAGGCGCACCTTACAGGTCCTTGACCATCAGGGCCGCGGAGGAGGGGCAGCACCCCGTAAACTCGGGCGAGGCGCGGAGGGCTGTGGGGACCGTCTCGCGCGGCGCCCGGGTGAAGCCCCAGGCCCGGCAGCGGGCCTCGAGGGTCTCCGTGAGGAGGTAGGCCCGCGCGACCCCCTTCGCCCGGGCGATCGTCTCCAGGCCCCGGAAGAGGCGCTCGGCGATCCCCCGGCGTCGGGCATCCGGCCGGACCACCAGAGAGCGGAAGAGGGCGAATTCCCCGGCCCGCTCCATCCCCACCGCCCCCGCGATCCCCCCCGCCTCCTCGGCGACCAGGAAGTCGGCGACGTGCTCCGCCACACCGGCGGTGGGGAGGCGAGCCTCCTCGAGGAGGGCGAGGACGGCCGGCAGGTCGGCCGCCCCGGCCGCCCGGACCGTCGGGCCGCCCGCCCCGCCCGGCTTGCGGGCGGAGAAGCTCGCGCTCCGGACCTTGCCGGCGAGATCCTCCGCCCGAACCCCGGAGGCCGCGCCGCATCCGCACGTCGCCACCGACGCCCCCGCCAGGGCCGCGATCTGCCCGGCCTCGTAGGGGAGGCGGGAGACGACCCGCACGTCAACGAACCCGGCCGCCTCGAGACCGGCTACGTACTCCCTCTCGCTGATCGCGCCCGCGAGGCAGCTCGACCAAGCCGTGAGATCCGCCCGGACCGGCTCCGGCAACTCCTCCGCAACCACATCCGCTACGAGGAGCCGGCCCCCCTCCCGGAGCACCCGGTGCATCTCCCGGAAGACGGTGGGCTTGTCGGGCGAGAGGTTGATCACGCAGTTGCTGATGATCCAGTCCACGGAGGCGTCCGCCACGGGCAGGCGCTCCGCCTCCCCCAGGCGGAACTCGACGTTCGTGTGCCCCGCCGCGGCCGCGTTCGCCTCGGCGCGCCCGAGCATCTCAGGGGTCATGTCCACCCCGATGACCCGCCCCGCCGGCCCCACCCGCTCCGCCGCCAGGAGGCAGTCGATTCCGGCTCCGGAGCCGATGTCCAGGACCACCTGCCCCGGCTCGACTCCAGCGAAGGCTAGCGGGTTGCCGCAGCCGAAGGCGCCAACGACGGCTTCCTGCGGGAGGCCCTGGAGCTCGTCCGCCCCGTACCCCGCCACCTGGAAGGTCACCGAGGCGGACGGGCCGCAGCAGCCTGTCTGCCCCTGGACCGCCTGTGCGTAGCGCGCCCGGACCGCCGCCTTGATCTCCTTGTCGCTCCTCATCGTAATCCCCCTGCCCGGCGGGTCGCTCCTGGCCTCCGGGAGACCGGGCCGCATCCCCCGGGCCCACACCCCTCCTGCCACCGCGTCACGGCCTCTACAAGGCCCTCCAGCGTCTTCAGCACCGCCTCCCGCTCCGCCCGGGCCAGGGGGGCTATCAGGGCGCGCTGGGTCGCCACCAGGTCCGCCCGGATCCGGCCGAGGAGGGCCCGGCCCCGCGGCGTGATGGCGACCCGGACCTCCCGCCGATCCCCCGTGCCTTGCCGCCGGCGAACGAGGTCTTTCCGCTCCAGCGGCTCCAGGATGCGTGTCACCGTGCTCACCGCCAGGAAGAGGTGCCGGGCCAGGGCCGTCACCGTGAGCACCCCGCCATCCACCAGGGCATCCAGCGTGTAGCACTGGGTCACCGAGAGCCCGTGGCAGCAGATGGCGTTGCGGTCGCGGAACTGATACCGCCGCGACAGCTCCTTCGTGACCTGGTGCATCCGTTCGGCCGCCGCCGTCACTTCGTCCATGGACGCCTCGAAAATTAGTTGTATCTTACAAGTAATTTATCCCGCCCGTGCTGTCAAGGGGAATTTCGGGGACGCGGGGAGGGAGACCGGGGGGCCCTCAGCGCGGCGCAGGGAGGCGCGAACCCCTGGCCAGGCCTAGAAGAACCCCCGGCCCAGGCCCCGGACCTGGATGACCTGCCGGTCCGGCAACTTGAGGCAGGTGAGCTTGCCCCCGTACACGCAGCCGGTGTCGATCCCGATGCGGTCCTCCCGCATCAGGACCTCCCGCATCGGGGTGTGGCCGAAGACGACCGGCTTCTCGAAGCGGCCGATGAACTGGAAGAACTCTTGCCGGATCCAGACCAGGTCCTCGAGGGTCTGCCGATCCAGGGGGACCAGCGGCCGGATCCCGGCGTGGACGAAGAGGAACTCCGGGGTGTCGTAGTAGGGGCGCAGGTTCTTGAAGAAGGTGAGGTGGGACTCCGGGATCACCGGGGGCTCCCCGTAGGACCGGAGGGTCTCCTCCCCCCCGTTGAGGAGGTAGAGGGCCTGCTGCTTCCCCTCCAGGTAGTCGAGCAGCATCTTCTCGTGGTTCCCGATCAGGAAGGTGATGCGCCCCGGCAGCCCCCGCACGAACTCCACCACCTCGCGAGACTGGGGGCCCCGGTCGATGTAATCCCCGATGAAGACCAGCTCGTCCCCGGGACCGGGGCCGATCTTGTCCAGGAGCCGCTGGAGGGGGACGAGACAGCCGTGGACGTCCCCGATGACGTACAGGGCCCCCCTCTCGCCGGTCTCCTGGCCCATGCCCCTCCCGTCGGGCCGCCGCGGCGGCGCCCACGCCGCCCTACTCTACGGGAAAGGTCGGAGGCGGGTCAAGGCGGCCGGACGCCGCCTCCCGGAAAAGCAAACCCCGGCGGGGTTGCCCCCGCCGGGGTTGCGGTGTGTGGCGCTCGACCCCTTAGGCGAGCCTGACGACGTTCGCGGCCTGCTTGCCCTTCGGCCCGTCCACGACGTCGAACTCCACCTGCGCGCCTTCGCCCAGTGTTCTGAATCCGTCGCCTTGGATCGCCGAGTAGTGGACGAAGACATCCGGCCCATCACTGCGTGAGATGAAGCCGTAGCCCTTCGCGTCGTTGAACCACTTCACGGTTCCTGTGCTGCGCACTCCCCTATCCCCCCTTCCTGTCCTGAACTCTCAGGGTCTTCCGGCCCCGAGCTTGCCCGGCCCCAGCGGGGCCGGTTCGACCCACAAAAAAAAACGCAAGAGCGTTGGGCTGCTCGGCTCTTGCGGTCGCGCTGTACCCTGCTCCTGTCGAATCGAATCCCGGCTAAAACAATTCATAGCGTAAGCCAAAGATGGGAGTCTGTCAAGCAGATTCTCTGGCAGGAGACCCCGCGCGCGGTGCTCACGGCTGCCCCGCGGCCCGCGAGGCTCCCCTTCACTCGAACGGCGCGCGCCACCGACGCATGGGCTGCCCCCTACCGGGGGGACGCCTCCCCGGCGGGCCGGGGGAGCGGGGGGGCCGCCACCCGCTCGAGCAGCAGGGCGAGGCACGCTCCCCCCAGCAGGACCAGGGCGAAGAAGGCGAAGCAGGCCCTGAGGCCGAAGGTCTCGGCGACCCAGCCTCCCAGGACCGCCGAGAGGGAGGAGATTCCCTCGTTCAGCCCGAAGATGACCCCCATGGTGGTGCTCTGGAGGCCCTGGCGGCTCAGTTCCGTCGCCTCGGCGTGGATGACCGGGCGGACCGCCAGGAGGACAAACCCCAGGATGCCGCTGACCAGGAAGGCCCCCGCGGCCGAGGTCACCCGGATCATGGTCAGGGTGAGCAGGCCGCCCGCACCCAGGAGGAGGGAGAGGATCAGGGTCCGGCCGTGGCGGTCCGAGAGGCGCCCGGCCACCGGCTGGGAGAGGACGCCCATGCCGTAGAAGACAGAAACCAGGAGCCCCGTGCCGCCGGAGCCCAGGCCCAGGATCTGGGCGGCGAAGAGCGGGATGAAGACCACGATCCCCTTCTGCCCCATGATCCGGAAGGTGGAGGTCAGGAGAAGCAGGAGCAGGGGCCGGTTCTGGAGGATCCCGACGCGGAAGTCCCCAACGAAATCCCGGAAGGTCCACGGACGCGGCGCCCGCTCCGGCAGGCCCACCAAGACCGCGGCAGCCACCAGGAGGCCCGGCAGCGCCACGAGCTGGATGGCCTGGCGCCAGCCCATGTAGAGGGCCGCGACGCCGGTCACGATGGGGTAGAGGCTCATCCCCAGGCTCCCCCCCACCCCGTGCCAGCCGATCGCAAAGCCCCGCTGGTCGGCGAACTCCTCCGCCAGGATCGCCACCGCCTGGGGATGGTGGGTGCTGGCGCCCACCCCCGCCAGGACCATGAGGGCCAGGATGCTCAGGTAGCCCTGGGCGTGGCCGAACGCGATGAAGGCCGCCGCCGAGAGAGCCAATCCGGCCGCGAAGAAGAGCCGATTCTTCCCGCTCACGTCGGAGACCAGGGCGAGGGGGAGCTGGAGGAAGGAGGAGGTTAAATTGTAAACGGCGACCAGGACCCCGGCCTGCAGGGCGTCCAGGCCCAGCTCCCCCATCACCAGGGGGAGGAGGGGGAGGAAGAAGACCGCCCCCCCATCCGTCGCCCCGTGGGCCGCCGTGATGATGGTGAGCTTCAGCCCCTTGCTGCCAGTCCGCATCGTCGGGCTCTCGCGACCCCGGGCGAGGCTGTCCCGGGCGGCGGCGCTAGCGTGACTCCACCGAGTTGGAGAGAGCGCTCACGCGACACCAAGGGTGCCGGGCCAAGGAATTGCACCTGGGATTGCCGCCGAGCCGCGGGTGACGCGGCCTGGCCGCGAGTGGGGCACGCCGGCGACAGGACCCGCGGCAGCACGGTCTGTCAGGATGGGGCCACATTCCTTGGAGCGGCGCTAGTAGACGCCCCGGGTCGCGCCCCCATCCACCGCAATGCTGGTCCCGGTCACGTAGGAGGCCCGCTCCGACGCCAGGAAGGTGACCACGGCTGCCACCTCCTCCGGCTCGGCGATCCGCCCGAGCGGCATCCGGGCGTGCTCCTCCCGAATCGCCTCCTCCAGGGGCTTCCCCTCGGCCGCCGCCCGCGCTGCGACCCGCCGCTCCCAGCGAGGGGTCCGGGTCGTGCTGGGGTTGACGGCTGTCACCAGGATGTTGTGCGGGGCCCCCAGGTCGGCCAGCGCCTTGGTGAAGTTCAGCAGCGCGGCGTTCCCCGTCCCCCCCGTCATGAAGGCGGGCGCGGGATTGCGGCCGGCCAGCCCCACGATATTGATGATCCGCCCCCAGCGCTGCCGCTGCATGTGGGGGAAGACCTCCCGGCTCAACCGGATGGCGGCGAGGAGCTTGCCGTTCCAGTCGGCCCAGTACTGCTCATCGGGGAGGGTGAGGAAGTCCCCCCGCTCTGTGCTGCCGGCGTTGTTGACCAGGATGTCCACGCGCCCGAAGGCGGCGACCGTCTTGGCCACCACCGCCCGGATGGCCTCGGCCTGGGCCAGGTCGGCCACCACGGTGAACACCTCCGCGCCAGTCTCCGCCCGGATCCGCCCGGCTGCCTCCTCCAGGACGGACCCGGTCCGAGCGCAGGTACTGACGCGCGCCCCCTCCAGGGCCAAGGCCCGGGCGATGGCAAAGCCGATCCCCTGGCTCCCCCCCGTCACCAGCGCCACCTTCCCCTTCAGGCCAAGGTCCATGCGATCTCCTTCACCGCCCGTCTGCTCCCGGATCCTGACGCCCGCCGCCACAGGCCGTAGCGCGGTGTGCCGGGCCGACGCGGGTCAGGACGGAGGTAGCCCAGGGCATCGGGCGCCTCACGCGAACAGGGGGAGGGGGTCGTCCAGGCGCAGCGCATCCTGGACGTAGAAGGCCTGGCCGTATTTGGCACCGATGAGGGCCCCGTAGTAGGCCCCGGTGGCTTCCAGGCGGCTGGGGAAGAAGGGGGGTCGGTCGGTCCGGTTGAACTGGGAGGCATGGGCCCGCATGGCCTCGATGGCCTCGGGGAACTCCTCATCCACCGGCACGATGAAGGTGGGGCGGAAGTAGGGGGCCAGGAAGTAGTAGAAGACCTTCTTGATGAAGTGGGGCTTCCCCTGGGCCGGGAACTTCTCCAGGTGGGCGAAGTTGGCGGCGTGGCTGACCAGGTGGCCGGCACTGATGTGGTCGGCGTGGCCGCGGCCCCGGCCCGGCTCCAGGCCGTAGTAGGGGGCGAGCACCACGGTGGGCCGGTACGCGCGGATGAGGGAGGCCACGGTCACCCGGTTGTCGAAGGAGTCCTCGAGACGCGTGTCCCCCAGGTTCAGAGTTTCGAAGGCGTCCACCTTCAGGCCGGCCGCCGCCTCCGCCGCCTCCTTCCGGCGCTGCTCGGGGGTCCCGTTCCCCATATCCCCCTCCGTCAGGCAGACGATCCCGGTCCGGTAGCCCCGCTTCTTCATCTTGAGGAGGAAGGCCCCAGTCCCGATCTCAGCGTCGTCGGGATGGGCGCCAATGCTCAGAAAGTCCAGCGCCGTCGGCATACGCGCTCTCCTGTGCGGATGGTCAGGCCCCCGCCTCGGGCAGGGGGAGAATCTCCGTGGCCAGTTTCCCCCCGGTCACAGTGAGCCGGG
>Ga0184639_10000831_pt1 | contig 12711 bp, 14 predicted proteins | sample PLM31_170_b2_FD_133155 | JGI IMG/M metagenome (GOLD analysis project Ga0184639, IMG submission 133155) | Groundwater sediment microbial communities from an aquifer in East River, Colorado, USA - PLM3-1_170_b2 | ecosystem: Environmental > Terrestrial > Soil > Riparian zone | place: USA: East... | reverse complement strand
GCGCCCATGCGCGCGAGGTGAGCGTGCTGCGGGGCGGCCGCAACGCGGGCGGCGGAGCGGTCGCGGCGCTGGACACCGATGCGCTTGTCGAGATGACGTTCGGTGCTCGCCCGGCCTTCGACGGTGCCGGGCGCACGGAGCGCGCGACGGGCGGGCGCTATCTCGAGCTGCGCGAACTGTCGGCATTGAATGACCGCGGATCGCCGGCGGTGCGCGATCTGTCGCTTCACGTCACCTCGGGCGAGATCGTCGGCGTCGCCGGCGTGTCAGGCAACGGTCAGCGCGAACTGGTCGAGGTTCTGGCCGGTCAGCGCGAACCGGAAAGTGGCGAAATCGCGGTCGCGGGGCAATCCTATCGGCGCAGCAGAGGCGAGATGCGTGCGCTCGGCGTGTTTCTGCTCGCCGAAGAACCGCTCGCCTCGAGCTGCGTGAGGACCCTGTCGGTCGCCGACAACCTGGCTCTGCGCGATTTCGATGCACCGCCGTTCGCGCGCGCCGGCTGGCTCGTCGACCGGGCGGCGATTGAGCGGCGCGCACGCGATCTGATCGGTCGCTTCGGCATCCGATGTGCCGGTCCGCAAGCGCGCATTGACACGCTCTCCGGCGGCAACGTGCAGCGCGCCGTTCTCGCACGCGAGCTCTCCGGCGAGGTGCGGTTGCTGATTGCGCAGAACCCCTGTCTCGGGCTGGACTTCACTGCAACCCGCGAGATCCGGGAGCGCATACTGGAGGCGCGCAACCGCGGCGCCGCAGTGCTGCTGCTGAGCGAGGATCTCGACGAACTGCTCGAACTTGCCGATCGCATTGTGGTGATGCTGGAGGGGCGCCTGGTGTTCGCGACTGACCGCGCGCAGGCCGGGGCCGCGGAGATCGGCAGGCACATGACCGGTCACCATGCCCCCGTGGCAACTGCCTGAGTTGTTGCCAAGGTCAGCAAAGGAGCGGCGACGATGGATGACCGACGCGGCAAGGTGGTGCGCAACGGGCGCGTGCTGGTGGCTGGCGCGGCCCGCGTCGAACCGCTCGATCTTTTGATCGAGGACGGCCGCATTCGCGAGATCGGCGCGCCCGGAATGGCGGCGCCCGCGGATGCCGAGCTGATCGAAGCGGACGACCGGCTCATCATCCCCGGCCTCGTCAACTCGCACACTCACGCGCATGGCGGCCTCGGTAAGGGTTCCGTGAGCGACCGGCTTCCGCTCGAGGTGTTTCTCACGGGCAGCGGTGCGTTGAACGGCTCGCGCACCCTCGACGACAAGTACCTGAGCGCCCAGTTGAGCGCTGTGGAGATGGTGCGCAAAGGTTGCACGGCGGCGTACGATCTTTTCGTCGAGTATCCGGTGCCGTCGATAGAAGGGGTGGATGCCGTGGCACGCGCCTATTGCGATGTCGGCATGCGCGCGGTTATCGCACCGATGGTCGCCGATCGCACGCTCTACCAGGCGTATCCGGGGCTCATCGACGCATTGCCCGAAGCGTTGCGCGACACCGCGCGCCGCGCTGCCGCCGCGCCGTATGCCGAAAGCCTGCGCGCCTGCCGCGCCATACTTCAGAACTGGTCGTTCGATCGCGACACTGTGCGCCCGGCGCTGGGGCCCACGATACCGATGCACTGCTCAGACGATTTTCTGACCGGCTGCCGCGACCTCGCACGCGAGTTCGAGGTCGGCATCCAGACGCACCTCGCCGAGTCGGCGACGCAGGCGGTGATCGCACAGAAGCGCTACGGCACCAGCCTCACCGCGCATCTCGCCGGACTTGGCCTGCTTGGCGAGCGCTTCAGCGGCGCGCACGCGATCTGGATCGATCGCGACGACATGCGGCGAATAGCCGACGCCGGCGGCGCGGTTGCCCACAATCCCCTGAGCAACCTGCGGCTTGGCTCGGGGCTTGCCGCGGTGCGCGCGATGCTCGACTGCGGGGTTACGGTAGGCATCGGCACAGACGCCACCAACACCTCGGATACCCAGAACATGTTCGAAGCCACGCGCCTCGCGTCCTACCTGTCGCGAATCAAGGGGCCAGGGTATCGCGAATGGCTCTCGGCCGAGGAAGCGTTCACGCTCGCCACCGGTGGCAGCGCGCGCGTGCTGGGGTTCGGGGGCGAACTGGGCGCCATCGTCCCGAATGCATTCGCGGACCTCGTGTTCCTGGACCTCGGACACATCAACTACGTGCCGCTGCGCGACGCGCTGCTGCAACTGGTGAACGGCGAGAGCGGCACGGCGGTCGACGCGGTGATGGTCGGCGGGCGCTTCGTGCTGCGTGGCGGCAAACTGCTGACGGTGGACGAGGCGAAGATGCGGCGCGACGCCGAATCCGCCCGCGAGCGGCTGGATAAGGCCAACGACGGCACGCTGCGCATAGCGCGCGCGCTGGAAGACTGGGTTGGGGAGTTCTGCATCGCCCAGGCACGCCATCCGGGCTTGCCCCATCGCCACCTCGCGTCAGATTGAATTCCCCGGGCCGCGCTTCCTTCAAGGAGCCCAAGCACGCGCCTCAAAGAACCCCCTGATTAGCGACATTCCTCAGCAGGCGCACGTAGTGAGCCACTGAGGGGCTGTCGGGGCGGGTGGCCTCGCGCTGCTCAGCAGCTTGAGTGACGAGGAGTGCTCGGAGGTCTTGCTCGCCAACCAGAGTTGCCTGTGGAACTACCAGCAGCTCACCGTCGGTGCACTGCGGGAGGCGGTGACGCAGACCGGGGTGCTCGGTTACGCCTTGAACGAGCGGTACGCCCTGCCCGGAACGATCGCGGTCGGCATGTCCGTCAAGAACAGGGCTGGCGCGGTGATCGGGGCCATCAGTATCGGGGCGATCGCCAGCCGCATGTCGCCCGTCAGACGTAGAGAGATCGTGGCAGCGATGCAGAAGGAGATTGACCTCCTCTCGCCTTCCCTCTCACCGACCTGAACGAGCAGTGCCCACCGGAGAATGCAACCGATCAGTCAGCCGATCACGCTCATGCGCATCACTCGCCCGCGCCTTGAGTTGGGCCCGCTTGCTCAAGCGCGTATTCGATATCGACGTGATGGGCTCTATTCTGCCGCGTCCGGGGGATCACCCGACCACGGTTTGGCGCTCAATTAGCACCGATTCGTGCCAGGGTATGACGAGCCGCTTGAGCCCGCTTATGAATACGTAGAGCCCAAAGCCGATGATCGTCAGCAGGAGGATCACGGCGAACAGCATGCCGGTCTTGTAGTCATTGAGCGAGGCGACTGCAAGGTATCCGAGACCGGTGCTGCCGCCCAGGTACTCGCCAACGACCGCCCCGATGATTGCAAGCACGATGCCGACTTCCATGCCGGCGAGAATAGCGGGCAGGGCGCTCGGCAGCTCGAGCGAGATGAACGTTTCCCACTTACCGGCGTTGAGCACGGTCATCACGTCTCTGTGGCCGAGGTCCACGGATTTGATGCCGAGCACCGTGTTCGTCAGGATCGGAAAGAACGCCAGCACGGTTGCCACCACTATCTTCGATTCCGGCCCGAACCCGAACCACAGTATGAAAAGTGGCACCAGGGCCACCTTGGGGACGACTTGCGTGGCAACGATGAATGGATTGAGTGCGCGTTCGAGCCACGGCGTTTTGCCCAACACCGCTCCTAGACCCACGCCGATCGCACAAGCAAAAAGAAAGCCAACAATCGTCTCGTACAACGTTATCCAGGTGTGCTTCAGCGTATTGGGGCTCGTCAGCAGGTCCACGAAGCTCTCTGCCACGAGCAGAGGGGGCGGGATGATGAACTTCGACACGTTGAACCATGTTACGTAGAAGTGCCAGACAAGCACGAACGCCAGCAGCAGGCCGGGGGTCGTGAACCAGTCCAAGGGAACGCGCTTCATGTGAGAGCCTCCAATCGTTCTCGCAGCCGACGAACGATGTCCTGAAATTCCGGCAGGTCTTGGATCGACGTGAGACGCGGCCGGGGAAATGGAACTTCGACTTCGGTGTCGATTCGTCCCGGCCTGGGCGAAAGGAGCAGTATTCGATCGGCGAGGAACACCGCCTCGGAAATCGAGTGCGTGACGAACACCACCGTGCACCCCTGGGACAACCATATGCGCTGCAGCTCCAAATTGAGCTGGTCGCGCGTGATGGCGTCGAGCGCGCCAAAGGGCTCGTCCATCAAAAGGATAAACGGGTCGCGCGCCAAGGCACGCGCGATCGCCGCCCTCTGGCGCATTCCGCCCGAGAGTTGCCGCGGCCAGGCGCGCTCGAATCCGGCAATGCCGACCCGCGCGCATAGCTCCCGGGCGCGGACAAGCCTGTCCGCCTCCGGCACCCCGCGCAGTTTGAGCGGCAGCGCCACATTGCGCTCGACTGAAAACCAGGGAAAAAGGTTCGATTCCTGGAAAACGACGCCAAGCTCCGTCAGAGCTTGCGCATCGCGCCGGCCGGTATGCCAGAGTTCGCGCTCGGCGATGCGTACAGTGCCCTCGCTCGGATGTACGAGGCCGGCAATCATCCGCAAAATCGTCGTCTTGCCGCAGCCAGAGGGGCCGAGCAACACCAGGAATTCGCCGCCGCGGATCTTTAGGTCGGTGCGGTCCACGGCGAGCACGGTGCCGCCGGGGGTATCGAAGCGCTTCATGACGCCGGCAAGTTCGATACCCGGCACCTGGGCGTCTTTCATGCCGGCGTTTCTCGGAAAAAAGAGGTCGTCATTTCGATCGAAAATTGCAGTGCCGTCTCGGCCGATGGGACGTTAGAATTCTCTGCCATCAATTCGCCGACGAGGAGGCTGGAATGCGAAGGAATACACGCCGTCGTTTCATGATCGCTAGCGCCGCGGTAGCAGGCGCTGCGGCGATACCCTCGGTCTTCGCGCAACCGTTGCGCAAGATCAACTTCATCACCCCGTTCGGGTTCTTGATCGGTTTCGCGCCGACATTGAACGCGCAAGCAGGCGGCCATTTTGCGCGCGAGGGCCTCGATGTCACCGTCCTCCCGGGCAAAGGCTCGGCGGTGGCCGTTCAGCAGGTCATTGCCGGGCGGGCGGTCTATGGGCGAGGCGACCCGCTCGCAGTGGCCAAGGCGGTGGCAGAAGGTGCCCCCATCATCACCTTTGCCACCGCGCTGCACCGCTCCCCGATCGTCGTGTATAGCGCGCCTCAAAAACCTATCCGAAACGCTCGGGATATGCCGGGCAAGGTGATCGGTATCGCCGCCAAAGGCAGCGCTTCGGACAACATCATGGACATGATGCTGGCGACCCTTGGCCTTCCGCTGGACGCCGCACGGCGCGAGGCGGTCGGGAACAGCCCCGGCGGATGGGGGCTGATTCAGCAAGGCAGGCTCGACGCCCATATCGTCAGTATCGGGACGACCACGACGTTGCAGGAGTCGGGCGAGAACATTTATCTTTGGAATACAAGCGACGCGGTGCCGATGCCGGGCCAAGCCTACTTCGCGCTCCGCGAAACCGTGCAGAAAGAGGCCGACCTGCTGCTGCGCATCCTGCGGGCGGAGAAAACGTCCATGATCGAAGTCAGAAAAGGCGACGGCCGGATGCTGGTCGAACGGATGGCGAAGCACTGGGAGATCGAGGAGGCGAAGAACATCGCCTTCGCAGTCAAGGCGATGCGGAATGAAGAGCCCCTGTGGTGGCATGAGGATACGTCGAAGCTTCTCAAGAACGACGCCGCGACCTGGAAGTCGATGATCGACGGAATGATCAAGGCGGGACTGCTCAAGCCCGGTTTCTCTCCGGACCGTCTCTATACCGACGAGATCACGAGCAAGCTCTAGCCCACCCAGCCAGCCGCACGCTCGAAGCGAGCTTTGAATTGTAGCTGCAATCCGGGCACCTTCATGCGGAAACGCCGACCGCCGGCGCTCAAGATAGGACTTGGCGACTCATTCGACGGACCGTCGAAGACCTTGAACGATGCGCAGTCCTTTTTTTCTCCGGGTTGACGGGGGACACGCGTTCGATCCATTACGACATCGAGTACGCGAAGCGCACGCGCTTCGGCAAGCCGCTCGCGCACGGCCTGCTGCTCTCGTCCATGACCGCGCTCGGCGCCTCGAGCGCGCGCGATCGGCTGGAAGGCTTTGTATTCGTCGAGCAAGGCTGCCGCTTCCTCAAACTCGCCGTCGTCGGCGACACCATCCGTTCGCGGTTCGTGGTCGAGAAGATCTGGCGCGAGAGCGGCCGCCTGTACTTCCGCCTCAGCACTGCTCTGCTCAATCAGCGGGACGAAACGCTGCTCGAGGGCTTTCATGTCTACCGCGTCCTCGACGACAAGAAAGGGACGAAGTGATGTCTGAAATCAGGAAACCGGTTACCGCGGGCGCGGTCTGGCCGGCGCACTATACGTACGTGCCGGCGTTGCACGTCGGAAACATGGTTTGGCTTTCGGGAACCACCGGAACCGACGAGCAGGGGAGAATCACCGCGCCTGGCGACATCGCCGAGCAGACACGACAGATTTTCAGGAAGTTCCAGCGTCCGTTCGAATCGATCGGGGGCTCGTGCGACGACATCGTCGCAACGACTGACTTTTTCACCACGACGGAGAACTACAAGAAGACCGCGGACGTGCGCCGCGAGTTCTTCAAGAAGGGGTACCCCACGTCGACCGGCGTGCTGGTCGCCGGGTTGCTCAGGAAAGACGCGCTGATCGAAATTTCGGCCGTCGCGGTGCTGCGCGGGGACGCAAAGTGATGCCGACGGGCCGCCACTGGGAGGAGTTCGAGGTGGGCGCACGCTATCCCACGGCGTCGCGCCTCATCACCGAGGAAGACCACTTGCAGTTCTGCAAGCTGGTGGGCTACGACGTGCCGCTTTTTCTCGATGACGAGTACGCGAGCAAGACTCCCTTCGGGGGGAGGATCTGCCCGAGCGCCCTGGTCATCTCGTTCTCGACCGCGATGACGGGAAGGCTTTTCCGAGACACGGTCATCGCCCAGCTCTCGATCGAGAACGGGCGCTTCCTCGGGCCCGTGCGGCCGGGCGACACGCTTCGCACGGAGGTCGAGGTGATCGAGAAGAAGCCCACTTCCGACCCCGCTCGCGGGTACGTGCTCTTCCGCGACCATGTATATAACCAGCACGGCGAGGAAGTCTTTCGCGCCGACAAGGCGACCCTGATCCGGCGCCGCTCGCCGGACTGAGCACGGGTATCACCACGGACGTTCTACGGCAACCGATCGAGGCGATTGAGCGCCTGCAGAGCGAGCGGCTGCGCGCGATGCTGACCCTGTGCGCGCGCGGGCACCCATACTATCGGCGACGCTGGGCTGAAACGCGCGTTAACGTTGACGAGGTCCGAGGGGTGAAGGATCTCGAGCGCCTGCCCCTCACGTCGAAGCACGACCTCATGGCCGATCCCGAAGCGTTTCGCCTCAGGCTCCCGGAGCTTCCACTGCACGAAAGGGTGCTATGGGAGGTGATCTACACCACCGGGTCTACTGCTGAGCCGACACCGGTTTACAACACGACCCATGACTATCATGCCTACCTGTTCCAGTCGCAACGCGTCGCGGAGATCTCGGGCATCCGCGAGAGTGACGTCATTGCGAACCTGTTTCCGCTCACGCAAGCGCCAATGGGCGCATTCGTGCGTTCCGCCACGAATGCCTACGCCGCGGGCGCGTCGATCTTCGCCGCGCTCCCTGGCGCACCGCATGGCAGCTTCGGGGTCCACCGACCGCTCGATCATGCGGTGCGCATGGTCGAACTTCATCGGGCCACGATTCTCTGGGGCGTGCCGAGTTTCGTGCGGCGCGTGCTGCTGCGCGCTATCGACTCGAAGGCCGATTTCAGAAGCGTGCGCATGTGCGCGATTGCCGGCGAGCCGTCGACGGCGGGGATGCGCGAGGAAATCCGGCGCTGCTTGCGCGAGCTGGGTGCGCGAGGCACAGTCGTCTTCGACCGGTACGGCTCTACCGAGCTGGGAGCCTTCGCGCAGTGCCGCGAGGAGGGCGAATGGCACAACCCGGCGCCAGAGATCCAATACCATGAGATCGTCGACCCCGAGACGGGCCGACGCCTTCCCGACGGCGAGCGCGGGATGCTTGCGGTGACCCATCTCGACCGCCGTGGCACGGTACTAATTCGCTTCCTTGTGGGCGATGTAGTGAGCTTGGTGCGCACGCCGTGCCCCGCGTGCGGCCGTAACGGCGACCGCCTGGTAGGCCCGGTTGCGCGTGGCAAGGATCTCGTCAAGGTAAAGGGCATGCTGATCAATCCGGCGGCGCTGCTCGAGGCACTGAACGGTATTCCGGGAGTGGAGGAGTTCCAGGTCGTGGTGCGCCGCCAGGACGAAGCCGACCCCTACTCTATGGATGAAATTGTGGTGCGCCTTGCATGCAGTGATCCGGATCGTGAAGCGCTGTCAGCTGCTGTGATCGCTCGGGCCCAAGAGGCCGTGCGCGTCCGCCCAACAGTCGAGTTTGCGGAGCCTACGGAGATTTACGATCCCAGCAGGCAAACCAAGGCAATACGGTTTCTTGACCGGCGCTGAGGACGAAATGAGCGGCTCGGGAAGCTTGGACGAGCTCCTACGCTTTTACGACGAGCGCGGCTACGATCGCAGGGTTGGCGTAGGCACGTGCCCCGCAATCGTGGTCATTGACTTCAGCCGCGCTTTTACGGGCGGCCGTTCGGAGTTTCCGGGAGGCGACTTCAACCAGGAGATTCAGCACACGCGGCGTCTGTTGGATGAGGCCCGGGCGCGCGCGATTCCGGTTCTCTTCACTACGATCGCCTATGAGGACCCGTCGCGCGATGCCGGGCTGTGGGGCACGAAAGTTCCCTGGCTTCAGCACTGTAAAGCGGGGACTCCTCTGGTAGAGATCGATCCGGCGCTGAATCTTCAAGCCGGCGAGCCGGTGATCGTGAAGAGGTTTCCTTCCGCGTTTTTCGGCACGGACCTCGAAGGGATGCTGATGGCGCGGCGCGTCGATACCATTCTCCTGGCGGGATGCACGACCAGCGTGTGCGTGCGCGCCACGGCGATCGACGCCATGCAGCGCGGTTACCGGACCCACGTCGTCGCCGAAGCGGTCGGCGATTTCAACCGCGCGCTGCACCTCGTGCATCTGCGCGACCTGCACGCCCGATACGCCGACGTCGTGTCGGTGAATGAAGCCCTCGCGTACCTGCGCGGCGCAGACATGCCGCCGGCAGCTTAGTCGAACTTGAGGTTACGGTCCTTCACCAGCTTCGACCACTTCCGAACTTCCTTCGCGATCGTCTCGCCGAGCGCCTCCGGCGTGCCGCCCGCGATCTCGGTGCCGAGGGCGGTGAGCCGCTCGCGCACGTCGGGCAGCTGAATGGCGCGGTTGACTTCCCGGTTCAGGATATTGACCACGTTACGCGGCATCTTCGCCGGGCCCAGCACGGCGAAAAAGGTGCCGCCCTCTACCGCGTAGCCTTGCTCGGCGAGGGTCGGCGTGTCCGGAAGAAGCGAGAAGCGCTTTGCGCTCGCGACGCCGAGCAACTTAAATTTTCCGGACCGGACATGCGAGATGGAAGTGGCATAGACATCGAGCGAGCTCTGCACTTCGCCGGCGAGCAACGCGGTGATGAGCGGCGCCCCGCCCTTATAGGGAACATGCACGATTTCCATGCCGCTAGCCTGCTTCAGCAGTTCGTACGCGAGGTGATTGGAACTGCCATTGCCAAAGGACCCGAAGTTGAGCTTGCTCGGGTTGGCCTTCGCATACGAAACGAACTCCATCAGCGACCCGGCGGGTACGGAAGGATGCACCAGCAGCAGGTACGGTGTGGTCGCGATCATGACCACGGGCGTGAAGTCGCGGACCGGATCGTGCGGGAGGTTCGGGATGGTGCTGGAGTTGGTGCCGAAGGTGCTCGCCGTCCCGAGCACCAGTGTGTAGCCGTCGGGCGGCGACTTCGCCACGTAATCGGTACCGATCGATCCTGCCGCGCCAGTGCGCGTCTCGGTGATGAACGGCTGGCCGAGGGCAGCGCCGACTTTCTCGAACACGACCCGGATCACCGCATCCCCCGAGCCGCCCGCGGGAAAGGTATTTATTACCCGCACGACGCGCTCGGGGTAGTTCTGCGCCGAGACGGGGAATGTCGCTGCGAACACCCCCGCAGTCGCCAAGCCGAGCAGCGCAAGGGTGCGGAAGATTTGCGGCACAAGATGCATGATGTTCTCCGAACGGTTCACGTGCCAAGATTCAAGACAACGCCCGACAGCTGGCCCGCGCGCGGCGAAGCGAGGAAGGCGACGGTGTCGCCGATCTGCTCCGGCTCGATCATGAACCCGAACGTGCCGGCGCCGATAAGCTCTTCGTAGCGATTCTCGTCGCCGAATTTCGCCTTTGCCGCAGCCTTCATCACCGCGAGGATGCGGTCGGTGCGCGTGGAAGGCGGGTGGAGGCCCAGGACGCGCACGCCGTGCTCGCGCGAGCCCTTGCCCATCGCCTTCGTGAATGCGGCGAGCCCGGCGTTCGCGGCGCTGCCACAGATGTACTCGAAGGACGGATTTTCGGCCGCCATGCCGATGACGTTGACAATGACGCCGCTCCTTTTCGCCTTCATGCGCGCGAAGATCTCGCGGGTCAGGTTGATGTAGCCGAACACCTTCAGCTCCCAGGCGTGCCTCCACTTCGCTTCGTCGATCGATTCGATCGTGCCGCCAGGAATGTCGCCGGCGTTGTTGACGAGGATGTCGACGTCGCCGCATTCGGCGGCAAGCGAGCGCAGCGCGGCGCCGTCGCGCAGGTCGACGGGATGCACCTGCACATCGCCAGCGAGCGCGCGGCGCGCATCTTCGAGCCGACTGCGATCTCTGGCGGCGAGATGGATGCGGCAGCCCTCTGCCGCAAACGACTTCGCGCAGGCGAGCCCAATGCCCTTCGAGCCGCCGGTGATCAATACCGACTTTCCCTTCAATTGAAGATCCATGGATATCCTTAGTTGCTGGTCTGGCGGTGCAGGTAGCGGCCGCGCGGCTTGCCGAGGACACTTCCGTTCTCGCACACGAGCTCGCCGCGCAGGAAGGTGGTGTGTTCCTCAAAAACCCGATGTAGTGAATCCAGCAGCTAGGGCACTCCCAGCGTCACCTGGAGAAGGTTGGCTACATCCACTCCCCTAACACCAACGAAGAGTGGATCAACGACGTAGTCTCCGTACGGGTCCCTCATGAGCGCAATGCCAGGTGGGCGTCAATCCAGATCAGGCCGATCGGACCGCCTGGCGCGAGTGCTTTGGCAACGCCTTTCCAAGTGCCGACCGCGCACGAATGGTCGCCGCCCGAGAATCACCATCGCCCGACGGGGCTACTTCTTGAAGCCGAGGATACCCGTGGCGGTCGAGCGCGGATCGCGTCGGCCGGAGCGCCCCGCGTCGACCAGAAAGAAGAACTCCAGCAGCGTGCGGTTGAATGCGTCGGGCTCCTCGATGTTGATCGTGTGCCCTGCGCGCGGCAGCACCGCCAGCCCCGCGGCGGGGATGCAGCGCTTCATCAGGATTCCCGGTTCGAGGCAGGGGTCGTCCTCGTCGCCGGCGACGATCAGCGTCGGCACGTCGATCTTCTTCATGTCCTCGACCAAGTCCCAGAGCGACGGGCGCCGCATCTGCACGCCGCGCATGGTGAGCGCCTGGCCCTTCTGCGAATGCTCGGCGAGCTGGCGCGCGAACTCGGCCCAGCCGCGCGGGTCTTTGTTCTGGAACTGCACGCGCGTGGGACCGAGCGCATATTTTTTTGCCGCCTCGGCTGCGCCCACGGATTCGAAGAAGGCGGCGGCGGCCTCGCATTCGGCCTGGAACTTCTCCTTCTGCCCTGGCTCGGCGCCGTAGCCGCAGCCGGCGATCACCAGCGAGCGGGCGCGCCCGGGATACGCGATCCCGACATGCAGGGTGGCGAATCCGCCCATCGAGAGCCCGACGACGTGCGCGCGCTCGAGCTTCAGGTGGTCGAGGATCGCGATCACGTCGTCGCGGGCGCGCGCCTGCGAGTACTTCGCCGGATCTTCCGGTACGTCCGAGGGCGGAAAGCCGCGCGCGGCGTAGGCGACGCAGCGGAAATAGCGCGAGAAGAAGCGCAACTGCGGCTCCCAGCTGCGATGGTCGCCGGCAAATTCATGCACGAACACAAGCGGCGTGCCGCTGCCCGCCTCTTCGTAATAGAGCCTGACGCCGTCATCGGCGGCTGCGTGGGGCATGCGATTCTCCTCAGGGTTTGACCGCTATGAGGTCGATCTCGACGCGGCACCCGGGAACGAGCAGGCCGCCCACCTGCACCGTGGTGCGCGGCGGCGAAGGGAAGAACTCCTTCCAGACCTGGTCGAAGTAATGGAACTCATTGAGGTCGGTGAGAGACACCTGCGCCTTCACCACGTCCTTGAGCTCGCAGCCGGCGGCCTGAAAGACGCTACGCAGGTTGCCGAGGACGTAGCGCGCCTGCTTCTGGATGTCCGAGCCGTAGAAGAAAAAGGTCGGGTTCTGGCGCGCCTCGGGCGGCACGCCGGTCTTATAGTCCGAGGCGATCTGTCCGGCCGCGTAGACCGTCTCGCCCGCCAACACGCCCTGACAGTGGTGCTCCATCGGCGTGGGGGCGTCCTGCGCCCGGATGATTTCGCGCTTCATGAAGGGCAAAAAATTACTTGATTACCAATGAGCCTCAGCCAGCTTTACGAGCCGGTAGGGCATCGGTGGCGTCTGCGCCGCCGCCACGGCAAGCCGCTCGAGCATGCCCGCCAAGTCGAAGCGGTGGTTGAACCGCCAG
>Ga0184639_10000829_pt1 | contig 12721 bp, 10 predicted proteins | sample PLM31_170_b2_FD_133155 | JGI IMG/M metagenome (GOLD analysis project Ga0184639, IMG submission 133155) | Groundwater sediment microbial communities from an aquifer in East River, Colorado, USA - PLM3-1_170_b2 | ecosystem: Environmental > Terrestrial > Soil > Riparian zone | place: USA: East... | reverse complement strand
TCTGGCAGGAGGCGTCGCCCATGATTTTAACAACCTCCTCACGGCCATCATCGGATTTTCCGACATGTGTCTGCAATCTCCTGAACTCGGCGCGACCAACCGTGAATATATTAATGAAGTCAAGAATGCCGGCGTGCGCGCGGCAGATCTGACACGCCAGTTGCTGGCCTTCAGCCGCAAACAGGTGATTGCCCCCGTGATCCTCGACCTCAATAAAGTTGTGTCCGGTATGGACAAGATGCTCCGCCGCCTGATTATGGAAAATATTCGACTTTCCTTCACGCCGGCGCCTTCACTCAAACGCGTGAATGCGGACGCTTCGCAACTGGAACAAATTGTGATGAATCTCGTGATCAACGCCCGGGATGCCATGCCCGATGGCGGGCAATTGATCATAGAAACCGGCAATATTGAATTGGATCATCATTACGTACTGTCCCATCCGGAGGTGAAAGCCGGCCCTTATGTGATGCTGGCCATCAGCGATACCGGTACCGGTATCAGCCCGAAGGATCAGGCGCGCATCTTCGAACCGTTTTTCACCACCAAGGAAAAAGGCAAGGGCACGGGACTGGGGCTCGCCACCGTCTACGGCATAGTCAAGCAAAGCGGTGGTTATATTTATCTTTACAGTGAGCTGGGAATCGGCACTACTTTCCGGGTCTATCTGCCGCCGGCGGAACCTGCGGAGTCATTGCCCGTTACCTTACCCGAGGCCCGGCAATTTCTGAGTAAAAACAATGAAACCATTTTACTGGTGGAAGATGAAACCAGTGTGCGGTCCCTGGCCCACATGATCCTGAAGAGCTGCGGTTACAAAATATTGGAAGCAAAGAGCGGTGATGAAGCGCTGCGCCTGTGTGAGAAACATCAGGGACCGATCCACCTGCTGGTGAGCGACGTGATCATGCCGGGCATGAACGGCCAGGAACTTGCAACACGTCTGCTAGTTCAATATCCCGGCCTGCAGGTTTTATACATTTCCGGATATACCGGTGAGATCATCACCCGCCATGGCATCCTGACCGAAGGCGCGGTCTTTTTGCCCAAACCGTTCACTTCAGAAACGCTGGCACGTAAGGTACATGAAGTGCTGTACAACGCCTGAATCAAAAGAGACTTTTTGGTGGGCCGTATAGGAATTGAACCTATAACCTTGGGATTAAGAGTCCCCTGCTCTACCAATTGAGCTAACGGCCCCGGGGGTTTTAGTGGAAAGTAAAAAGTTGAAAGTGAAAAGTGTGTGGTTATCTAAGCGATTTTAATGCACTGCCAAAAAAAACTTCTATGTTTCTTTATACTTTTAACTTTCCACTTTTAACTTAAATTGGGGTGAGCGATGGGACTCGAACCCACGACCACCGGAATCACAATCCGGGACTCTAACCAACTGAGCTACGCTCACCATTGAAACAAGTAAAAAGTATAAAGTTAAAAGTGAAAAGTTTTTTCTTTCAACTTTTCACTTTACCCTTTTAACCAACAGTTTGGCGCGCCTGGCAGGACTTGAACCTGCAACCGCCGGCTTAGCTTACCAACTACTGCTTTCGCAGCCTCATACGAGTTTGTGGTCTGGACTATCTCTTCGCCATCTCAGGCGCCACACGTATAGTCTCTACGGAATCCTGCGATAGTCAGACGCAAGCCTGATGTGCTTTTGCTGACTATTCTTGGGAGGTTTTACCCTCAAACAGACATTTGAGCCTTCAAAACTCCCTGGTCACCCTTATCCTTTGTAGTGAGCCGCAGGTTTCCACGGGATTGCCATCAGCCCAGATTATATCCTTCTGGCAGTTAAGGTTCCCCCGTTACAGTGTGGTGCACTCCACAGGTTCGGTTTTCCTGGAGAGGCTCCTTTTCGTGGCCCATGCCACGCCTAAAGGCCGGTGCTCTATCCAATTGAGCTACAGGCGCATACTAAGTTAAAAGTTGAAAGTGGAAAGTATAAAACGATCTTCTTTCCACTTTTATCTTTACACTTTCAACTGAATTGGTCGGGGCAGAGGGATTCGAACCCCCGACCCTCTGCTCCCAAAGCAGATGCGCTACCAGACTGCGCTATGCCCCGCCCGCTCGACCCGCCGCACTGCACGGCGGGCGGATCATACGGACGACCTCCGGGGGGGTCAATTTGCGTCAGCACCCTCACCCCCGCCCTCTCCCGCAAGCGGGAGAGGGAGAATCACTTCCGGCGCCACGTCGTCCCCTTCGGGCTATCCTCGAGAACGATGTTGGCGGCGACGAGCTGGTCGCGAATGCGGTCTGATTCAATCCAATTCCTGGCCTTGCGCGCAGCCACGCGTGCGGCGATCAACTCATCGATCTGCGCATCGGACAATGCGCCTGATGCCTGATCCCTGCCGCGTGTCTGCTTGAGCCACGTTTCGGCGTCGCTCTGCAGGAGTCCGAGCGTCCTGCCCAGGCGCAACAGGCGCGCGGCGAGGGCCTTTGCCTCGTCGTTTCTTCCGGCGGACTTTGCCGTGTTGAGATCGCGCGCCACGGACTGAATCGCGGCAAAGGCTTCGGGCGTGTTGAAGTCGTCCTCCATTGCGGCCCGAAAACGTCGCTCTGCTTCGCCTTCGTCGGCGGACTCGGCGGGCTCGACCGCCCGCAGCGCGGTATAGAGCCGATCAAGCGCTGCACGCGCCTGCTGGAGATTCTCTTCGCTGTAGTTGATCGGTGCGCGGTAGTGGCTCGCGAGCAGAAAGTAGCGTACCGCTTCGGCGGGATGGACTTTGAGCACGTCCCGCACCGTGAAGAAATTCCCCAGCGACTTCGACATCTTCTCCTCGTCGATGCGCACGAAGCCGTTGTGCATCCAGACCTTTACGAACGGCGCATCAAGCGCGGCGCACGACTGGGCGATCTCGTTCTCGTGATGCGGAAATTTGAGATCGACTCCGCCGCCATGGATGTCGAAGTACGGGCCCAGGATCTTCGTCGACATCGCCGAGCACTCGATGTGCCAACCCGGTCTGCCGGAACCCCAGGGCGAATCCCACGCGGGCTCATCGGGCTTGGCGGCCTTCCACAGCACGAAATCAAGCGGATCGCGCTTCGCTTCGTCGACCTCGACTCGCGCGCCCGCGCGCAGGTCCTGCAGCCTCTTGCCGGACAGCTTGCCGTAACCCGCGAAACTCGTGACCGAGTACAGGACGTCGCCGTGGTCCGCGACATAGGCATTGCCCTTCGTGATCAACGTCGAAATCATCTCGATCATCGTGCCGAGATACTGCGTGGCGCGAGGCTCCGCGTCGGGGCGCTCGATGTTGAGCGCCGCGCAATCCTCGTTCATCGCCTCGATGAAGCGCGCCGTGAGCGCCCCGATCGGTTCACCGTTCTCGGCCGCGCGCTTGATGATCTTGTCGTCGATGTCGGTGATGTTGCGTACGTAGTTGAGCCCGTAACCCAGCGAGCGCAGGAAGCGCGCCACCATATCGAACACCACCAGCATGCGCGCATGACCGATGTGGCAGTAGTCATAGACGGTGATGCCGCACACGTACATGCGCACCGCGCCGGCTTGCAGCGGGACGAACTCCTCCTTGGCACCGGTGAGCGAGTTGTGAACCTTAAGCATCGGGCGCTTCAACTCCGCGACCAGACTTCGAGACGCTGGCGCAACGTCGTGACTGGCAGCAGTTTCATGAGCGGCGCCAGCTCGGGGCCGTGCACGCGACCGGTTAGCGCTACGCGCAACGGCTTGTAGAGAGCCGCACCCTTTTTTCCTGTGGACGCCTGCAACGCGGCGCTCAGTGCCTGCAAATCGGCGCCGTGCCGGTCCACCGCGGTCACTGCTTCTTTGAAGAACTGTTTCCCAGCATCCATGACAACGCGCCGATCCTCTTCGGCCAGCGGCGGCAGATCGCCGAACAGCACGCGGACCCACGGCTTCGCATCCTCCGGCAGCACCACGTTGTGGCGCACCAGCTCGATGAAATCGCGCAGCCGCTCGGTGCTTACATTCGCGGGCAGGACGGGTCGCAGCCAGCGCGCAATCTCTTCGGTGCTGGCACGCACCAACGCTTCTTTTTGCCAGTGGGCGAGCTGCGTCTCGTCGAACCGCGCCGGTGCGCGACCGAGATGATCGATACGAAAGTGAGTCGGCATGTCCTTGAATTCGAGCCAACCCTCCTGATCCGAGGTATGCCCGAGACGAAACAGATGATTCAGGATCGCCTGCGGCAGGAATCCCCGATCGCAAAATTCCTGCACGCTCACGCTGCCGTGTCGCTTCGACAGCGGTGCCCCGTCGGCGCCGGTGATCAGCGCCACGTGGCCGTACTGAGGCATCCGTAGTTCGAGGGCTTCGAGAAGCAGGATCTGGCGCGGCGTATTCGTCAGGTGATCTTCACCCCGCAATACGTGAGTGACGCCCATCAGGGCGTCATCGATGGCGTTGCAGAAAAAGAACTGCGCGCTGCCGTCCGCCCGCCGCACAATGAAGTCGCCGATGTCGTCGCTCGAGAAATGCTGCGGACCGCGCACGAAATCCTCGAAATCGACGCTTCTTGCGCCGAGCACATGAAAGCGCAAGGTGGCGGCGAGACCCCGTGCACGGCGCTCGGCGCGCTCACTCTCCGACAGGTTGCGGCATGTTCCCGCGTAGCGCGGGGGTCGACCCGCGGCGAGCTGGGCCCGGCGCGAGACGTCCAGCTCGAGCGGCGTGCAGAAGCATGGATAGGTCCGGCCGGTGGCCTCGAGCCGCGCGAAGTATTCGGCGTAGATCGTGCCCCGTCTGGATTGCCGATAAGCTGAATCCTCGGCGGCTTCCGCCGGCGCGTCCCATTCGAGGCCCAGCCAGCGAAGATCCGCGATCAGCTGCACGAGAAACTGCTCGGAACTGCGCTCGACATCGGTGTCCTCGATGCGTAGCACGAAGCGTCCGCCCAACCTTCGCGCCAGTAGGTGGTTGAAGAGCGCCGTGCGCGCGTTGCCGAGATGGAGTGCCCCCGTCGGGCTCGGCGCAAAGCGTGTCACCGCCGGATTCGTCATGTGAGGTATGGTAAGGGAAACGCGCCGGCGCTGTCGCAGGAGCACCGTGCTTCTGGCTCAGGACGACGAGGTTACCTAGAATTGGCTCTTCAATCCGACGCGAGGCCCGACATGAAGCACGTGCTGGCGACTATTCTGGTGATGTTGAGCGGCACACTTGTCGCTCAGGAGACGCAACCGCCGCCGGCACCGACGCCCAGTCCCGCGCGCGTGCGCTTCGACACCAGCATGGGCAGCTTCACCGTGCGACTCGAAAGCGAGCGTGCGCCGATCACGGTCGAGAACTTCCTGACCTACGTGCGCGAAGGCCACTACAACGGCACGATCTTTCACCGCGTGGTGCAGAATTTCGTGGCGCAGGGCGGTGCATTCACCGCCGACAACCAGGGCAAGGCGACCCGCGATCCGATCGTGAATGAGTCCGGCAATGGCTTGACCAACCGCCGTGGCACGCTCGGCATGGCCCGACTCGAAAAAGCGCATTCGGCCAGTTGCCAGTTCTACGTCAACCTCGCGGATAACCCCGATCTCAATCCGCTGCCGAGCCGCTGGGGGTACACGGTTTTCGGTGAGGTCGTCGAAGGAATGGACGTCGTCGACCGCATCGGACACGTGCCCACTGGCGCTGTCGGACCGTTCAAGCAGGATGCACCGCTCAAGCCGGTCGTGATCGAGAAGGTCACGATCCTCGAATAGAGCCATGGCTACGCTGTTCGTCTCCGACCTGCATCTGGACGCGCAGCACCCCGAGATCTCGCGGCAGTTCCTGGCGTTTCTCGCCGGCCCCGCAGCGCAAGCCGATGCGCTTTACATCCTCGGCGACCTGTTCGAGGTGTGGATCGGCGATGACGACCCGGATCCGGAGAAGCGCCTCATCGTCGCCGGCCTTCGCGGCCTCACCGAGCGGGGTGTGCCGTGCTACGTCATGCATGGCAACCGCGATTTCCTCCTCGGCGAGCGATTCTGCGCGGATTCCGGCTGCCGGATTCTCGAAGACCCCACGATCATCCAGCTGCACGGCGATCGCGTGCTGACGATGCATGGCGATGCGCTGTGCACGGATGATCACTCCTACCAGAACCTGCGCGCCATGGTGCGCGACCCGGGCTGGCAGAAGATGTTCCTCGCACTGAGTGCGCAGCAACGGCTGACGCTCGCCGACGAAGCGCGCGCCGGCAGCAAGGCGCATATCGCGCAATCGATGAGCTCGATCATGGACGTGAATGCTGAGGCCGTCGCGGCAGCCATGCGTGGCGCCGGCGTGAGGCTGCTTCTTCACGGGCACACCCACCGACCCAACGTGCATCGATTCGAGCTCGATGGATCACCGGCAGCGCGCATCGTGCTCGGCGACTGGTACGAACAGGCCAGCGTGCTCAGATGGGATGAGCGGGGTTACGAGCTGAGCTCGATCTCGAGATAAAGCGTGTCGGGAATCGGGCTCGAGTTGTAGGCCGGGATCGCGCGGAAGCCGAGGCTTTGATAGAGCCTTCTCGCAGCCTGCATGCCAGCCAGAGTGTCGAGCCGCATGCGCTGGTAGCCGCACCGGTGCGCACGCTCGAGGATTGCCATCGCCAAAGCCCGGCCGACACCGGTGCCACGGAACGGTCCGCGAACCCAAAGGCGCTTCATCTCGCAGATCCCGGACTCGAGCGGCCGCAGGGCCACGCATCCGGCAATCTCCGCGCCGACGCAGGCCAGCAGAATCGCACCCCGCGGTGGCGCGTAATCGCCCGGCAGCTCGGCGAGCTCCCGAGCGAAATGCTGGAACTCGACCTCAATATCGAGCCACCCGGCGTACTCGGTGAGGAGCTCGCGCACAACGCCGAGCGAGGCCGCGTCCTCGGCCTCGACGATTCGCACGGCAGGCATGAGGGGATCAGCTCAGTTCTGCCGCGTGGGCAGACCGGAGTGAAAGCGGAATTGCGGATCGGGTGTGGCGATCAGCTCGGCTTCCACGTCCGCCAGCTGGATCACACGTTGCTCGAGATCTTCGTGATCGAGCTCGGCGGCACGCTTGGCCAGATCGAGATACAGACGGTAGTGACGCGCTTCGGATTCGCTCAGCGTCCGATAGAACGCGCTCAAGGGTTCCGGCAGTCGCGGCGCCAGCGCGCGAAAGCGCTCACAGGACCGCGCCTCGATCAGTGCGCCGCAAACGAGCAGATCGATCCGCCGGCCCGGCTCCTCGAGACGAATGGCGCGCCGCAAGCAATGCGCATACCGCGAAGGTGAAAGGCGCTCAAACGGCACCGCGAGAGCGCCCATGAGACGCTGAACCTGTTCGAAGTGCCGCAGCTCCTCGCGCGCCAGCCGCGACAGCTGCAACGTGAGGTACACATCCTCGGGATAGGTGAACAGCAGGCTGAGCGCGGTCGAGGCGGCCTTCTTCTCGCAATTGGCGTGATCGAGCAGTAGCTCTTGCCAGCGCTTGCTCGCCAATTCCACCCACTCGGGCGGTGTCGCTACTCGAAGAGGTGCCAGCGGCAAGGATCCCTGCGGTGATACCGCGAAGGTTTCCGGCGATGCGCTCATTCCCCCGCTGCCGCCTGGCGCATGGGAGATGCGTTCAACAGGTCGATCGCTTCGAGCAGGCCCGACGCTTTCTGAAACCGGTCGCGCGGATCCTTGGCGAGGAGCTTGTGTACGAGTGGCTCGAGATAGCCGATCTCGGGCGGGAGCTCAGGCAATGGTGCATGGCTGTGTTTGTAGATCACTGCCATCGGCGTGCCGGCAAGATAGGGCTTCTTGCCGGTGAGCATCTCGTAGAAGATCACGCCGACGCTGTAGAGATCGCTGCGTTCATCCACTTCGACGCCGTGTCCCTGCTCCGGGCTCATGTAATAGGGTGTACCGAAGATCTCGCCCGTGGCCGTGATCTCCATGTCGAGCTTGAGTTGCTTGGCGAGCCCGAAATCGATCAGCGCCAGCGAGCCGTCATTGCGCAGCATCACATTGCCGGGCTTGAGATCGCGGTGCAGGACGCCGACGGCATGGATCGCCTGCAACGCAGCGCCCATCTGCCGCAGGTATTCGACCGCCTGAGTGGCGCCGATCTTCTGCCGCATGCGCTGTCGCAGGTCGCCCGCCGGGAAATACTCCATCGCGATGTAGGCGTGATCATCCGCGATGCCAAGATCGTAGATGCGCACCACGTTGGGGTGATCGACCTTGGCGACGACTTCATATTCCTGGAGAAAGCGGTCAAACGTGCCGTGGCCCTCTTCGTGATCGGGTACCTTACGCAGCACCTTGAGCACCACCAGCGCGCCGGCGCGCTCGCTCTCGGCCAGGAACACGTTCGAGATCGAGCCGGAAGCAATGGAGCGAATGAAGCGCTGACCGCGGATTGTGACCGCACCGAAACGGCTGGCCTGCAGCGCCTGCTGGGTTCCGCGCAACAACGCGAGCTGGCGCTTGCGTTTGCGCCCCGCTTCGCTCAGCGCGCCGATGAAACGCCGGTGATCGACCTTCGCCTTGCTGATGACCGCTTCAGCGCCCGCACGCAAAGCCGGCAGGACGTCGGCCTCATCGTTCGAAGGCCCGAGATACAGAATCGGCGGAAAGCCCGGCCGCGCGCTCAGGTCCTTCATCCACTCGAGCCCGCTCTCCGCGCCGAGCGAGTGATCGACCAGCACCACGTCATAGCCTGCGGCCGTGAACTCGGGCGCGAGCTTGCCCGCGCTTACCGGATCGTGCTCGGTGATGGATGCATCCGGCCATTCGATCGTGATGTGATGGCGAAACAGCGCGCGATACGCCGGATCGTCGTCGATGAGAAGGACCCTGAAGGACATGCGCTGCGAGCCACGCTGCAGGCGTTGAGCGCCCGGCGCATTCAATCACATCGGTGGCCGCCGGGCGAATGTGAAACGCGTCACACCCGCTTGAGCCCAAGTACCAGGTCGCCCACGTTAGTTCCGGTCGGACCCGTGTGCAGGAGGTCGCCAGAGGCTTCCAGGAACGTCGCAGAGTCGGCCCGGGCCAGGCAAACATCAGCGTCGAGACCCGCCAAGGTGCCGCGCTCTACGGTCTCGCTGTCGACGATTGCCCCGGCATCCCCCGTCGGCCCATCGGTGCCATCCGTTCCCGCTGCCAGGAGCGCCAGATCGTCGTACACCACCAACAGCCGTGCGGCGGCCAGCGCCAGGTGCTGATTGCGGCCCCCTCGCCCGGGCTTCCGCGGCAATCGCACCGTCGATTCGCCGCCCCAGACATGCAACCGGGGATCGCCGGTCGCAAGCTCGTGACAGAATCGAGTCGCAAGCTCAAGCGCATCCCCGGCGAATCGCCGGTGTGCGCGCCGGACCTTCACTCCCAACGACTCGCCCACCCGGCACGCGGCATCCATCGCATCGTCGAGAGTGGCGATGACGCGGCGCGAGACCCGCGGCAGCGCCTGAGTACCCGGAGGACTCTGGGACAAGAGCGTGGTGATCCATGTCGGCAGGTTCGGTGGCAGTGGGTCCGCGCGCGGCTCGGACAGCAGCCCGGAACCGATGAGCGCTGGATCGTCCCCTGGCACGTCCGAGATGAACAGCGCGTGCGCGGCGCGGCCGGACATTTCGGTCAACAGTCCGCCGTTCTTCAGGAGAGATAAGCGGCGTCGAATGGCGTTGGTCGCCGCAATATCGAGGCCGCTGGCCAATGCCCATTGATTGAGCCGGCTCAGGTCTTTGAGCGAAACGCCCTCGGGCAAAACCTCAACCAGGCTCGAGGCTCCACCAGAGATCAGAAACAGCAGTGCGTGCTCGCGCGGCGCTGTACGCAGAAACTGCTGTAATTGCGCGCCCGCCTCGAGGCTGCGCTCGTCAGGAATCGGATGAGCCGCGGCGAAGCTCTGAACCATCGGTCGGCTGAGCAACGCGGCGTCGAAATGCTCGTCCTTTGAGATCACCAGCGCGCGCTCGACCTGATCCCCCAGGGAATCGATGGCACCGAGCGTCATGGCTGAGGCGGCCTTGCCAATGGCTAAAAGCTGCCACGACCCTTCGTGTGGCATCGCGTCGAGGACAGCACGAACCCGCGTGCGGCCATTGACCGCGGCAAGCGCCCGCTCGAATACGCTGAGAAGTAAGTCTCGAGGTAGCGGGTTTGCCTTATTGGCCATTTGGCTCAAATGGCCAATAAGGCAAACCCGGTACCTTAGAAGGGTCTGACCGCGCGCAGGGCGCGGCGTCGCTCGGTGCGTCGCCGGACTTTGGCATCGTCCGAACGCTGGCTCCCCAGGCGCGCGAGATACTCCGGCGTGACGTCGCCGGTGACGTATTCGCCCGAGAAACACGACGTGTCGAATTCCTCGATCTTGGCGTTATCGTGGCGCACAGCCAGCACCAAGTCGTCGAGACTCTGGTAGATGAGCCAGTCGGCGCCGATCAAGCGCGCGACTTCGTCCACGCTCCGGCTGCTCGCAACCAGCTCGGAGGCGGCCGGCATGTCGATGCCGTAGACGTTCGGGAAGCGGACCGGCGGCGCCGCGGACGCGAAGTACACTTTGCGCGCTCCGGCTTCGCGTGCCATGTCGATGATCTGCGCGGAAGTCGTGCCACGCACGATCGAATCATCCACCAGCAGCACGTTCTTGCCGCGAAATTCGAGATCGATCGCGTTGAGCTTGCTGCGCACCGATTTCTCGCGCTGCTCCTGCCCCGGCATGATGAAGGTGCGGCCGATATAGCGATTCTTGATGAAGCCCTCGCGATATTTCACGCCCAGTAGCTGCGCCACCTGCACGGCACTGGTGCGGCTGGTATCGGGAATCGGGATCACGACGTCGATGTCATGCTGCGGTCGATCGCGACGGATCTGCTCGGCCAGACGTTCTCCCATGCGAAGGCGCGCCTTGTAGACCGAGATGTTGTCGATGATCGAGTCGGGACGGGCGAAATAGACGTACTCGAAGATGCAAGGCGTATGGCGCACGCCAGCGACGCATTGCTGTGCATACATCCGGCCCTGCTCATCGATGAACACACCCTCGCCAGGGGCCACGTCTCGCATGAGCTCGAAGCCCAGCATGTCGAGCGCAACGCTTTCGGAAGCAAGCATGTACTCAGGGCCCTTGCCGCTTTCCCGCTTGCCGATGACGAGTGGGCGAATGCCGTGCGGATCGCGAAACCCCAGGATACCGTGACCGATGACCATCGCGACCACCGCGTAACCGCCCCGGCAGCGCCGATAGACCGCGCTCAGGGCGGCAAACACGTCGGCGGCGGTCACGCGTGGCGTGCCAACGCGTTGCAGCTCGGAAGCGAACACGTTCAACAGCACTTCGGAATCGGACTCGGAGTTGAGGTGACGCCGGTCCTCGCGGATCAACACTTCCGCCAGTTCGCCCGCGTTCGTCAGGTTGCCGTTGTGGCCAAGGCAAATGCCGTAGGGCGCGTTCACGTAGAAAGGCTGCGCTTCGGAAGCATTGTCGTAGCCCGCGGTCGGGTAGCGCACGTGCCCGATGCCGACATTGCCCTTCAGCTGCACCATGTGCCGCTGTTGGAACACGTCGCGCACCAGCCCGCTGCCCTTGCGCTGGAACAGCTCGCCCTCGGCCGACGTCACTATTCCCGCGGCATCCTGACCGCGGTGCTGTAGCACCGTCAGCGCGTCATAGAGGCGCTGGTTGACTGGCGACGTTCCGACAATGCCGACGATTCCACACATGGTTCACACGACTCCCGACAGACCCGCAAGCCTCAGTCGATATTCACTTCATTGACCAGCGCCCGAACCCAGTCGCCAAGAAATTCCGTGTACGGCAGGACCGCCGAATCCTTCCACCATAACTCGCCATCGAGCTCGACGAGCTCCGCCAGGATCACGAAGATGCCGATCAGCAATGCGCCGCGCAGAAAACCAAACAGCACGCCAAGCATCCGATCCACCGGACCAAACGGCGAATAGCGAACGGCCTTGGTGACGACGAAACCGATCAGATTGCCCACCAGCACCACCAGGATCAGGATGATGAGACGCGCCACCCACACCTTGACGTCGGGTCCCGAGAGCAGTCCGCCCAACATGGGTTCGACGACGGAAGAGAACGTCCACGCCAGCCACAGACCGATGACCCAGGTCGCTAGCGAGATGGCCTCGCGCATGAATCCGCGCCACAGGCCGATCAGGCACGAAATCAACACTACTGCGATGATGACCCAGTCCGCGCCGTTCATGCCGGGAGTGCAGGTCCTTCGGGGTTCAAAGGCGGGCGCATTCTAGCGGAATCGACCTTGCTGTACTAAGGTTGCGCAACCACGGTCGCTGGGCGTCCTTCACGCCGCAAACGCGCCGCCAGCTGCTCCGCGCGCGCACGTTCATGTTCGGGCCCCACGCGCACTCGCAGCCGCGGCTGGCCAGCCGACTCGTACCGCGACACGAAGGCCTTGTAGCCCCGGGCTCGCAGTTCAGCGGCCAGGCGCTCGGCATTCTTGGCGTTGGAAAAACTGCCGAGCTGGACGGCCCAGCCCTTCACTGAACCTGACTCAGCAATCGTCGGTGACGTCGATTCGGCTCGCGCGCTTGCGGGCGCCGCCGGGGCGGCTGCTTGCGTCCGCGCCGGAGTCGTAGCAGCGATGGTTTGGTCAGTCGATGTGGAACCGGAACCCTCAGGTGCCATCGGCTTCGCAGCGTCGTCAGTGCGCTCGTTCCGCCGAGATTCCGTTCGCTCGGCCGGGAATCCCTGTTCCGCGAGATCGATGGTGTAGGTTCTGAGCGGTTGTTCGGAATTGCTCGC
>Ga0184639_10000828_pt1 | contig 12722 bp, 10 predicted proteins | sample PLM31_170_b2_FD_133155 | JGI IMG/M metagenome (GOLD analysis project Ga0184639, IMG submission 133155) | Groundwater sediment microbial communities from an aquifer in East River, Colorado, USA - PLM3-1_170_b2 | ecosystem: Environmental > Terrestrial > Soil > Riparian zone | place: USA: East... | reverse complement strand
CTGATCCGCCGGTTCGAGGAGAAGGCCGCCGAGGCGTACACGCTCGGGAAGATCGGTGGATTCCTCCATCTCTATATCGGTGAGGAGGCGGTGGCGGTCGGCACCACCTCGGTGCTCCGCCCGGACGACTACGCGATCTCCGCCTACCGCGAGCACGGCCACTGCCTGGCGAAGGGCTCGGACCCGAAACGCGTTATGGCCGAGCTCTACGGACGCCGCGACGGGCTCTCCAAGGGCAAAGGCGGCTCGATGCATCTGTTCGACAGGAGCACCAACTTCCTCGGCGGCCACGCGATCGTCGGGGCGCACCTGCCGATCGCGGTGGGGGTCGCCTTCGCCATCAAGTATCAGGGGGGCGACCAGGTCGTCGTCTGTTACTTCGGCGACGGCGCCGTGCCGGAGGGGGAGTTTCACGAATCGATGAATCTCGCAGCCCTGTGGAAACTGCCGGTGATCTTCCTCTGCGAGAACAACCGCTACGCCATGGGGACCTCGGTGGAGCGCGCGCTCGCCCAGACCGAGATCTGGAAGTTCGGCCAGACCTACGGCGTCCCCTCGGAGCGCGTGGACGGCATGGACGTCCTGGCGGTCCGCGAGGCGGTCGCGCGGGCGGTCACCCGGGCGCGGCAGCACAAGACGCCCGCGCTCCTGGAGGCGGACACCTACCGGTACCGGGGCCACTCCATGCGCGATCCGGCCGGCGCGGTGTACCGGACCAAGGCGGAGGTCGAGCGCGAGAAGCTGCGGGATCCGATCGTGCTGTTCCGCGACAAGCTTCTCGCCGCGGGCCTCCTCGCGGAGGCCGACGTGCGGACGATCGAAAAGGACGTCAACGACCGCGTCGACGAGGCCGTGGCGTTCGCCGACGCCTCGCCGGAGCCACCGGGCGAATGGCTCTTCACCGACATCTACAAGGAGGCGTGAGATGGCGGTGATGACGTACCGCGAAGCCCTGAACCTGGCGCTGCGCGAAGAGATGCGCCGGGATCCGCGCGTCTTCGTGATCGGCGAGGAGGTCGGCCTCTACGAGGGCGCCTACAAGGTGACGCAGGGGCTCTTGAAGGAATTCGGCGGGCAGCGTGTCGTCGACACGCCCATCGCGGAATCGGGGTTCACGGGCGTCGGGATCGGCGCGGCGATGGTGGGACTGCGTCCCGTGGTCGAGATGATGACCTTCAACTTCGCGCTCCTGGCGCTCGATCAGATCGTGAACTCGGCCGCCAAGATGTATTACATGTCGGGCGGGCAGTTCAACGTGCCGATCGTCATCCGCGGCCCGGGCGGGCCGGCGGCGCAGCTGGCGGCGCAGCACTCGCAGTCGATGGAAACGTACTTCTATCATGTGCCGGGCCTGAAGGTCGTGCGCCCGACGACGCCGATGGACGCCAAGGGCTTGCTGAAATCAGCGATCCGCGACGACAATCCCGTGATTTTCATCGAGTCGGAGACCCTCTACAGCGTCAAGGGCGAAGTTCCCGACGACCCGGAGTTTCTCATCCCGCTCGGGAAGGCGATCGTGCGGCGCGAGGGGACCGACGTCACGGTGATCGCCTATATGGGCATGATGTACCGGGCGATGGAGGCGGCGGAGGAGCTCGAGAAGGAAGGCATCTCGGTCGAGCTGGTCGATCCCCGGACACTGCGTCCCATGGACACCGAGACGATCATCGGCTCGGTGCGCAAGACCCATCGGGCCGTCATCGTGGAGGCGGGCGCGGGCTTCGCCGGCATGGGCTCGGAGATCGCGGCGTTCATCACCGAGCAGGCGTTCGACGACCTCGACGCGCCGGTGGAGCGCGTGACCGGCGCCAACGCGCCCATGCCCTACGCCCGGAACCTCGAGCGCGCCAAGACGCCGTCGAAGGACAAGATCCTCGCCGCGGTCCGGCGCGTGTGCAACGCGAACGGGGGCTGAGTCATGGCCGTCACGAAGGTCGTGATGCCCAAGCTCTCCGAGGCGATGGAGAGCGGGAAGATCATCAAGTGGCTGAAGAAGGAAGGCGATCGGATCCAGGGCGGCGACATCCTGGCCGAGATCGAGACGGACAAGGCCGACGTCGAGATGGAAGCGTTCGGCGCGGGCGTCCTGCGCAAGATCCTGGTTCCGGCCGGTGACACGGTGCCCATCGGGGCCCTGATCGGCGTCATCGCCGATCCGGCCGACGACATCTCCGCGCTGCTCGCTTCCGCTCCCGCCGGAGGGGCCGGGGCAGGCTCGGTCGCTCAGAAAACCCCACTTCGCGCCGAGCCTGCCCCGGCCCCTCCGGCGGGAGCGGCGTCGGCGGTCGCCCCTCCGCCGCGGCCGGCAGGCGCGACGCCGTCGGCGGCACCCATGTCGGTCGTGCGGCCGGCGGCTGTCGTGAGCGCGCCGGCTCCCGCGGCCGCCACCGGCGTGACTCAAGGGCCGCAGGGTGGACGGGTGAAGGCGTCGCCGCTGGCGAAGAAAATCGCGGCTCAGGCCGGCGTGGACCTCAAGCTCATCCAGGGCACGGGGCCGGGCGGCCGTATCGTCCGCCGTGACGTCGAGGCCGCTGGCGTGGCGGTGGCGCCGACGGCAGTGGCCGCCGCGGTGACCGGGCCCGAGTTCGAGGACCTTCCGCTCTCTCAGATTCGCGCGGTCATCGCCAGACGGATGCCGCTGTCCAAGGCGCCCGTGCCCCACTTCTACGTCACCAGTGAGGTCGCGATGGATCGCGCATGGGAGCTGCGCGAGCAGCTGAACACGCTGGAGGGCCAGCCCAAGATCTCCGTGAACGACCTCGTCATCCGGGCCTGCGCCCTGGCGTTGCTGCAGCACCCGGGCGTGAACGCCTCGCTCCAGGGCGACGCGATCCGCGTCTACCATCGAGCGCACATCGGCATCGCCGTCGCGCTCGACGACGGCCTCATCACGCCCGTGCTGCGCGATTGTCACGCGAAGCCGCTCGCCCAGATCGCCGTCGAGGCCCGTGACCTCGCCGAGCGCGCGCGGAATCGCAAGCTCCGGGCTCAGGAGCTGTCCGGGGCGACCTTCTCGATCTCGAACCTCGGCATGTTCGACGTCGCCGAGTTCTCGGCCATCATCAACCCGCCGGAGGGCGCGATCCTCGCGGTCGGGTCGGTGCGGCGCGTGCCGGTGGTGGACGACTCGGGGCTTGGCGTCGGGCGCCGGATGGCGATCACGATCTCGTGCGATCACCGCGTGATGGACGGAGCGATGGGCGCGCGGTTCCTGCAGGACGTCAAACGCCTGCTCGAAGAGCCGCTGCGGCTGCTCGTCTAGCGCGATGGCGACGCACAAATTCGACGTCGCGGTGGTGGGCACCGGGCCCGGCGGCTACGTCGCGGCCATCCGGTGCGCCCAGCTCGGGCTCTCGGTCGCGACCGTGGAGGACGATCGCCCGGGCGGGGTCTGCCTGAACTGGGGCTGCATCCCCACCAAGGCGCTGCTGCGAAACGCGGAGGTCGTCACGCTCCTCGGCCGCGCAGCCGAGTTCGGGATCCGCCTGAGCGGCTTCGAGGCGAACTACGCCGAAGCGGTCCAGCGGAGCCGCACGGTCGCCGACCGGATGGCCAAGGGCGTCGAGTTCCTCTTCCGGAAGAACAAGATCACCCTGTTTCCCGGACGTGGGACGCTGACGGCGAAGAACGTGGTGGAGGTGAAGGGGGCGACCGCCGCCGAGACGATCGAGGCGCGCGCCCTCATCCTGGCCACCGGCTCCGAGCCGAAATCGCTCCCCGGGGTCGTCATCGACGAGAAGACGGTGATCTCCTCGAACGGCGCCGTGCGGAACGAGCGCGCGCCCAAGTCGATCGCCATCATCGGCGCGGGGGCGGTCGGCGTGGAGTTCGCCGACGTCTTCGCCGCGTACGGCGTCCAGGTCACGCTCGTCGAGGCGCTCCCGCGCATCGTGCCCGTCGAAGACGAGGAGGTCTCGAAGGAGCTGACGCGGGCGTTCACGCGGCGGGGAATCGCCCTCAAGACCGGCGTCAAGGTGGCCTCCGTGAAGCCCGGTGGCGCCGGCGTCGTCGTCGACCTCGAGGGGGAGAAGCTCGAAGTCGAGCAGGTGCTCATGGCGATCGGCCGCACCGCCAGGATCGCCGGGCTCGGGCTGGAGGGTATCGGCGTGCAGCTCGAGCGCGGCTTCGTGAAGGTTTCGCCGCACATGGAAACGTCGGTGAAGGGACTCTATGCGATCGGCGACATGGCGGGCGCGCCGCTGCTCGCGCACAAGGCCATGGCCGAAGGGGTCGTGGCGGCCGAGGCGATCGCGGGCAAGAGCCCGCGCCCCGTCGACTACGGGAACGTCCCGTCGTGCACCTACTGCCGTCCGCAGATCGCCTCGATCGGGGTGACCGAGGCGCGCGCCCGAGAGAACGGGCGCGAGGTCGCCGTGGGCAAGTTCCCGTTCACGGCGAGCGGCAAGGCGGTCGCGCTCGGCGAGACGGAGGGGTTCATCAAGGTGATCGCCGACAAGGCGACGGGGGAGCTCCTCGGCGTCCACATCGTCGGCGCCGAGGCGACCGAGATCATCCACGAGTTCGCGGTGGGGCGCACGCTCGAGGCCACGCTCGAGGAGATCATCCACACGATCCACGCCCACCCGACCTTGTCCGAGGCGGCCCTGGAAGCGACGCTGGCCGCACTCGGCCAGGCAATCCACATCTGACTCGGACGTCGCCGGGCCCGCGGGCCACGCGGACTCCCGCAACCCGGGGCGTCCGCGCCTGGATCGTTGTCGGTGTGGCGGTCACGACCTTCGTCGCATTCGCACCGTCCCTGCAGAACCACTTCGTCGATTGGGACGACCCCGACAATTTCATCACCAACCCGTACTATCGCGGGCTCGGGTGGACCCAGCTCACATGGATGTGGACGACCGTCCTCCTCGGGCACTACGTCCCCGTCACGTGGATGACGCTGGGTCTCGACTATCTCGCCTGGGGTATGAATCCCGCCGGGTACCATCTCACCAACGTGCTGCTGCACTCCGCCAACGCGACCCTTGTCTACCTCGTCGCGTTGCGGCTCCTGCGCGCCGCGATTCCGGCGGCGATGACGGTCGACCTCCTGGCGTGGCGACTCAGCGCCGCCTTCGTCGCGCTTCTCTTTGCCGTCCACCCTTTGCGGGTGGAGTCCGTCGCCTGGGTCACCGAGCGCCGCGACGTCCTCTCCGGACTCTTCTACCTCCTCGCGATCTGGGCCTATCTGCGCGACGCCGAGGTCGCGATCGACGTGAGCATCCGCCGGCGACTGTGGTACTGGGTCTCGCTCGGATGCTTCCTCCTGGCCCTCCTCTCCAAAGCCATCACGGTGACGCTCCCCATCGTTCTCATCGTGCTGGACGTGTATCCGCTCCGCCGTCTCGGGGGTGCCGCCGGAGACTGGTGGAGTCCTCGGGCCCGCCGGCGGTGGGCCGAGAAGGTCCCATTCGTCCTGGCGAGCGCCGCCGTGATTCCCGTCGCGCTCGTCGCCGCCCGCAGCGGTGCGAACCTTGCCTCGATGGCCGTCTTCGGGGTGCCCGATCGGGTCGCGATCAGCCTCTACGGGCTCGCCTTCTATCTGTGGAAAACGGTGCTCCCCCTCGAGCTATCGCCGTTTTACGCGTTGAAGACCCCGATCGTACCGTTGAGCGCGCCGTACCTCGTCAGTGGAATCGTCACCGCCGTCGTCACAGCGCTGGCCATCCTGGTGCGCCGTCGTTGGCCTGCCCCGGGGGCCGCCTGGCTCGTCTACGTGGTCACACTCTTGCCGGTGTCCGGCATCTTCCAGAACGGACCCCAGATCAGCGCCGACCGTTACAGCTATCTCCCGTCGCTCTCCGTGGCGATGGTTGCCGGCGCTGGGGTCCTGGCGAGCTGGCGTGCGTGGAGGGGCCCGAGGCGCAGCCGGTCGATCGCGTTCGTCACGACGGGCGCCGCTGCCCTCGTCGTGACGGTCCTGGTGGCCCTCACCTGGAAGCAGGTTGCGGTCTGGCACGATCCGGAGCGGCTCTGGTCACACGCTCTCGCGATCGCTCCGTCGTCAGTCGTGCACGCTCATCTGGGTTACGTCCGCCGCCAGCAAGGCCGGCTGGACGACGCGATCGAGCACTACCGAACGGCCTCGTCGATGCGACCCGGCGCGGCCGACCTTCAAATCCATTGGGGGAACGCGCTGGCTCAGCAGGGGATGCTCGATGCGGCGTCCGACCGCTACCGCGAGGCTCTCCGCCTCAGGGCCGACAGCGCCGCCCCTCACAACCACTGGGGCAACGCGCTCCTCGGCGCCGGGCGGCCCGAGGAGGCGATCGCCCACTACCGCGAAGCCGTCCGGATCGATCCCACGGACGCCGAGGCCCAGAACAGCTGGGGAAGGGCGCTGGCCCAGCAGGGCAAGTGGGAGGAGGCGATCGCCAAGTATCGCGAGGCCTTGCGTCTCAGGCCCCACAGTGTCCCTCACTACAACTGGGCCAACGCGCTGTTCGCGGCTGGCCGGCTCGAGGAGGCGATCGCCCACTATCGCGAGACCGTCCGGATCGATCCCAACGCGGCCGAAGCCTACAACAATTGGGGAAGAGCGCTGGCCCAGCAAGGCAAGTGGGCGGAGGCGATCACGAGGTACCGCGACGCTCTCCGCATCAAGCCCAACTATCCCCTGGCGTCGTCGAACCTGGATCAAGCGCTTTCGCGGGCGGGTCAAACCCCGACGCGCTGAGCCGAAGGTGGTGAGCGCGGCGCGACGGCCGAACCTCGTCTCGCCGCGCTCGTGGAGCTCGTCGGGGTTGGGGACCTCGATCTCAGCCACGTGACTCGGTGGAGCCCCTCCGGATCTCCTCCCGCATGGCGTCGCGGCCGGCCTCGAACGCGCTCATGAGGCGCTGCGTCTGCTCTTCGAAGATCTCGCGGCTCTTGTCCAGCCACTCACCGGCGCGGCCCTGCGCCTCGTTGGCGAACTCCTGCGCGCGACGCGCCACGTCACCGCCCCGGCCGGCCAGGAGCTCGCGGGCCTGCGCCCCGGTTTTCGGCGTCAACAAGATGGCGGCGGCGGCGCCCAGCACCGCGCCGAACAGGAACCAGCCCATGTACCCGCCCGTATCGCGTCGCTCGTCACTCATGGTGGTCTCCTGGGTGCCTGAAACGATGGACGAACAGGTCGAGGCCCTTCTTGAGCCCGGCTGCCACGCCGACGATCGGCCCCGCGCGAGTCAGGCTGCTCAGCGTCCCGACGAACCGGCTGAGCCCGGTGGCGATGTCCTCGACGCGGTCGGTGACGGCGCCGACGCGCTCGAGCTCCCGGCTTGCCTCGCGGGTGAGCGTCCGCACGTCCTCGGTGAGTGCCAGCGCCTGGCCGATGAGCGGCCGGAGCTCCTGCTCGATGATCGTCAGGACCGCCTCGGCGCGCTGGGCCATCCGGCGGAGCGCCCAGACCGCCGCCACGAGCGCCAGCAACAAGGCAAAGGCCGCCAGCGACAGGAGCAGCTGGACCCAGAAAGGCATGGGCCTGAATTATTGGTGGAAAATCGAACCAAAGTCAATGAAACTACCAGCTTGATGTCGAGCGATGAGCGCTTCGGGGACCTGCGACGCCGTAACGTGGAGGCCGAGCTCGCCGGCGGTGACGAGCGCGTCCGCCGCCAGCACAAGGCCGGCAAGAAAACGGCGCGCGAGCGGCTCGAGCTCCTGCTGGACGCCGGGTCTTTCATGGAGGTCGACAAGTTCGTTGTCCACCAGAGCCACGACTTCGACATGGCCGGGCAGCGGACTCTCGGCGACGGCGTCGTCACGGGCTCGGGTCGCATCCACGGCCGGCCGGCTTTCGTATTCGCCCAGGACTTCACGGTGTTCGGCGGCTCGCTTTCGGACACGCACGCCCGCAAGATCTGCAAGATCATGGATCTTGCGATGAAGACGGGCGTGCCGATCATCGGGCTCAACGACTCGGGAGGGGCACGGATCCAGGAGGGCGTCGTCTCGCTCGCCGGCTACGCCGAGGTCTTCCTGCGCAACACGCTGGCATCGGGCGTCGTCCCCCAGATCTCGGCGGTGATGGGGCCGTGCGCCGGGGGCGCGGTGTACTCACCGGCGCTCACCGACTTCATCTTCATGGTGAAGAACACCTCGTACATGTTCGTCACGGGCCCGGACGTCATCCGGACGGTCACCCACGAGACCGTGTCGGCCGACGATCTCGGCGGGGCCAGGACGCACGCCACCACCTCCGGGGTCGCGCACTTCGCCGCCGACAGCGAGGAGGAGTGCCTGGCCCTGATCCGCGAGCTGATGACGTTCCTTCCGCAGAACAACCTCGAGGACCCGCCGCTCCGGCCGACGCGGGACCCCGTCGACCGTCGGGACGAAAGTCTGCAGTCCATGGTGCCGGATCAGCCGAACAAGCCCTACAACATGCTGGACATCATTCGCACGGTGCTGGACGAGCACTATTTCTTCGAGACCCACGCCGGGTTCGCGCCCAACCTCATCGTCGGCTTCGGCCGTCTGGGCGGCCGGCCGGTCGGCGTCGTCGCCAATCAACCCACGCATCTCGCCGGATGCCTCGACATCAACGCCTCGCTCAAGGGCGCGCGGTTCGTCCGCTTCTGCGACTGCTTCAACATCCCGCTCGTGACGTTCGAGGACGTGCCGGGATTCCTGCCGGGAACGACGCAGGAGTTCGGCGGGATCATCAAGCACGGCGCCAAGCTCCTGTACGCGTACTGCGAGGCCACGGTCCCCAAGCTGACGGTGATCACCCGCAAGGCCTACGGCGGGGCCTACTGCGTCATGTCGTCCAAGCACATCCGTGGCGACGCGAACTTCGCCTACCCGACCGCGGAGATCGCCGTCATGGGTCCGGAGGGTGCCGTCAACATCCTCTACCGGCGGGAGATGGAGCGGGCGGGAGCGTCGGCCACCTTCCGGGAGGACAAGACGCGGGAGTATCGCGAGATGCTCGCGACTCCGTACGTGGCCGCCGAGCGCGGCTACATCGACGAGGTGATCGAGCCTCGGGACACGCGGGCGCGACTCTGCGCCGCCCTCGAGCTCACGCGGACCAAGCGCGACACCAACCCGCCGAAGAAGCACGGAAACCTCCCCCTGTGATGGCAGTGCGAGCCGCAGCCGTAGGCGAGGCGAGTCTGTGACGGACCAGGCGAGAGAGTTCAAGACCTCCTGGGGCAGTCCGCTGAAGCCCGTCTACGGGCCCGAGGACGCCCCGGCCGAGCGCTTCGCCTCGGAGCTCGGCGCACCGGGCGAGTTCCCGTTCACCCGCGGCGTCCATCCCGAGATGCACCGCAAGCGCCTCTGGACGATGCGGCAGTACGCGGGCTTCGGCTCCGCCGTCGAGACGAACAAGCGGTACCGCTTCCTTCTGGAGCAGGGGCAGACCGGCCTGTCGGTCGCGTTCGATCTCCCCACCCAGATGGGGTACGACCCCGATGCGCCCATGGCGCGCGGTGAGGCGGGCAAGGTGGGCGTGTCCATCGCCGCACTCGAGGACATGCAAGATCTCTTCGAGGGAATTCCGCTCGACCGTGTCTCGACCTCGATGACGATCAACGCCACCGCGTCGATCCTGTTGGCGCTCTACGTGGCGACCGCGCGCCGCCAGGGCGTCGCGGCCGAGCGCCTCAGCGGAACGGTGCAGAACGACATCCTCAAGGAGTACATCGCGCGCGGCACCTACATCTTTCCGCCCGGCCCCTCGATGCGACTGATCACCGACACGTTCGCGTACTGCACGGATCGTGTCCCCCACTGGAACACGATCTCGATCTCCGGCTACCACATGCGCGAGGCCGGCTGCACCGCGGTCCAGGAGGTGGCCTTCACGCTGGCGAACGGCATGGCGTACGTGCAGGCGGCGCTGGACGCCGGCCTCACGGTCGACGCGTTCGCCCCGCAGCTGTCGTTCTTCTTCAACGCGCACAATGATCTGCTCGAGGAGGTCGCCAAGTTTCGGGCCGCGCGCCGGCTGTGGGCGCGGATCATGCACGAGCGGTTTCGCGCCCGCGACCCGCGGGCGCTGGCGCTCCGGTTCCACGCGCAGACGGCGGGCAGCACGCTCACCGCGCAGCAACCCGAGAACAACATCGTCCGGGTCGCGGTGCAGGCGCTCGCGGCCGTGCTGGGGGGGTGCCAGTCCCTGCACACGAACTCGATGGACGAGGCGCTCGCGCTGCCCACGGAGCACGCCGTCCGGATCGCGCTTCGGACCCAGCAGATCCTCGCCCACGAGTCGGGGGTCGCCGACATCGCCGATCCGCTCGGCGGCGCCTTCGCCATCGAGCGCCTCACCGGCGAGATCGAAGAGGCGGCGCGGGTCTACATCCGAACGATCGACGATCTGGGCGGCGCGGTCGCCGCGATCCCCTTCATGCAGCGCGAGATCCAGGAGGCAGCGTACCGCTACCAGCGCGAGGTCGAGGAGCACGCCCGGATCGTCGTCGGCGTCAACGAGTTCGAGACGGACGAGCTCCCGCAGGGAAATCTCTTCCAGGTGGACGCGGCGGTCGGTCCGGCGCTCGCCGAGCGGGTGGCGCGCGCGCGCGCCGCGCGGGATCGCGACGCCGCCGGGCGGGCCCTCGACGCGCTCGAGAGGGCGGCGCGCGGCCGCGAGAATCTCCTGCCGCTTCTCGTCACCGCGGTCGAGGTCGGGGTCACGCTCGGCGAGACCTGCGACCGGCTGCGCGGCGTCTTCGGCGTCCACCAGCCCTCGGTCGCGTTTTGAGCAAGCGAGTCCGGGCGGTCGGCGGCCTCGCCGTCCTCGGCGTGCTCGCATGCGTCTCGAGCGCCGTCGCCGGGATGGCGGACCGTATCGGAGCGACCTTCGGGCTCATGTCGGAGCAGTTCATCCAGGCGTTCAATCCGCTCGAGGGGCTGGTGGTCGGCGTCGACGGGGGCTCGCTGTATCTGGATCTTGGCGAGCGCGGCGGCGCGCAGGGGGGCCAGGAGTTCACGATCTTCCGCAAGGGCGAAGAATTCCGGCATCCACTCACCCGGAAGGTGCTCGGGCGGCACGAGGAGGTTCTCGGGTACGCCCAGATCCGAAGCGTGCAGCCGCGGTTCTCCGAGGCCGCATACGTCCCCCTCGAGGGGAAGCCGAGTCCGCAGCCGGACGACGGTGTGCGGATCACTCGGGGACGGATCAAGGCCGCGATCACGCCCGTGCTCGATCTGACGCAGTCCACGACGCGGCCGGACCTGCGCCGGGTTCCGTACCTCCTGGCGATCGCGCTCGAGCGCTCGAAGCGCTTCCAGGTGGTCGACCCGCTCACCGTCGCCGACGTCTTCGCCAGCGGCGGCGCCCAGGTCCAGGAGATCCTCGCTCTCCCGGAGCGCGCGGTCCGCATCTCGAAGCGGTTCGACGTGGCGGGGTGGGTCGTGCCCGTCCTGATCGAGCGGCGCGGCGTCGTCTACCTCGACGCGACGTGGATCTCCGCGGTGACGGGCACGGCGCTGTTCTCGCGCCGCGAGCCCCTCCTGCCGCCCGCCGCCGTGGAGGAGCAGCGATTCCCGTGGGAGCCGGGCAGCGAAGACTGATGTCTTGCTGGCGCGATCCTGTTATGGTATGGGCGCCACCATGACTGTGCGGTCTCTCGCGTTGGTTGTCGTCGCGCTCACGGCCTTCGGCTGTACGACGGCGAAACAAGTGTTGGGCATTCCGACTTCCGGCGATCCGTCGGTCACGATCAAGTCGGCGGAGACCCGGTGGCTCCTGATCAAGAATCCAAGATTCGGCGACGTGCCGAGCGAGCCCGAGTACGTCTGGGTCGAAGAGGACAAGATCCCGGTGACCTTCACGACCCTCGTGCGGGGCCAAGGCGCGATCATCGCGGCGCCGGAGACCGTCGCCAAGTACGGCGCGCCGCCGGGCGGCGGGAAGATCAGCCCGCGGCAGGGCATGCCGACGCAGACGGTGACGGCCCCCGAGACGCCGGCGCCGCGGTCGCCGTCCGCGGTGCCGCGCCCGACGAACGGGACGGCGCCGGCGGGCCCGAAGAAAGGGCTGGTCGTCTACGTGGACACGACGCGCATCGTCATCGACCTGACCGCCGCCGACGGGATCCGGCCCGGGACCGTCGTCAGTCTGCGTCGCGACGCGATCCCCATCGTGCATCCCGTGACGGGCGAGGTGCTCGGCGAGCTCGACGAAGAGGTCGCGACGGCGCGCGTGATCGAGATGCGCGAGAAGTTCTCGGTCGCGGACGTCCAGACCGTGGCCGCCGGTGCGCGGATCCAGATCAAGGATCGCGTCGTCCCCAAGTAGCTTCCCGCGTGCCCACGCCCACCCTCGAACGGGTCCTGAAGGAGCGCGTCGCAGGTCTGGTCGGCGCCGACCTGGAGCTTGTCGAGGCGGAGATCCGTCGAGAGCTGGGCTCGCCCGTCGCCTTGATCCAGGAGATGGGCGGCTACATTGCGGGCGCCGGGGGCAAGCGCCTCCGCCCGATCCTTCTGCTGCTGAGCGCGCGCCTGGCCGGCTACCGCGGCCCGCGAAGCGTGCGCCTCGCGTGCGTCGTCGAGCTGCTCCACACGGCGACGCTCATTCACGACGACGTCGTCGACCAGGCGCCGCTGCGCCGCGGACACCCGTCGGCGAACGCGCAGTGGGGCGACGACGCCTCCGTCCTCGTCGGTGACCACCTGTACGCGAAGTCGTTCGCGATGCTCGTGCGGGACAACGATCGCGCCGTGATGGAGACCCTGGCGCGCTCGACGGTCTCGATGACCGAGGCGGAAGTCTTCCAGCTCGAGCTCAAGCG
>Ga0184639_10000827_pt1 | contig 12726 bp, 10 predicted proteins | sample PLM31_170_b2_FD_133155 | JGI IMG/M metagenome (GOLD analysis project Ga0184639, IMG submission 133155) | Groundwater sediment microbial communities from an aquifer in East River, Colorado, USA - PLM3-1_170_b2 | ecosystem: Environmental > Terrestrial > Soil > Riparian zone | place: USA: East... | reverse complement strand
GAGCTGCTCGGGATGGGAATCGATGCCGTGGTGAACTTCGCCGCGGAGTCGCACGTCGATCGGAGCATCCAGGACTCGAGGGCGTTCGTGGAGACCAACGTGCTCGGCACGCAGATCCTGCTGAAGACATGCCGTCGGCGGCGGATTCAGAGGATGGTGCAGGTGTCTACCGATGAGGTGTACGGCTCCCTTGGTCCGAGCGGGCGCTTCACGGAGGAGAGCCGACTCTCGCCGAACAGTCCCTACGCGGCCAGCAAGGCGGCGGCGGATCTCCTGGCTGCTGCGTATATTCACACCTATCGCATGCCGGTCATCATCACCCGGAGTAGCAATAATTATGGGCCCTACCAGTTCCCGGAAAAGATCATCCCTCTCTTTATCACCAATGCGCTGGTTGATGAACCGCTGCCGCTCTACGGGGACGGGCTTCACGTCCGGGACTGGCTGCACGTGGAGGATCACTGTGAAGCCCTGGTGATGGTTCTGAAGAAGGGACGTGAGGGTCACAGCTATAACATCGGCGGGAACGGCGAGCGTGCCAACATTGACGTGGCCCGTCTCATCCTCAACGCCCTGCGTAAGTCTGAGTCGTTGATCACCCATGTCACGGACCGGCTGGGGCATGATCGACGGTATGCGATCGATGCCAGCAAGATGGAACGAGAGCTGGGATGGGCGCCCCGTCACACCTTCGAGGCCGGCCTGCTCGACACGATCCGCTGGTATCAGGATCACGAGACCTGGTGGCGTCGCATCAAAGCGGGGGACTATCGCGAATACTACCGGAAGACCTACGGTGAACTCCCCCGTTCCTCTCCGCAATACCATTGACTTCCACAGCGTAGTTGTATACATTGACCCTCTAGTACGCCTGGAGATATTCTTCGACCCGAGCTGAACGCGATCGTTCTGTGTTCGCGCGGCTTGACACCCCAGCAGGCCGGGGAGGATCGGGCGCGCGACGTGTGTTTTTTGGATGTCTTGCATGAGCGCTCGTCGAATGCGACCGGTTGGGGAGGGAGGCTGCTCATGGAATTGCCGTCGGGGCCGGAACGCCTGCTCCCTCCTGCGGAGGCCTCGCGAACAGCCGTCACCGAAACACGCCCCTGGGGCCGATGGACGGTTCTTGGCGAGGGCGATGGGTATAAGGTCAAGCGTCTTGAGGTCAATCCTGGCCATCGCCTGAGCCTCCAGTTTCACCATCGACGCAGCGAGCATTGGATTGTCGTGTCGGGCACGGCGAGGGTGGTCATCGGGGAACGGATTGAGTATGTCCAGGCCCAGGAATCGACCTTCGTTCCGGCAGGTACATCCCATCGGATTGAAAACCCCGGCCCTCTTCCCTTAATCATCATTGAGATTCAGAGCGGGCCATATCTGGGTGAGGATGACATCGTCCGACTCCAGGATGACTATGGTCGAGGCGATGGGAAGTGAGGGGGAATCGCTTCAGCCATGCGGATAGCCCACACCTTCGCCGTTGTCCTCGCGGGCGGGAGGGGGGAGCGATTCTGGCCGCTCAGTACAGGGTCACAGCCCAAGGCCTTTCTGCGTCTGGTTGGGAGCGAGTCGCTCCTGCAGGCTACGGCTCAACGGGTGCGGTCGCTCGTGCCGTGGGCTCGGATTCTGGTGGTGGCGAACCGGGCGCATGCCGACTTGGTTCGAGAGCAGCTTCCCGATCTCCCCGGCGCCAATCTGCTGCTGGAGCCGGTCGGGAGGGACACGGCCGCGGCCATAGGATTTGCCTCTCTTCACTTGGAGCGCCTCGACGGCGAGGCGGTGATGGCCGTCCTTCCTGCCGACCATTACGTCCCCGATGGAGAAGCCTTTGCGCCGGTCTTGGAACGGGCGCTGGGGCTCGTGGAGTTGCGGCCATCCTGGGTCGTGACTCTCGGCATTCCCCCCACGCGTCCGGAGATCGGCTACGGGTACCTGGAGGTCGGTGACCCGTTGGCGGACTTCCCTGGCGCCTTCCACGTCCGCCGGTTTTTGGAAAAACCTACCTTGGAAACCGCCAAGAGTCTCTTGCGGGAGGGTCGATACTATTGGAATAGCGGCGTCTTTCTCTGGCGCAACACAACGATTCAGGGGCTCCTCTCACGGTGGATGCCAGTGGAGTGGGACGGGCTTTGTCGTATCCGCGAGGCCTGGGGGGATGATGTGGTTCTGGCCAAGGAATTCTCAGCGTTCAGGGGGCTCTCGATCGACTACGGGGTGTTGGAACAGATGAAGGGGACGCTGGGCATGATCCGAGCCGACTTCGGGTGGGACGATCTCGGTTCATGGGATGCCCTGGCACGGGTGCTTCCGGCTGAGGAGCACGGAAATGTTGTCGTCGGCGAGGCGCGCTGCCTGGATACCTCCGGGTCGGTCATCATCTCGACAGGTCAACGGGTGGCGGCTGTGGGAGTTTCGAATGTGATTGTGGTGGCGACGCAAGACGGCGTTCTGGTGTGCTCCAAGGGCAGGTCGGAGGAGCTGAAGCGTCTTGTGCAGGAGATGAGGTGACGAAGCGGTGTGCGTTGATCACCGGCATCACGGGCCAGGATGGCTCGTACCTGGCTGAATTCCTCCTCGAGAAAGGGTATAGGGTCGTCGGGATGGCTCGCCGGGCCAGCACCGATCCCTTCGAGCGGATCGAGCATGTGCGGGATCGAATTATCCTGCGGCAGGCTGATCTCATCGATCAATCATCCTTGGTTCACCTCCTCAAGGAGATCCGGCCGCAGGAGATCTACAACCTGGCGTCCCAGTCGTTCGTTCCGACCTCCTGGAAACAGGCAGTCCTGACGGCGGAGTTCACCGCCGTCGGAGTGACGCGGCTGTTGGAGGCGGTGAGGCTGGTGGATCCCGGGATCAGGTTTTACCAGGCGAGCACCAGCGAGATGTTCGGGAAGGTGCACGAGGTGCCACAGCACGAGCAGACACCGTTCCATCCAAGGAGCCCGTACGGCGTCGCCAAGCTCTACGGCCATTGGATCACTGTCAATTACCGGGAAAGCTACGGACTGTTCGCCTCTTCGGGCATCCTCTTCAATCACGAATCCCCGCGCAGGGGCAAGGAGTTCGTGACCCGGAAGGTCACTGATGGCGTGGCACGGATCAAGTATGGCTTGGCGACTGAGCTTCGGCTGGGGAACCTGGAGGCCCGCAGAGATTGGGGATACGCCGGCGACTATGTGGAGGCAATGTGGCTGATGCTTCAGCAGGAGGCCCCGGATGACTATGTGATCGCGACGGGTGAGACCCACTCCGTGCTGGAGCTGGTGGAGGCCGCGTTCGCCAGGGCTGGGCTGGATTGGCGACGGTATGTGGTTGAGGATCCGGATCTCAGGAGACCGGCAGAGGTCGATCTGCTTCAGGGAGACTACTCGAAGGCGAAGCAAGTGCTGGGCTGGCAGCCGAAGGTTGGATTTCGAGAGTTGATCGACATGATGGTCGATGCCGACCTGAAGCGATACGCTGACCTTCGCTCCGGACCGGGGCACAGGGGGGGGAGGTAAGTCTGGATGCAGATCTGCATCGTTGGGACTGGGTATGTCGGCTTGGTCACCGGGACCTGCCTCGCGGAGATCGGTCACCGAGTCATTTGCGTGGACGATGACCGGGAGAAGGTCGAGGTGCTGCAGGCGGGAGGGATGCCGATCTACGAGCCGGGGCTTGAGGAGCTGGTGGCGAGGAATATGCGGGAGGGCCGACTCGCCTTCACGGCTAATTTGCAGGAAGGGATTGAGGCTGTTACGGTGGTCTTCATCTGCGTCGGGACACCGCCATTGGAGGATGGAGACGCCGACCTGTCGGCGGTGGAGCAGGTGGCGCGGCGTGTCGGAGAGATCTCCTCTTCCTACAAGCTGGTGGTGGAAAAGAGCACGGTTCCCGTTCAGACCGGGATGTGGATCGAGAAGACGCTCAAGGTGTACGGCAACGGGGAGAAGGTCGAGTTCGATGTCGCCTCCAACCCCGAGTTTCTTCGGGAGGGTTCGGCCGTCGAGGACTTCCTGCACCCCGACCGGATCGTGGTGGGTGTGGAAGGTCCTCGGGCGGAGCGTCTGCTGCGTGAGCTCTATGATCCCATTGTTCGCCGGACATTTTCATGTTTCCTCCATACAGAGTGCCCGGGAACGGCGCCGGTCCCATTCCTGGTCACCGACATCCGGAGCGCCGAGCTCATCAAGCACGCCTCGAACTCGTTTCTGGCCACCAAGATCTCCTTTATCAACAGTGTCGCCGATCTTTGTGAACTTGTGGGCGCTGATATTGAGCTTGTTTCGGAGGGGATGGGACTCGACCGGCGAATCGGGAGCGCCTTCCTCAGGGCAGGCCTTGGGTTCGGAGGGTTCTGCTTCCCGAAGGATCTTCAAGCGTTCGTCAAGATCGCAGAGAAGTGCGGGCATGACCTTCACTTGCTCCGCGAAGTCGATCGGATCAACCAGGCAAGAATCCCCCAGGCGATCAGACGGCTGAAGAACCAGCTCTGGATCCTGAAAGACAAGGTCATCGGCGTCTGGGGGTTGGCGTTCAAGCCGGACACCGACGACGTGCGATACTCCCCCGCCCTTGCGCTGATCAAGCAGCTTCTGGTCGAGGGCGTGTCAGTCAAGGCCTACGATCCGAGGGCGATGAAGAAGGCGCAGCGGGAGATCCCTGCTCTTACTTGCTGCCAGGACCCCTATGAAGCCGCCTCAGGGGCTGACGCTCTGGTCCTCGCGACGGAATGGAAGGAGTTCGAAAGCCTCGACCTCACCCGGGTAAGAGCCCTGATGAGGCGTCCTCTCGTGTTTGACGGCCGCAACCTGTTTGATCAGGAGAAGATGAAGTCGATGGGGTTCGAATACCTGGGAATCGGGCGATGACGACAGAACGTGCGAAGTGCGAAGTGCGAAGTGCGGTGTACCTCGCACCTCGCACGCCTTATCTTGCACCCCGCACCCCGCACCCCGCACCCCGCACCCCGCACCCCGAATGTGGGTCATGGCTCGCACCCTGATCACTGGCGGCGCCGGTTTCCTCGGCTCTCACCTCTGTGATCGAATGATCCTGGAAGGGCATGACGTCATCTGCCTGGACAACCTGGTCACTGGCCGGCTGGAGAACGTCGCTCATCTGATCGGGCATGACGCCTTCCAGTTCATCAAGCAGGATGTCACCGAGTACCTGCACATTGATGCCGCGCTGGATTCCGTCCTGCACTTTGCGTCTCCGGCCAGTCCCATCGATTATCAACGCCTCCCGATCCAGACCCTGAAGGTGGGCTCCCTTGGGACCCACAAGGCACTCGGCTTGGCCAAGGCCAAAGGCGCCCGATTCCTTCTGGCCTCGACCTCAGAGATCTATGGTGACCCCCTCGTCCACCCTCAACGAGAGGATTACTGGGGAAACGTGAATCCGATCGGTCCACGCGGAGTCTACGATGAGGCAAAGCGGTTCGCAGAGGCGCTCACGATGGCGTACCATCGATCTCACGGTCTTGAGACGCGGATCGCGAGGATCTTTAACACCTACGGGCCTCGCATGCGACCCGATGATGGGCGCGTGGTTTCGAATTTCATTAACCAGGCGCTCCGCGGCCAGCCCTTGACGGTCTACGGCGATGGTTCGCAGACCCGAAGCTTCTGTTATGTCTCCGACATGGTCGAGGGAATCTACCGCCTGTTGATGTCGAGCGAGGCGGAGCCGGTAAACTTGGGGAATCCGAAGGAGTTTACCGTGATCGAGGTCGCCCACATGGTGCTTCGAGAGGTTGGGGGATCGTCCACGATTGAGTTTCACCCGTTGCCGGTGGATGATCCCCGAGTCCGTCAGCCGGACATCGGCCTGGCAAGGGCGCGACTCGGATGGGAGCCGACCGTGGAGATAGGTCCGGGGCTAACGCTCACGGTCGCCTATTTCAGGAAACAACTCGAGGAGACTAGTTGAATACACCCTCCCCATCGTGGCTCCGTACGCCCAGGAGCCGCCACAACTCGGCCAAGGATTACCCTTCTTGGGGCTCCTCTTTTTTCAGGCTGCCTCCTGACGCTTTTTCGGTACCTTGCGCTCTTGTGCCCGCCGCTGATCCTCTCGTTCTCTGCTCGCCACTCGCGATTGGCTGTCGGAGCTGCATCTGCCGTTCTCAGCCTTCTCTCGTTGGCTGGATCATCTTCATGACGGTCTTCGTCACCCGGGTGATTGTTCAAATTGCCGAACTTGCCTCAGACCCCGCCTGCTTCGCCTCCTCGCTTCTCCTGTTCTCCCCATCGGGCGCGGGCGGATCACACAAGAGTTCTCCGGGTGCGAGAAAGTCTGCGAACTGGGGAGCACCCTTCTCTCGCGCTCGGTTTGCACCGTCATGGGAATGCAACCAGAACTGCTCCTGATCGACGGGATTCTTTGCATGTTGGACCCTCCTTAGGGATCACAAGAAAGGCGTTCGAGGGGAGCGACGAAACGACGCCTCCGACGCCCGCGAGCCTCAACCTGATCGGGGACATCTGGCCGTGGACGCGATTCCTATCTCATCGATCGAGCGCTTCGATCCAGCCGAGCGATGTCCGCTGCTGGGGAAGCAGTAGCATGTGATTGCCGAGAGGAACTGGGCGTTCGATGGCAGGCTGAGCCTCTAATGTAACATCCCAGTGTCTTCCGCGCTGCCATGTTCAGCGGTGCTCACCGGTGGGAAACGCCAGCGTGAAGCAGATGGTCTGCGGAAGAAGGAAAGCCGTAGGCGCCCAAGTGATCGAGCCGGCAGGGGAAGGCATGGTGCCTGACGAGACCATCGATAGCACGCCCGAATCGGGAGACCGGAGTCGACCGTATCCTGCCATCGGCGAGGTGGGCCTCGTCCTCTTTGGCTGGCCGAGAACCTTGCTGCGCTGGCGGTCGGCAACACGAAAGACATCCAGATGCTTGGGTTTCCGGTTCTCGCACTGGCTCTAACATCTCTTGTTCGGGTGGAGAAGCGGAAATGGCGGCCTCCCCAAGTCATCCTCCGGGAGCGATCGATGCAATACTGTTTGGCCTATTTCGCCTGGCCGGTGTGTGGCATGGTCGCGATCTCGCTGGTCCAGCCGCTCCTGCTCTCGCGCAACCTTTTGATGATCCCTCCTGCGTTCTTGCTCCTAGTCGCTGTATGCCTCTACCGGCTTCTCCCCGAGGGGCTCCTGACAGGAGGGCCGGCAGCTCTTGTGCTGCTCGCCATGCCAGGATTGAGCGAGCAACTCTCGACCCCTCGGACCGCGGACTTTCGCAGAGCGTCAAACTTGATCGCTGCTAAAGCAGTCGCAGGGGACGCAGTGCTCTTCTTCCCTGCGTTTAATCAAACGGTTTTCGAGTACTATGTCCGTGGTCGTCACCTCCAATTCAGATGGTGCCGACGATTGTGGGCGGAAATCCAGGCAAAAGAGGTCTTTGACTGCCCGAGGGACACCCGCCGGCTGTGTGTCATGATCACCGGCGACTCGGGCTTTTGGAAGAAGGCAATCGCGCAATCGTGGCTTGGGGAGGCTTTTCGCCCGGTCCGGAGCGACGAATTCCGTGAAATCCGCGTTGACCTGTATGAGCGAGTCAGGTAAGGGAGCCTCGCGGGGCCGTCAGGTCGCTCCACAGACGGCAAATGCTGAGGTCTTTGCCCTCGGATACCTATGGATGGGCTCGAGAGCGTCCATCGGGAGGAGGGAGAGTGCATCGGCAATTGCGTAAGGATTCCCTAGGCCTGGCAATCCTTGAGTGCCGAGATGAAGGCATGAGTCGGCAGCGATGAAGCTTATCATCCAGATCCCCTGCTACAACGAGGAATCGACACTTCCGGCCACTGTCCGTGACCTCCCTCGGACCATCCACAGCATTGATATGATCGAGTATCTCGTCATCGACGATGGGAGCAGAGACCGGACTGTGGAGGTGGCGAAGGAGGCGGGGGTGCACCACATTCTCAAGCTGAGCAAGAACCAGGGCTACGCAAAGGCCTTTGCTGCTGGCCTGGAGGAAGCCCTTCGGTTGGGAGCCGACATCATCGTAACCACCGACGGTGATAATCAATATAACGGTGCCGACGTGAGTCGACTTGCAAAACCCATCCTGGAAGGGAGAGCCGATTTTGTGATCGGTGATCGCCGGGTCGAGACGATCCCGCATTTCTCCTTCGTCAAGAAGAAGCTCCAGAAGCTTGGAAGCTGGGTGGTGCGCGTTGTCTCCCGTTCCGATGTCCCAGATGCAGCCTGCGGGTTCCGCGCCTTCAGTCACGAGGTGGCTCTCCGATTGAACGTCTTTTCCGGCTATAGCCCGATGCTGGAGACTCTCATCCAGGCGGGAAGGAACAACATGGTGATACTGTCCGTTCCCATCCGAACAAATCCGCCGCTGCGTGAATCCCGACTCATCAGGAGTACGTTAGGCTACGTCTTTTATCAGGCACTCACCATTGTTCGGACCTTTATGATTTATGAGCCTCTAAAGTTCTTCGGATGGTTCGGCCTTGGAGCGTTCAGCCTGGGGTTACTCATCTGTGCTCGGTTTCTCTATTACTTTTTCACCGGACATGGTCAGGGGCACGTGCAGTCCCTCATCCTCGGCTCGATCTTGCTGACGATCGGGTTCCAGCTCGGCCTGTTTGGATTGCTGGCGGACCTAATCGCCGTGAACCGAAGGATAGTGGAAGAGGTGCAGCAGAAGCTGCGACGACACTAGCAGCGGGAGCAGGGGAGTGGGCAGCAGGACGGAAGACTGGACTCTTCGTGGTGCTGGTGGCAAGAGGTCCTTGTCTTCAGAGGTTTCTTCCGAATCTCTTTGAGGCGTATCAATACTTGCTGGAAATTGAAGTGGAGCAGCGAAATTCGAGTCACGACATTGGTCATAGCCCCCGCGGTGGGGACAGCTCAGAACCTACATCAACAGATTCAGTGCTCCATCACTTCCCGTTACCCTTCCGCAAATCCTCGTAATCCTCCAGATCCGCCCTAACCATCATCTCAATCAGGTTCTGGAAGGATACCTTCGGCGTCCACCCGAAACGCGTTCTTGCCTTGCTGGAGTCCCCTTGTAACAACTCGACCTCAGCAGGGCGCAGGAGCGTCCGATCGACCACCACGTACTGTCTCCAGTTTAGCCCGATGGCTGAGAAGGCGATCTCCAACAGGTCGCGGACCGAGTGGATCTCGCCGGTGGCGATCACGTAGTCATCCGGCGAGTCCTGCTGGAGCATCAGCCACATCGCCTCGACATAGTCGCCCGCGAAGCCCCAATCGCGGCGGGCCTCGAGGTTGCCCAGGCGAAGTTCGCTGGCCATGCCGTGTACGATCCGGGCCACGCCGTCCGTGATCTTTCTGCTTACGAATTCCTTCCCTCGGCGGGGCGACTCGTGATTGAAAAGGATCCCGGAACAGGCGAAAATGTCATGATTCTCTCGATAGTTCACGCTCACCCAATGCGCGTAGGTCTTGGCGACTCCGTAGGGGCTTCTCGGGTAGAAGGGCGTCCGTTCGCTTTGAGGCACCTCCACAGCCCTTCCGAACATCTCGCTGCTGCTGGCCTGGTAGAAGCGGGCGCGCGGACAGACTAGAAGGATCGCCTCCAGGAGGCGGGCGACCCCGAGGGCCGTGAACTGGGTGGTGGCAATCGGCTGCTCCCAAGAGGCGGGGACGAACGACTGGGCAGCCAGGTTATAGACCTCATCAGGCTGTACCTCTCTCAGGATGGACATGAGGGACGATTGATCGAGGAGGTCGCCCGGCAGCAGCGTAATCTCATCAAGAAGGTGCTCGATCCGCGTCAGGTTCCCGGTACTCGAGCGGCGTACCATGCCGAAGACCCCATACCCTTTCCCGAGGAGGAACTCTGCGAGGTACGATCCATCCTGACCGGTTATCCCGGTCACAAGCGCTCGCCTCACGACCAGCCTCCGCAGGTCATTCGGGATATTCGGGGATACACTGAAAGTAGCCAAAGGGCCATGCGCCTTTGGCGTTGTCGGTACACCGTTCAGAGGATCTGTGTGGGGAGGCTAATCCACGGGATCAGGAAAAGTACCCCAGTCCCTGGAGGCGCCGAAGCACCTTAGCCGCGCTCTCTTCCGGGAGCTCCCGGTCGGTGTAGAGGATGAGCTCCGGCTCGAGTGGCTCCTCATAGGGATCCGAGATTCCCGTGAAATGAGGGATGGAGCTTTCCAGGGCCTTCCTATAGAGCCCCTTGACGTCCCTCGTGATGCAGATGTCAAGGGGGCATTTTACATAGACCTCCACGAAGCTCCCGATCTCCTTGCGGGCCAGTTCCCGTGCCTCCCGATATGGGGAGATGGCTGCCACAAGCGTGATCACGCTGTTCCTCGTTAGGAGCTTACTGACAAAGGCGATACGCTGGATGTTGATGTCCCGGTCCGTTTTGGTGAACCCGAGGCCCTGGCTCAAATTCTGCCGGACCACGTCCCCGTCCAGGACTTCGACGGCAAGGCCTCGCTCTCGAAGGCCGGCTTCGACCAGTTTCGAGATAGTGGTCTTTCCCGAACACGAGAGCCCCGTGAACCATACCGTGACGCCTCTTTTCAAGGTGGTCTCTCCCTGAAGGATGAAAGTCCCCGATGAAGATGATCAGATCGGAAAGGGCCCTAGGGCATTCAGCGTAGCTCTGCTTCGGACCATGCACAGGATGCCCGAAAGGCTCGACCCCCGATCGAGGCTGAGGGTTTCCTCGTCACAAGAAACCGGGTCGGCCCCGATAGCTATTCGCTCCCTTGTGTTACGTCACCGGAATGCGAGCTGGGCACTCATCCTTAAGGGCCTCTTTCAGCACTCTCCCGTCCATGTCATCGGGCACCGGGACGCCCATCAAGTGAAGGATCGTTGGGGCCAGGTCAATGATCTGCGCACCACGGAGGGGCTGTCCGGCCTTGAACGGCTCCCCCCGGAGGAGCAGAATCCCGTTGTATCTGTGGCTGGCGGTCTTCTTCCCGACACTCTCCTCCATGGGCGTCCTGCCGATGATGGTGGAACCCGCCAGGTGTTGGCCGGTCCTCTGGCTCGGGTGAGGGGAGAGGTCCAGCCAACTGTCAATCAGCAGGTCCGGGGCATTACTGAGGTAGGGACCCGAGTAGATCTCCTCTTTCCGGCGGATCCGTGGAATCATCTGCGCGCCGGTCCCCGGGTCTTTGATCTCGTAGAGCTTCTTGGTGATGAAGGCGAGTAGCTCCTCGTGTTCTGCCCCCGGCGCTACGATCCCATGCGGCCTGACGCCCTTCAGATTGATCCATATCGCCGGGCTGAATTTCCCGGCGCAGTAGGCCTTCGTACCGCTCCAGTCGATCTCTCCGGTGGCAATGTATGATTCGAATGTGTCCCTCGTCCCTGGGAAAGCCCGGGTGATCAGGGTCTTCACTCTGGGTGGCAGTCTCTGTCGGACAAATGCGTCCACCTGTTGTAGGGCTCGGTGTGCCACGCCGCTCAACCTCGGCGTGGGCCGGTCGGCGCTCTTGAATTTCAAAAGGCCGAGCGAGGCGAGAAATTTGTTAACGGACTTCGGTTGGCTACGAAGGGGGCCGGCCCCGTGGTCGGAAAGCACGATCACGCTGGTCTCTCGAGGCAGGGCTGCCAATAGCTCTCCCACCAGGTCGTCGATCTTGCGATAGATCTGCTTGATCAAGCCGCCCAGAAGATGGGCCCCCTCGGAATCATGCAGAGGGTGCGTTTCGTCCATGTAGTGCCAGAAATAGTGCTGGATCTGATCGACAGCGAAGAAGTGGATCATGACCAGATCGGTGGGGCGGGTGCGCATGAGGTACTGGCAGAGTCGCGCCCTCCGTTCCTCCAAACTCTCCCAGAGCTCATATGCGCCTAGCGCCGATCGGTAGCTCTTGCCCAGCTTTTGCGGGAAATGGTAGACGATTGTCTCGATCCTTCCGAACTTCCTGGCTAGCTCGTGCTGAAGCGCGGGGGGGTAGATGAACTGACTCCGTTCGTCCGGTGTATCCAATCCGGCGATCAGATAACCCAATACCTCTTCGGGGGGGTAGGTCATCGGGACGCCCATGATCCCGACCCTCTTGCCGGATTCGCTCAGGATCCTCCAGATCGTCTTAGCCTGACGCGATGTCCCGTTGGTGTGACGAACAGCATAGCTATTCGTGACAGGCTCGAAGAAATCAAAGACCCCATGCTTGCCCGGATTCTTCCCGGTCATAAAGGACGTCCAGGCAGCCGCGCTGTTGGGCGGAGTGGTGGATGTGAGCTCCCCATGCGCTCCCTCCTCCATCAACCGCCGCAGACTCGGCAGCTCCCCGGCCTTCATCCACGGACTCATGACGTCGAACGTGGCCCCGTCGATGCCGATTACCATGAATTGTGGGGAAGCAGTCCTCTGATGCTGTCGCTCACGCATCACCTCTGACACGGATTGCCGATTGCCTCCTCTGCGACAGAATGGTTGCGTTGAAAGTACCGGGCAACCTCGGGATCAACCGGGCGTCCCAGCAGCCCGTCCAGGTAGCCCTGCATCTTCATGACCACCGCCCGTACGTTTCCACGTCGCCGCTCTCGCAGGTACGCGATCGGGAGACTCAGCGCTGCAAAGGTGAGGGTGCTGATCCAGTGCCAGGGCCTCCCGTGATCCTTCAGGAACAGGATGGTGCTCCGCCCTGTGAAGTAGGCACGGGGCGGGCTGTAGCTGCCGCCGGTGCTGGCCGACACCTTGTGCCAGAGCTTGGCGTCGGTGACTACTGCGCTCCGGTGTCCCCGCTTCGTCGCCCGATAGCAGAACTCGGTC
>Ga0184639_10000826_pt1 | contig 12730 bp, 12 predicted proteins | sample PLM31_170_b2_FD_133155 | JGI IMG/M metagenome (GOLD analysis project Ga0184639, IMG submission 133155) | Groundwater sediment microbial communities from an aquifer in East River, Colorado, USA - PLM3-1_170_b2 | ecosystem: Environmental > Terrestrial > Soil > Riparian zone | place: USA: East... | reverse complement strand
CCCACTCTGGTCTCCCCTCGCGGTACCGCCGGGCCCACTTCAACAGCCATCGAACCGTTCGTCCGACCGTCCGGGCTACCTCGGTGGGGGCTGCTCCCGCCAGGTAGGCTCCCACTGCCAAGAATCGTCGTTCTCTTTCGTCCATGCTGTGGTCCTCCTTTCGGAGAACCAGCATGGCGCACTTCCTTAATCAGGATCGCCTTCATCATGAACGATGTCCCCATACATCCCAGGTGAACGATGTCCCCATACTCGACAACTAGGTCCTACCTCGGTTGGAAATCAGCAACGCACCAGGCGCGTAAAGATCGCGAAGGTGGGAAGGGTTTTCATCCAGCAGGAAAGCCTCGAATCGAGATGAGCTTCCTTGACCAGGGAGCGTCTGTGGTATAATCTTTCAATCGAAGGACTAAGGAATAAAAATGATGAAGACGGCAAGCGTGATGGAAGAGTCCTCGCCCAGCGCTCTGGTCGATCTCGAAGGAGAGATTCAGCGCCTGAAGAGAGAGCTCAATGCGGCGATTCTCTCGCATTACTATCAAGAGTCGGAGATTCAGGATGTCGCCGATTTCATTGGTGATAGTTTACAGCTCTCCCAACACGCGGCCAAGACGGACGCCGATGTCATAGTGTTTGCGGGCGTGCATTTTATGGCGGAGACGGCCAAGATCCTGAACCCATCAAAGCAGGTGTTATTACCAGACTTGAAGGCCGGGTGCTCGCTGGCAGAAGGCTGCCCACCGCATCTGTTCAGGCGTTTCAGGGAGAAGCACCCGGACCACATCGTGATCAGCTACATCAATTGCAGTGCAGCGATCAAGGCGATGAGCGATATCATCTGCACATCGAGCAATGCCGAGAGGATCATCAATCAAATCCCGCGAGATCAACCCATCATATTCGCGCCGGATCACAATCTGGGTCGCTATCTTATCAAGAAAACGGGACGCGACCTGAGATTGTGGCACGGTACCTGTATTGTCCACGAGATGTTTTCTGAGAGAAAGCTCGTCAAGCTCACGGTCCTGCACCCCCGTGCCAAAGTGCTCGCGCATCCCGAGTGCGAAGCGAGTGTGCTTCAGCACGCTGATTACATTGGCTCAACCAGCGGAATTCTCAATTATGTGAAGCAGAGTTCGGACAGCGAGTTCATCATCGCGACCGAGCCCGGAATCATCCATCAAATGGAAAGGGCATGCCCGAATAAGACATTCATTCCGGCCCCACCGGAGGGCAATTGCGCCTGCAACGAGTGTCCCTATATGAAGCTCAACACCATGGAGAAACTCTACCTGTGCATGAAGCACCGCACGCCAGAGATTACGCTGGATGAAGAGTTGCGCCTTCTTGCATTGAGGCCGATCCAGCGTATGCTGGAAATGAGCTGACAGTTTTTCTCGATACGGCCCTCTCATGCTCCAATTGCTCGATCACACGGCCCGCCGCGAAGTCCTCAGCAGATTTCTCGAGGAAGATATTGGTCAGGGTGACGTCACCACGCTCGCGCTGGTTCCCGCCGATCAAGAGGCCGTTGGTTACTTTGTTGCCAAGATGCCGCTCGTGGTGGCAGGGATAGAGATCGCGATCGAGGTGCTCACGATCCTGGACGGCGGGGTAGCTGCTGAAGTGTGGCATCGTGATGGCGAGTATCTCGGGAACGGCGAGCGGTTGGCGCGGGTCTGGGGCAAGGCCCGGGCGCTGCTGACAGGAGAACGCGTTGCGTTGAATCTTCTCCAACGATTAAGCGGGATCGCCACACTCACGAAACGGTATGTTGACGCTGTTGAAGGGACGCATGCCAGAATTCTTGACACGCGAAAAACGACGCCGGGGCTGCGTGCCTTCGAGAAGCACGCGGTGACTCTGGGTGGCGGTCTGAATCACCGTCTCGGGCTTGACGATGCGATCCTAATCAAAGCGAACCACGTGAGGATGACAGGCGCCGTGCGTGCCGCCATTGAGGCAGCTCGATCCGCCAATTCTCCAAGACTGCGGCTGGAGGTGGAGGTGACGAGCCTTGAAGAATTGCAGGAAGCGATGAGGTGCGACGTGGACGCGGTTCTCCTCGATAATATGGGGCCGGAAGTCGTTCAGAAGGCGGTGACACTCATACGTGCCCAACATGCCGGGAGAGGGATTCTGATTGAGGCGTCGGGTGGGATGACAGTCGAGAATGTGCGGCAGTTCGCCGAGGCCGGTGTGGATTGGATATCCGTCGGGGCAGTAACGCATTCGGCTCCGGCCATCGATATGAGTTTCGAGATTGAACCGGCGTGACCCCTCTACGATGATGAAGACGGATATTCTAATTATCGGGAGTGGCCTCGCAGGATGTGCTGCGGCATGGGAAGCTGCGAAACGGAACGTCGAGGTTACGCTGCTGACGAGATCGTCACGGCCGGAAGAGAGCAGCACCCTGTGGGCCCAGGGTGGCATCATCTATCAAGGAGAGGACGATTCCCCACAAATGTTGGTAGCCGATATTCTCGCCGCCGGCGCAGGCCTGAGCTCCCCGGAGGCCGCTTCACTGCTCAGCCGTGAGGGCCCGAAGTTCGTCAAAGACATCTTGATCGATGAGCTCGGAGTGGAGTTTGACGAATCGCTAGGGGACGCGACACGATGGGACCTTGCCGCTGAAGCAGCGCATTCGCTTCCTCGCATCCTTCACCAGAAGGATCACACGGGCTCGGCGATCGAGCGCGTGTTCATCGAAAGGCTCTCCTCTCATCCACGGGTCAAACTGATATCCTCGGCCACCGCGGTTGATCTTCTCACGATCTCTCATCATTCCCTCGAGCCACTTGACGTGTATCAACCCCCCACGTGCGTGGGGGCGTACGTGCTCGATCAGACGAGCGGCGAGATCTTTCCCATCCTTGCGAAGGAGACGATTCTTGCGACGGGTGGACTTGGCCGTGTCTATCTGCACACGACTAATCCTGCCGGGGCACGGGGCGATGGCATTGCCATGGCCCACCGGGCGGGCACCCGTTGCATCAATATGCAATATGTCCAGTTCCACCCCACGACGTTTTTCCACCCCAGCGGCCGCTTTCTTATCTCAGAGTCAATGCGTGGCGAAGGGGCGCGATTGGTGAATAGCGCGGGGCGGGAATTTATGTTCGACTTTCACCCTGCTGGGTCGCTTGCCCCACGGGACGTCGTGGCGCGCGGGATTCACCAGATGATGCTGGAATCAGGGGAATCGTGCGCGTATCTCGCCATTCCCCATAAACCGGCTGATCAGGTTCGGGACCGATTTCCAGGGATAGCTGCCCACTGTATGAGGCATGGTATCGACATTACGAGGGAACCCATCCCGGTTGTCCCGGCCGCTCACTACAGTTGCGGAGGAATCGCCATCGACGAATGGGGACGATCGAACCTCCATCGTCTGCGAGCCGTCGGGGAGGTGTCCTGTTCAGGATTGCATGGCGCGAATCGTTTGGCGAGCGCCTCGTTGCTGGAATGTCTGGTGTGGGGAACGCGGGCCGGCGCGCATTCCGCGGAGATAATCGCTCGGGGCGATGACTGCTATTTTCCTCGCATTGCTGAGTGGCGATACGAACGTGAACCCGTCGATCCGGCGTTAATCGCGCAAGATTGGCTGAGCATCCAGCAGACCATGTGGAATTATGTGGGCCTCGTCCGCAGCACAAAACGACTGAACCGGGCGCATGAAATCTTGCGGGAGCTGGATCTTGAAATCTCCCGGTTCTATGAAAGGGCCGAGGTTACTGACGCGATGGTTGGCCTTCGCAATGGCATTCAAACCGCGCTGGTCATCCTACTCGCTGCGATGGAGTGTCGGCAAAGTAGGGGCTGTCATTACCGCATCGACTAGTGCCATTCCAACTAACTTCGCCTAGCGGCGAGGCTTCACCCCAGGGCGCTCCCTGTCCGCGATCCCGGACCGGGCTCACGGACCGGGACGACGTACCCTAGAACGTACGCCGGATACCCGCGAAGTGGGTGCGGCCTCGGGGTCCGCGCCTGCACCCATCTTCGATGGGTTCCCGGCTCGTTTCTTGGCCCGCCACCCTGTCCCACCACATTAGGCCAAGATAGGTGGAGGAGCACTTGGCGCGTTGTAGAGGGCCTGGATTGCTAGCCCGTCCCTCATAACTCTACTGCGGTTTGTAAGAGGAGAAATTATGAAGGCGGTTCGATTCCACGAGCATGGTGGACCTGAGGTCCTCAAATACGAGGACGCCCCCGACCCCGTCGTCGCCCCGCACGAGGTGCTGGTGAGGGTCAAGGCCTGCGCCATGAATCATTTGGATGTCTGGGCGCGGAAAGGGATGCCAGGGGTGAAGATCCCGTTGCCCCACATCCCAGGCTGTGACATCGCCGGTGAGGTGGCGGCGGTTGGAAGCGTCGTGACCCGGATCACGCCTGGACAACGGGTGATCGTGTCGCCTGGGATTAGCTGCGGGCAGTGCGCGCAGTGTCTTTCCGGCCGCGACAACCTCTGCCGCTCCTACGAGATCATCGGCGGCTACCGGATCGATGGCGGATACGCGGAGTATGTGAAGCTCCCGGAAGTGAACATCCTGCCGATGCCCGATGGGATGAGCTTCGAGGCCGCCGCCGCGTTCCCCCTCACCTTCCTCACGGCCTGGAACATGCTGGTGACCCTTGCCAGGGTGGGGCGTGGCGAGCAGGTGCTGGTCATGGGGGCTGGAAGCGGGGTTGGGAGCGCCGCGATCCAGATCGCCAAGCTATTCGGCGCCCATGTGATTGCCACCGCCAGCACTGACGACAAGCTTGGCAAGGCCAAGGCGCTCGGTGCCGATGAGGTGATCAACTATGTCACCCAGGATCTGGTCGCAGAGGTGCGGCGGTTGACGGCCAAGCGAGGGGTGGACGTGATCTTCGAGCATGTGGGCGGCCCTGTGTTTGAGCGGTTGATCCCGGTCTTGGCCACTGGCGGCCGCCTGGTGACCTGCGGTGCCTCAGCGGGCTACCTGGCCCAGACCGATATCCGCTACCTCTTCATGCGGCAGGTCTCGATCATGGGCGCCTATATGGGCTCCAAGGCCGAGCTGCTCCAAGCCTTGAAGGAGCTCGAGCGCGGGACGCTCAAACCTGTGGTGGATCGGGTCTTCCCGTTGAAAGAGGCCGCGGAGGCGCACCGCGCGATGGAGGATCGGAAGCTCTTCGGCAAGCTGGTACTGGTCCCCTAGTGCCGGTCCAATTAACGGGGCCTAGCGGCGTTGCTGGCCCCCTGGCACTCCCTGTCCGCGATCCCGGGACGGGCTCACGGACCGGGACGACGTACCTGAGGACGTACGCCGGGTACCCGCGCAGTGGGTGCGGCCAAGTGGGCCGCGCCTGCACCCATCTTCGATGGGTTCCCGGCTCGTTTCTTGGCCCGCCATTGTGCTTACCATATGGTAGGGAAAAATGTTGGAGCCGCACTAGCTGCAGGAAGAGCTCATGGAGCAGGACTGGTGGAAGAAGATTCCGCCCTTGATGCTGGATCGTGAGGGGCACTGGTACGATCAGGGCGTGCGCGTGACGAACCCGCGTCTTGCGGAGTTTTTGCTGATCCACTTGACCAGGGGTGACGACGGTCACTACCTGGTGGACGTCGGCCGGGACAAGCGGTATGTGGAGGTGCAGGACGCGCCGTATCGGGCGCTCGGTATCGAGATTGCCGAAGCCGCGGGCGGTCGAGAGCGTCTGCTCGTCCGGCTGAATGATGGAAGCCTTGAGCCGTTCGATCCGGCCACCTTTTGGATCGGCCAAGACGGTAGCCCGTACTGCCTTGTCAGAAACCGGGCCCACAGGGTGCGATTCACGGCCGAATCGTACCGTCAACTGTCCGCCTTCATCACCGAGGAGGCCGATACAGGCCGCTATTTGCTCCGGATAGGATCGGATCAGATCCTTGTTCCGGTGCTCCCCCCATAAGGGCCGTTCACTGATCGGTTCCCCCTCTGCTCCATCCCCTACTCTCTCTGTGTGAGTTCCAGCAGATATCCGTCCGGATCCTTCACGAGGAACATCCTGGTGCCCCAAGAGGTTGCCTGAGGTGTCGTCAGGACCTCGGTACCGGTGTGTGATAGCTTCCTGTACGTCTCCTCGAGATCATCCGTTGGAAAGGTGAGATAGACGCCCCAGCCACGTCGCTCTGGCATCGGCCCGACCTTCCACAGCGCTACCTCCTCAGCCGTGAGATCCTCGTGAATGGTAAGGGAGATCTGGCCGAGATCGAATCGCGCATGTCTCGTATCCTCGGATGCTGGCTCCCGATTCAGGAGCTGCCGGTAGAAGCGACGAGAGCGCCCGAGATCGCTCACCAGCAGAAAGACCTGCGAAAGACCGGGTTTCCCTCTCACCTCGCTCTCAGATGCGGGGCCTCGTAGAGACCCCAAAGCGCCGGGCTGCTTCGGAACCAGTTCGCCATCAGGCGAAAGGCTTGTTCGAAGGTGTGCCGCGGGTGCCAGTCCAGTACGGCCCGTATCTTTTGGTTGTCCGACACCCAGATGTTGGTATCCCAAGGGCGGCTGGGCATGGAGCCCCACTGCGGCTCAACGACGATCCCCAGCACACGTCGTGCAACCTCCACTACGTCGCGCAGGGAAGTCTGGATGCCTGTCCCCACGTTGTAGACTGCCCCAAGTTCCCGGCCAGGCTGCGTGGCGGCCAAAAGATAGGCCTCGATCACGTCATCTACATAGATATAGTCGCGGGCGATGTCCGGGCTCACCAACGGAGGGATCTCCCCGTGCAGGCCCCTGACGATAAGCGTGGGCATCAAGCGGGTGGGCTCTTCATAGGGACCATAGACCGAGTAGAGGCGCAGTGTCGGCAGGTGCACCCGTTCGCGCTGCGCGGTGTGGCGGCAGAACAGCGTCGCAGACGCCTTCGTCACGGCATAGTGGCTGTTCGGCTCCAGCCACTCCGTTTCGGACGGAGCGTGATCCTTGAACCCGTACTCAGATGATGACCCGGTGTTGACAAATGCCTCGAAGCCGGTATCGAGGCAGGCCGCGACCAGGTGGATCGTTCCCAGGACATTCGTTTCCAGCATGCGGCGCAGATCGCTTTGATGAGAATACGCGCCATGCGCGGCGAGGTGAAACACCCATTCGGGACGGATCCTGCCAACCACTTGGGTGAGAGCGTCTTCGTCGCCAAGATTCACCTCATGCAGACGCACCTCGGTGCGGATCGCCTCGATGCGCCATTGGCTGTGGCCCTGGCGAACCAGGAAGTGGACCTCATGTCCGTCGTGCACCAGCCGACGGGCCAGATTGGCGCCGATGAAGCCGGTTGCTCCAGTGATGAGGACACGTTTTGGGCTAGAGGAAGTTTTTGTAATCGAAGACATCCAGGTATTGCCAGGCGCGGGACGCGATCTCCTCGCGCTCCTGTGTTGAAAGCTCCTGGGCGGCGGCACGGTTGGCTTGAAGCGTCGGCTTGCGAATCGTGCCCCACGGGTAGATCTCCTCGAGTGGGACTCCGTTCCAGGTCGGCGTTCTCAGCGAATCGGCTTGCGCCAGCCCAAGCGCGCTGCAGACGGCGCCGAGCGTCTTGAACGGATCACCCATGACATCCTCGGCCCGCACGATGTGCACTCGATCCGGGAAAATCCTCTTGAACTGAAGGGCGTGATACTGGTTCACTGTCCACCCAAGCATGTAGTCCTGAAGACGGAGCGGCACGGGGCGCTTTTTGGTGTCGGCATAGGCCGACCAAGGATTCCGTACGACGTGGAGTAGATGCGCCTGCGGGAAATCACCCATGATGTATTCCGCGTCGATTACAATGATCGGGCTATACCCGACATACACGACCTGCTCGCCCGTCTGCTTGTAGTTTTTCCAGGCGCCGAAGGTGGCGCGGAAGAACGCCGCGATATTGCTCGCCCGCGAACGCCCCTCCTCGCTCACAGCGCGTTGATACATCTGGAAGCGCTCATCATCTGAGAAGTCGAATGGGATGTGACGAAACTTGCTGACATGGGGCGTACGTGCTCGGATCTTGCATTCCTCGTCGATGATCGCCTCGTAGTCCTGGCGGGGTGTAGCCTCCAGGGCGAAGACGGGCCAGCGATATTTGGCCGGGAACAGTGAGGAGAGGTGATCGATCACCATGCGCGTGCCAAGCTGTGACTCGAACGGATAGACAAACATCTGCGGGTGTCCATCCAGGAAGCGATGGGTCATGTTGCCCCCGTTCTCATACATCGCTCCGACCATCAGTAGCCGAAAGTTGCGACTCATGGGCCATCCTCCGACAGAACGCTACAGGCATAGAACAGCTTCTTCTCGCGGGCGAGCGCGCGCTTCGCGCCGATCCGAAACGGAAGGCCAGACGTAAATTGACCGGGCACTGATTCCACAGAGAAGATCTGGTGGCCGTACGGGAAGATCAGGCTGCCGAGGACCTTCCCGGACCCTGTGTCCACCGCATGCACGCCGCAGACGCTGCTGTCCACATTCAAGCCGGGCGCGTATTGACGGAAGCGCGGGATCACGCGTGAGGTCCCGACAAAGGCGATGTCCTCGCAGAAACACAGTCCTCGCGTCCATCCGGGCAGGCGTGCAACCGGCACAAAGCCGTCAGGCTCGACAACTCCCAATTCCCCGTAGCCGCTGTTGTCGATCCATATTCGCCCCTTGTGCAGGCGGGCAGAGTGCGGTCGTGTCAAGCCACGCACCACCGGTTCGCGTGTCCTGCCAGAAAAAATGACGCCGCGTTTGTCCACCCGGAAGTTCTCATGCCCTGGGCGTCGGAAAGAGAGCCGGTCTGTCGAGGCGGAGAAGTAGGAGGTTGCCAGGCTTCGTCCGCTCGCGATCGAATTGAGTTGAATATGATTTTGGCCGAACACCGGTCTACCGTTCACCTCTATGCAGCGCGGCCACCACACGCGCTTGTAGGTCCCGTCATCGGACAAGCGCACAATCGCGTTCTGTCCGACGGCGTTGGCGTGCAGGATGCCGCCGATCAAGGCCAGGTCATGCATATACAGACAGCCAGGGAAGAAGCGCGACCGGACCGGAACGAGAGGATGGTCTCTCAGTGGCTCGATCTTGACATCGAGCCGGGCTGTCAGCCTAGTGACGGGCATGAGGTCATAGACCTGATTCGGGTTGCGTGTGCTGGCGATGTGAACCACCCCGCGGGCACGATCAATCGCTAGACCGGATGGGTGGGGCATCCGCATGTAGGAGAGGGCTGGGCCTGCGCCAGTCACGCCCATCGCAATCACGAGGTGCTCATATTCCCGCGTCACCAAAAGCGTCACTGCCTTTGCAGCGAGCGTCTCCCACCAGGCGCCCCGCGCGGTGAAGAGCAACAATTGTGGGTCGGTGTCGGCGGCCTCTTGCCACTGGCTCGCGATCTGCGCTGGCTCTCGCCAGTCCGCGTTATGGCGCGACCACATGGCGTTCAGTGTGTTGGCGCGAGCAGGCCTCATACGTTGAGCTTCCGCATGCCTTGCCACATTTGAATCGCTCCAAAATACAGCTTGAAAGCCGAACGATAGCTGGTTGCAGACCTGCCTCCATGCCGCAGGTAAGAGAAGACCGGAACTTCTATCATTCGATAGCCTTCGCGGCGACAGATAATATTGAATTCCGCGTCAATAAGATCGTCATCACGGGTAAGCGCCAGCAGCTTATCGAATGAGCGCGGGAAGACCTTGGGTGTGCCGTTGATGTCCCAGTAGGAGAGATCGAACAATGCGCGGCATTCCAGGTTATACAGCAACGACCCGAGTCGCCGATGCCAGTGCTCCCGTATCTTGCGGTTGGCTTTGATCACCACGTTGGGGAACGCAATGGCATAGAGGAGGATCAGCGTCAGATCCTGGGCGCTCGTGCGTGCCGAATTCGTATAGCACAACAGCTCACCTCGTGCCTCGCGTAGGCCAAGCCTGACTGCCAGTCCCCACCCACCCTGTTCGCTGTGCATCACGCGGACCGACGCATACTCATCCGCCAGCGCGCGACAGATCGCGAGCGAATTGTCGCGACAGCCATTCACCACCAGGAACAGTTCGTGGGGATTCGGGACTCGGGAAAGCGCCTCCTCGTACTCCATCACGACGCTACTGACATGATCGGCCTGATTGTGAACAGGCAGCACGATCGAGATGAGCGTAGCATTCATTTCATCTCCCGGTGCGCCTGCAGTTGGTGGAGCGCGGTCCGGACTATCGCGTTGCTGGAGAGCCCATGCATCTGATGCAGATAGCCTTGACTGCCGGATAGGCCGTCGGGCGTGACCCGGACCCCGCAGCGAACGACCCGACATCCCAGGCCTCGCTCGGCCACCACTTCAGAGACCAGGGATCCAACAGCGCCCGTCACGTAATGTGCTTCGACCGTCAGCACCAGTGGGAAGCGCGCAAGCAGCGCGGCGAGATCATCGACAGGGGCGGGGTTGACGCTGGCCACGACACCCACTGTGCAGGAGATGCCCTGATCGGCTAGGGCGGCAGCCGCAGAGGCGGCCTCACTGGCGACACTTCCCATCGTGATGATCATCAGATCGGTGCCGTCGCGAATGAGCTGCGCGCGTCCCAGTTCAAATCGCCCTCCGAGGCCAGGGACAGTGGTCTTGTCATCCTTGCCGAGCCGGTAATAGATCGGACCAGGCCGGGCCCAGGTCGCCAGGACCGCTGTGCGGGCCTGTTCGTAGTCGGCCGGGGCAATCACCGTCAGGCCCGGCTGCAGGCGCATGACGCCCACGTCCTCCAAGGCATGGTGGGTCGCGCCCGCGGTGCCGTACTCAAATCCGCCACCCACTCCGACGATTCGCACTGGCAACCGCTGCAGGATGGGGCCATTCCGAATGAATTCATAGGGCCGCAGTGAGATGAAGGTGGCGATCGAATAGCAGAACGGGATCAAGCCCGCTTCGGCCAGTCCGGTCGCCAATCCAACCATGTTCTGTTCTGCCACCCCCACGTTGAAGAAACGATCCGGGAATCTTTCCGCAAACGGTTCCAGGACCGTGTAGCCCAGATCGCCCGTGAGGAGCAGAATGCGCGGGTCCTGTTCGGCTAATTCTAGCAGAGTTCTCGTGAATGCGCCTCTCATGACGTCGCGTCGATCTCCTCCAGCGCCTGCTGGTATTCCGCGTCCGACATGGGCCAATAGTGCCACTTGATCTGGCGCTCCATGTAGGAGACGCCCCTGCCGAATACGGTCTGCGCGATCAGCACGTGGGGCGGGCCGGAGGAGGTATCGAGCCCAGTGATCGCCTGTGTGATCGCCTCGACATCATGCCCATCGACCTCGTGGACATCCCAGCCGAACGCCCGCCAGCGCTCGCCCATCGGGGTGAGGGAGAGCACCTGGTTCGTATAGCCGAACGCCTGCTGTCCGTTCAGGTCGATGATGGCGACTAGATTCGCCAGGCGGTGATGCGCGGCAAACATGACGGCCTCCCAGAGGGACCCCGTGTTGCACTCGGCGTCGCTCACCAGCACGAACGCACGCCGCTGTGAGTGGCGAAGGCGGGCGGCCAGCGCGGCGCCCGCCCCGATAGACAACCCGTGCCCGAGTGATCCGGTCGAGAAGTCCACCCCTTTCAGCGCATGCTCCGGATGGACACCCAACAGGGTGCCATCCGCGCAGAAGGTATTCAGCTCCTCTTTCGTCAGCCACCCCTTCAGGTGAAGCGCCGCATAGACCGCTAAGGCCGCGTGGCCCTTGGACAGCACGAACCGGTCTCGATCAGGATCGTCCGGGTCGGGAATGCGCAGGACGTGCGCATACAGCGCTGCCATGATCTCGGCGATTGACAGGGCAGAGCCGATATGTCCCACATGCGCCCGCTTCGACTGGTGGAGCACGATCCTTCTAATCTGATGGGGCGAGAGCGGTGGTCCCTGCACGGCTTCCATCTCCGCCTAGATCCTCCCTCGTTTGCCAGACTCGCAGCGGTTCGGGTCTCCACAGAGTAGGTTTCGCGGGACCCGGGAATTCTCTGAGAAGCTGCCACTTCTCGGGAGAGATCTCATCAGCTCTGGGAATGCAGTCATAGCACCCATGATGCGGCTCCCTGCCGCCGTCCGTTACTAAATACCCGGACTTGATGGCGGAAATCTGTGCCCTCCTCACTGCTCGGTCGAAAGTCTCCAGCTCGGCGAACTTCCAAGGGTGCTTGAAGTCGAGGATGCTTGCCCAGGTGGCAATCTGAAAATCCGAATACACTGTGTTCGGCGGCAACGTGGCGAGGAAGTAGCAGGCCTGGCGGCGGTCGTCAAAGGCGATTTGCGTCTTTGATGCTGTTGCAACGCTTTGCCAGGCACTGAAGGAAAGCAAAAGACCCAGCACGCTGTAGCAGAGCTTGGGATACCTTTCCCGTAACCTGACCAAATATCCCGTTAGCAGCAGAATGAGGGGGTATACGAAGACGTGGGTGTGTCGGATGTTTCTGAACCCGCTTATCCATACCCCCTGCACGCGCTGGATGTTGAACTGCATTCCAAGGAACACAAAGAAGAACCACCAGAACACCGCGGGTGAGGTCCGAATCCGCAAGAACCAGCTCGTGAGAGCCAGGAATACCAGGAGATGGGGATATAAGGAAAAGAGCATGTCCCCGTATTGGTTTGGGAGAAACAGCCATTTCACGTAGCTCCAGAACACCGGGGAGCTCAGACGGTGACTTCGGGCAGCCTCCTGGCTGGCGAGGCCCTGGGAGGACAGCTCGGCATGATACGGATAGTTGAAGTCGCCGGTGAACACGTAAAACACGAGGTGGG
>Ga0184639_10000825_pt1 | contig 12736 bp, 14 predicted proteins | sample PLM31_170_b2_FD_133155 | JGI IMG/M metagenome (GOLD analysis project Ga0184639, IMG submission 133155) | Groundwater sediment microbial communities from an aquifer in East River, Colorado, USA - PLM3-1_170_b2 | ecosystem: Environmental > Terrestrial > Soil > Riparian zone | place: USA: East... | reverse complement strand
ATCGTGCTTGCACGTTTTATCCCGATTATCCGCACCTTCGCCCCCGTGGTGGCGGGGGTCGGCCAGATGGTCTACCGTCGCTTCCTCTTCTACAACGTCTTCGGCGGGATCGGGTGGGTGGCCGGTCTGACATGGGCGGGTTACCTGCTCGGCCAGACGGTCCCCAGCATTTACCAGCACGTCCACGTGGTCATCGCCATCGTCATCGTGCTCTCGGTGCTTCCCATCGTCGGCGAGGTCATCAAGGCGCGGCGGAAGAAGCGACCCACGCCGGCCTCTGCCCCGTGAGGAGGAACTCCCATTGGCATTCAGGTTGATCCCCCGCGAGGAGAAGTTCTTCGACCTGTTCGAGCAGCAGGGCGCGAACATCGTGGCGGCGGCCCGGGTCCTCGAGGAGTTGGTGCACGATTACGGGAACGCCAAGGCCAAGGCGGAACAGGTCAAGGACCTGGAGCACGCCGGCGACACGCTGACCCACGAAATCGTCAAGCGGCTCAACACCACCTTCATCACGCCTATCGACCGGGAGGACATCTACGCGCTCGCCAGCCGGCTCGATGACGTCCTGGACCTGATTGACGCCGTGGCGGATCGGCTCCTCATCTACAAGATCAGCGCGCCCACCGAGGGCTGCGTGGACATGGCGAAGGTGATCGTGAAGACGGCCGAGGCGACGGACAGGGCCGTGCGCTGCCTGCGGACCCTCTCGCCCTACTACCACAAGCATTGCATTGAGGTGAACCGTCTCGAGAACGAGGCCGACCGCCTGCTGCGTGACCTCCTGGCCGCTCTGTTTGAGGGCGTTGAGCCCATCGAGGTCATCAAGTGGAAGGAGATCTACGAGACCCTGGAGTCGGTCACCGACCGCTGCGAGGACGTGGTGAACGTGATTGAAGGCATCGTCCTGAAAATGGCGTAGGGGGATGTCGGGCTCGCTACTGCTCGTCGCCTTCATCATCCTGGTCGCCCTCGCGTTCGACTACATCAATGGTTTTCACGATGCAGCCAACTCCATCGCCACCGTCGTCTCTACCCGCGTGCTCTCTCCCATGCAGGCGGTGGCCTGGGCCGCCTTCTTCAACTTTGTGGCCGCCTTCGGCTTCGGCGTGAACGTCGCCAAGACCGTCGGCAAGGGGGTCGTGGAAGCGGCGGTGGTGGACCACTGGGTGATCCTGGCCGCGCTCACGGGGGCGATCCTCTGGGACCTCATCACCTGGTACTATGGGATCCCCACCAGCTCCTCCCACGCCCTCATCGGCGGCTTTGCGGGCGCCGCTGTCGTCAAAGCCGGCTTCGGATCCCTGATCCCCTCGGGCCTGGCGAAGATCATGGTGTTCATTGTCTTGGCTCCCCTTCTCGGTCTGGCCCTCGGCTTCGGCCTGATGGTCAGCGTCTATTGGATCTTCCGCCGGGCGCGTCCGAGCCGGGTGGACGGACTGTTCCGCCGTCTGCAGCTCCTCTCGGCGGCGGCGTATAGCCTCGGCCATGGCACCAATGATGCCCAGAAGACCATGGGAATCATCGCCATCCTGCTTTTTTCCTCCGGCCACCTGGGGCCGGAGTTTTACGTGCCGGTTTGGGTGATCCTCGCGGCGCATGCGGCGATCAGCCTCGGCACCCTAGCCGGCGGTTGGCGCATCGTGAAGACCATGGGCATGCGGCTGACCAAGCTCAGGCCGGTGGGTGGCTTCTGCGCCGAGACTGCTGGCGCCCTGATGCTGATCGGGACTGCCGTCGGGGGCATCCCGGTGAGCACCACCCACACTATCACCGGATCCATCGTGGGGGTCGGCGCGACCCAACGCCTCTCGGCGGTGCGGTGGGGAGTGGCCGGGCGGATCTTGTGGGCCTGGATCCTCACGATCCCCCTCTCCGCGCTTCTCGCGGCGCTGACCTGGTTGATCCTGCCGCGGTGATGCGGCGGAGTGCTGGCCGACCAGCCGGAATTTCACGGGTCCTCCAGCGGCTGGTCGTGGGACCGCTCGCGGGGATCGGCTGGGTGCTGGCCCACCTGCCGTTGGGTTTAGGGCTCTGGGCGGGTCGCCGCCTTGGGGATTTAGCTTACTGGATCTTGCCCGGTCGCCGGACGGCGGCCAGTGAGAACTTGGCTCGCGCCTTCGGCGGGGAACGGACCGCGCAGGAGCGCCGCCGACTCTGCCGGGAGAGCTTTCGGCACCTCGGGATGACGCTCGTCGAAGCGTGCACCTTCTTCTTCTGGCCTCCTTCGGTCATGCTCTCCCGCGTGGATGTGGAGGGGGTGGACCATCTCAAGGCCGCGGCGGCTCAGGGTCGCGGCGTGCTCCTCTTGACTGCCCACTTCGGCAACTGGGAACTCCTCGCTGCTGCCCATGTCCGGACCGGGTATCCGCTGAGCGTGGTGGCGCGGCCCCTGGATTCCCCGGTCCTGAACCGGCTCGTCACTCGTTTCCGGGAAGGGGGCGGCGTCGAGGTGATCCCGAAGCGCCGAGCCGTTCGGCGCGTGCTAGAGGCGCTTCGCCGGGGGTCAATGGTGGGAATTCTCCTGGACCAGAATACCTCCCGGCGCGAGGGAGTTTTTGTTCCGTTCTTCGGGGAGCTCGCCTCCACGGCAAAGAGCCTTGCGGCCCTGGCGTTCTCGTCCGGCGCCCCGGTGGTTCCTGTCTTTATCCACCGCGAGGCTGGAGGGCGGCATCGCGTGGTGGTCGAGCCGGCAGTCCCGCCGCCCGCCACGGGGGACCGGGAGCAGGACATTTTCACTTTCACGACGGCCTTCGCCAAGATCGTGGAGTCGAGGATCCGGGAATGGCCCGAGCAATGGCTCTGGATACATCGGCGCTGGAAAACCCGCCCCGACACTCACTGAGCCGACCGGGGTGGGGGATCCTCGGAGCGATCCTCGGGCTTGCCCTCTGGGGAGGTATCGCCGGCGCTCAGGACCGGGGCGCCTTCCTCGCGCCCTATTGGTCGGCCATCGAGCGGGGGCAGTTCGGGACCCTCAGGGGCTCGGCGTTCGTGGAGCCACGTAGGCGTCAGGAGACGGCCACTCCCTTGGCCGGTGTCACCATCACCGTGCTTCCGCCGTCCCCACGCCTTCTCGCCGACCTCGAGGCGGTCAAGGCCCACGCCCGGGACTCGGCAAGGCACTACCTGGAAGCCGCTGGCGAGGTGCGGAGGATCAAGGACGCCTACGAACTGGCACTCTACCAGGGCGGGGCGGCCGATCTCGTTTTCACCGCCGTGACCGATGAGGGCGGGCGCTTCGAGCTGCCCCGGGTGCCGGCGGGGGAGTGGGTGCTGCTCGGGCGACACGAGCTGCTCCACGCGAAAGCGCCCCGCAAGATTCCCCAGAGCCAGGCGCGCGGGTTTGCCCTGGAGCCCACGCCCAGCGGCTACCGGGCGGTGACCTATTGGTTGATCAAGCTGATGGTGGAAGCAGGGAAGGGCGGGAGCGTCGAGCTTCATGACCGGAGCCCTTGGTTCACGGGCGTTCAGGAGGAAAAAACTCAGGGCGTGCTCCAGAAGAAGACGCCCTGAGTGGTTTTTGACTCCGGCCGGAAAGGCTATTTCTTCTCTTCCTTCTTGGCAGTCCCGCCCGCCTTCACGCTAATCGACTTGGCGACCAGCTTGCCTTCGGCGTCCGTGAACTGGACGTGGACCGGATCTCCCTCTTTAAGATCCGTGGCGACCACCGACTTGCCGGCCTTTTTGATGGACGTCTTGGTCTCTACGACGAAGGTCCAGGTCTTGTTGTCCTTTCCGACCACGGTGAGGCTGTCCGCCGTGGCGGCCTTCACGGTCCCGCTGGCGTTCTTGGACTTCCCGACCGCCTTGGCCGGCGGTGTTTGGGCGGCCTTCTGGTCGTCCGCCTTCTTTTCCTGCGCGGTCACCAGTCCGGCGGCGGGGCCGACGAGGAAGAGGACGCTCAGGACTAGGACAAAGAGTTTCTTGGCTATCATGGGCTCTCACCTCCTTTCTGTGTCATAAGACGAGGGACCAGGGCTGATGCTTCAGCTCCCAAACGAACTCAGGGCGCCGTCGATCCGGCGGCGCCCCGTGGAACTTTCCAGCTCCGAATGAAGTTTTTACTTCTTGGCCGCGCAGGGGTTAGCGCCTGCCGGCGCTTTTGAAGCTCCTTTGGCGGCGCACGGATTAGCAGCCTTCTTCCTCATCAGGTCCTGGATCCTGGTGGCCGCCATCTTGCCACCGTCCTCGGTGAAGGAGACCTTGACGGTGTCACCGGGCTTCAGCTTCTTGGTCGATTCGGCCACCTTGCCGCTGATGGCGAAGGTCCGCTCTTTCTTGTCCTTTCCCTCGATCACGATGCTCGCGTCGGAGACGGACTTGACCACGCCCTCGGCGTTCTGCATGGGGGGCTTCGCTATCTTCTTTTCCTCGGCGGCCCTGGCCAGTCCGAGGGTCCCCACCAGGAACGTGAGGCTGAGGAACAAGGCGAAGAGCTTCCTGGGTTTCATGGGGAGTCTCACCTCCTTTCGTAAGTATTTATCAAATCAGGCTCAAATAGCAGCGCCTCACTCTAATTTGGCGAGTGGGGGCTGTCAAGGGGGTTTGTTTGGTTGACTAGGCCAAACTCCGTGTGATAGAAAGAGGGTGCCGTGCCTGGCCTCATGCTGGCCCGACATCGCTTCTGGCTCGCCAGCCTTTCTTTCCTCCTCATCAGTCTCCGGGGGTTAGCGGGGGCTGGTGAAACGGAGTTCCTTGCCGCGGCTCCCGATTCGGAAGTCGCTGCTATCGCGGCTATTCCGGCGCTCGAAGGCGAAACCGCCGGTCCTCCCGAGTCGGCTGGTCAGGGCGGGGAGTCCCAGGCTCTGCCGTCGGACGACGGCCTGAGCGGCTTGACCCCGGATCCGTGGTTCGAGATGGTGGCCGACTCTCCGCTTCCCCCCTTCCCCGTTGAGACGAACGGCGCTGTTCAGCACTTCGTCGAGCGCTGGACTGTGAGCCGACGCGAGATGGTCGGTCGCTGGTTGGACCGGTCGAGCCGCTATCTGGACATGATTCGACAGGTGTTGCGGAAGAAGGGGTTGCCGGAGGATCTGGCCTTCACGGCCATGGTCGAGAGCGGCTTCAACCCGGTGGCCGTTTCCCGGGCCGGCGCCAAGGGACTCTGGCAGTTCATGGAGAAGACCGCGCGCCGGTATGGCCTCAGGGTGGACCGCTGGGTGGACGAGCGGCTCGACCCGGAGAAGTCCACCGAAGCCGCAGCCGAGCACCTGAAGGACCTCTTCGCGCAGTTCGGCCACTGGTTCCTGGCCCAGGCCGCGTACAACGCCGGGCAGTTGAAGGTGGCGCGCGCCGTCGAACGCGCCCGAAGCGACGACTTCTGGACGATTGCCAGCGGGCGATGGCTTCGGGAGGAGACCAAGCAGTTCGTGCCTCAGATCCAGGCCGCCGTCCTGATCGCCCGCGATCCGGAGCGCTATGGCTTTCAGGTTAATCCCGAGGCACCGATCGTCTACGAGGTCGTGAGCGTCCCGTTTTCGGTCGAGCTGAAGAAGCTGGCGGGGCTGGCGGACCTGGCTCCCGAAACTCTCAGAGACTTGAACCCGGAGCTTCGCCGCGGGATGACACCTCCCGGTGGGCCGTATGCCCTGAAAGTGCCGCCGGGCAGCGCTCACGCCGTGGCTGAAGCCCTGGAGCGGCTGAGCGAGCAGAGGGCCCAAGCGGCCAAGCGTCATGGGGTCAGAGCCATCCAGACGTCTCCGCCCCCTCTCGCCGGGGGCATCCATGTGGTCAAGCCGCGGGATACGCTGTCTGAGATTGCCAAGCGCTACGGCGTCACCGTGTCTGACCTGGCCCGCCTCAACGGCCTGGATCCCGAGACGCGGATCTACCCCGGCGATCGCATCCGGGTGACGGCATCGATCCTCCCGTCTGAGCGGGAACCGTGAAGATCGAGGTGCGGCTCTTCGCCACGCTTGCCGCCTATCTCCCCGACGAGGGCGACGGCCGAAGCGCCACCCTCGAACTCACCGAGGCCAGCACGGTCACGGATGTGGTCCGGTCCCTCCAGATTCCCGACGACATGCCCTTCATCGCCATGATCAACGGCCGCGACGCCGCCCTCGACCAGCCGCTCGCCGACGGCGACGTGCTTTCGCTCTTTCCGCCCCTCGCTGGCGGCCGCTGCTCTTAAAGTACGCACCTCTCGCTCGATGGATCAGCCTTCCTCCTCTTCCCGGTGAACAGGCGTCTTCGCAGACCATAAGTTGTGGGCCTAAATGGGCCCTGGTAGACTCAGAATCCGGTTCGGGAGCATAGTTAGCGCGACGGAAGCGTCTAGGATCCCGGTGGGCCTCCCGGACTTCAAATCCGGCGTCCGGCTCTAGACAAGCTGGAGGTGGGTTCGACTCCCACACGCTTCCGCCAGAATGGCCGAAGGAGCTGGATGGGAAAAAAGGATCGGCCCGCGAAGCTGGAATCCACCCGCCGGGTCCGGCGCCGCCTCCGGTGGGTGGTGGGCAGTGCGCTCGGCCTGGTGGCGGTGGCGGTTGCGGGGTACTTCGCCTGGCGGGCCGCCGACCTCCCCGGCACCTTCGTCGCGTCTCAGGGCAACGCCCATATCCAGCTGGCGACCGATCCGCACCCGCCGTACAACTCGGACCCGCCCACGTCCGGGCCGCACCTGCCGTACATTGCGCCGTGGGGGGTTCACACCCGCCCTATCCAGAAGGAGCTGCAAGTGCACAACCTGGAGGATGGCGGGGTGATGGTCCAGTACAATTGTGAGTGTCCCGAACTGGCAGAGAAGCTCGCGGCCATCGTCAAGCGGTACGACCACTACGTGATCCTTGCGCCGTACCCGGGGATGAAGGGTAAGATTGCCCTGACGGCGTGGACGCGCATTGACACGACGGAGGAGTTCGACGAGGCGCGGATCGTTCGCTTCATCAGGGCCTATCGCGGGATTGACCATCATGAGCGGAGGCGTTGACGTGGGCCGCTGCGGGCTTCTCCTGGGCGTGATCGCTCTCGGGCTGCTGGCCGGGTGCGGCCGTCCGTACGTGGCGCCGCTCCAGCCCCCGCCGCTCCGGGAACAGGTGGACGCCGCCTACGAGACGACCTGGCGGGCCTTGATCAGCGCGCTGGCCAAAGAGAATGTCCCGCTACGGGTGGTGGCCAAGGATTCCGGCGTCATCGCCTCCGACGACTTTACCACTCCCATCGGGGCCTACGCCGATTGCGGCCGCGTCGGCGACACTCACCTCGAGGGGGAGGCGCTGGTCACCTTCACCGTGTTCGTCCATTCGGCGGGCGCCAACGGGACCGACGTTCAGATCAACGCCAAGATGCGCACCCAGGCCCACCGGAAGGGGTCTTCCGGGAAACTCAAGCCCGCGCCGGTCTTCCAGTGCGCCTCCACGGGGCGCTGGGAATCGAACTTGCTGGATGCGGTGCGGGCGCTGGTAAAGGACTCACGTGGCTAGGCGCCTCGTCTCCCTGATTCGCCGCGCCCGTCGCCTCTCGAGAGAGCGGGAGCGGCTCGTGGACTCGCTCGTGCGGGAGTGGACGGAAGCGCTCCGTGGCCAGGGTCTGTCGGCGAAGGATTTGGAGGAGCTCTGGGCCGGGCTGACCGAAGAGGCGGTCCGGCGGCTTCAACGCTCCGGGAACGGACGCTGGCCCCTCGAGGCCGTGAGACGGGAAGCCGCCCTCGTGATTGGCGAGGTGCGGCAGCGGGTAGCCGGGGAGCTGGCTGGCCAGCCTGAGCGGTCATGATGCGGAAGTCCGAGAATCGGCAGTCGGCGCTGCGGTCGCTCCCGTCCGTGGACCAGCTGATCCAGCGGCTAAAGGGGGAGGCCGCGCTCAAGGGGATCCCGCGAGCGCGGATCGTTCAGGCGGTCCGCGAGGTTCTGGCGGGCGCGCGCGCGTGCCTGCTGAATGGGCTGAAGCTGGCCGGTGGCGCCAAGCCTCCCGACGTGGATGCGTTGGCCCTCAGGGTGGTCGGCGAACTCTCCCGCTCGGGAGTGTTCTCATTGGTTCCTGTCATCAACGCGACGGGCGTGGTATTGCACACCAACCTCGGTCGGGCTCTCCTCTCTCCCCTGGCCCTCGAGCGCCTCCGTCGCGTCGGCTCCGCCTACTCCAACCTCGAGATGGACTTGAGGCAGAAGGAGCGCGGGTCGCGCTACACGCACGTGGACGGCCTGCTCCGCCGGCTGACCGGGGCCGAGGCGTCGCTGGTCGTCAACAACAACGCTGCTGCGGTGCTCCTGGCACTCGAGAGCCTCGCCCGCGGCAAGGAGGTGGTCGTCTCCCGGGGCGAGCTGATCGAGATCGGGGGCGAGTTCAGGATCCCGGACATCATGCGGCGCTCGGGCGCCGTGCTCCGGGAGGTGGGAACCACCAACCGCACTCATCTGAAGGATTACGCGGATGCGATCGGCCCGGAGACCGCGCTCCTCCTCAAGGTGCACACCTCCAACTATCGGGTGCTGGGATTCACGGCTCAGGTTCCGACGCGGGACCTCGTCGAGCTCGGACGCGCCCGCGGGATCCCGGTGATGGAGGATCTGGGCTCGGGCTGCTTCCTCGACCTCCGCCCCTACGGATTCCCCCACGAGCCCACTGCCCAGGAGGTGGTCGGCGCCGGCGCGGACCTCGTCTCTTTCTCCGGTGACAAGCTTCTGGGGGGACCCCAGGCGGGCATCGTGGTAGGGAAGGCCGATTTGGTCGAACGTCTCAAGAAGAATCCGCTGAACAGGGCGCTCAGGATCGACAAGCTCACCCTGGCCGCGCTGGAGGCGACGCTCTACGCCTATGAGGCGGGGAACGCGCTGGAGACGGTTCCCACTCTTAGAATGCTCACCGAACCGCTGGCGGCCGTGCGCCGCCGCGCTCGCCGCTTGCTGCGCCGGCTCTCTCCCTCGGTCGCCGCTGCGCTGGGCGCCACACTGGTGGACGGGCACGCCCAGGTCGGCGGCGGCTCGCTTCCGCTGGTGGAGTTGCCGACGGTCGCCGTCGCCATCGGCACCGTCGCCCATCCCGTCCTGGAGCTCGACCAGGCGCTCAGGGTCGGCGAGCCTCCCGTGATCGGCAGGATCGCGGAGGACCGGCTGCTGCTGGACTGCCGCACCGTCCTGAACTCCGACGTCCCCGTTCTTGCCCAGGCCCTCTCTCGCCTCGCCTCGCCGGGCCGGTAAGCGATGTGTGGCCCACGCGCCCGCGTGCCTTTGAGCGCGCACCCGCTGCGCGGGTACCCGGCCCGCGAAACTTCGGGGGGGAGCAATGGGGAGGGGGGCGAAGCCCCCCTCCCAGGGCAATGAAGCACGTTGTCGTCGGGACGGCGGGGCACATTGATCACGGAAAGACCGCGCTCGTCAAGGCCCTGACCGGCATCGACACCGACCGGCTCCCCGAGGAGAAGGCCCGGGGGATCACGATTGACCTGGGCTTCGCCTATCTGGAGGAGCCCGGGGGCCTCACGATCGAGATCGTGGACGTGCCCGGCCACGAGCGCTTCGTCAAGAACATGCTGGCCGGCGTGGGCGGGATCGATCTGGTCCTGCTCGTCATCGCCGCCGACGAGGGCGTGATGCCCCAGACGCGCGAGCACCTCGCCATCTGTCAGCTCCTGCACATCAAGGCCGGGCTCGTCGCCCTCACCAAACGCGATCTGGCCGAGGAAGAATGGGTGGAGCTTGTCAAAGACGATGTGGCGAGGCTCCTGAGGGGAACGTTCCTCGAGGGGTGCCCGATCCTCCCGGTCTCGTCGAAGACGGGTGAGGGTCTTCCTGAGCTCCGCGCGGCGCTCAGGGCGCTGGCGGAGGAGGTGCCCTCCAAGGCCGCCGATCGGTCGCCGCGCCTCCCCATCGACCGGGTCTTCACCGTGAAGGGGTTCGGCACCGTGGTGACGGGGACGCTGACCGCCGGTCGCCTGGCGCTCGACGAGAGGGTCGAGATCTATCCGAAGAGAGTCGTCGCCAAGGTGAGGGGGCTTCAGTGTCACGGCCATCCCGTGGCGGAGACCGCGGCGGGACAGCGGACCGCCGTGAATCTCCAGGGGGTGGAGCGCGCGGCGATCGAGCGTGGCGACGTGCTCGGGCTTCCCGGGGCGCTCCTCCCCGCCGCGCTCGTTGACGCCACGCTCGAACTCCTCAAGGATGCCCCGCGACCGTTGAAGGCGCGGGACCGAGTCCGCTTCCACGCGGGGACGCAGGAGGTCATGGCGCGCGTGCTGCTCCTGGATCGGCCCGCTCTCGAGCCCGGCGGCACGACCTACTGCCGCTTCAGACTCGAGGGCCCTATCGTGGCACTGCCAGGCGACCGCTACGTGATCCGCTCTTACTCCCCGATCATCACCATCGGGGGCGGCACGCTCCTCGACGTCGCGCCCCCTCGCTTCCGGCGGAAAGCGCCCGCCTTCCTGGCGCATCTGGCGATCCTCGAGCGCGGCACTCCGGAAGAGGTGCTGGAGGAGCACCTGCGCCAGGCCGGCCCGCTCGGGGTGAAGACGGCTGAGCTGCGGGCGCGGACGCCCTTCGCCCCGGCCAGACTCAAGGAGCTTCTGGACGTTCTCACGACATCGGGGAAGATCGCCGCCGTCGATCGGGAATGGTTCGTCCACGCCGACTCGCGGACGCGGCTCCGCGAGCAGACCTTGCGAGTCCTCGAAGGATTTCACGCTCAGTACCCGCTCAGGGCGGGCATCTCCCGGGAGGAACTTCGGGGACGCGCCGGGTCGGCGGAGGAGCGGATCTTCTCCCATATGCTCGGGGCCCTCGAGGCGGAGGGGATCGTCAAGGCCGAGAAAGACAAGGCGAGACTGGCGACGCACCAGATTCAACTCTCCCCCGCGCAGCGGACGGCCGTGGACAAGGTCGAGGCGCTGTTCCGGGGCGCGGGCGCCGCGCCTCCCAGCCCTGAAGAGGCGCTATCCAAAGCCGGCCTCTCGGGGTCGGAGGAGAACGAACTCTTCCAGCTCCTTCTCGACGAGCGGCGCCTCGTGAGGATCAAAGAGTCGCTCTTCTTCCACGCCGACATCTTGAAAGCGATCGAGCACAAACTCGTCGCCTACCTTAGGGAGAAGAAGGAGATCGGCCCGGCCGAGATGAAGGACCTGCTCGGGATCTCCCGGAAGTACGCCATCCCACTCATGGAGTACTTCGACGGCCAGCGCGTCACCACCCGTGTGGGCGACAAGCGCGTCCTCCGCGGCGCCTCGTAGGGCAGGGAAGCGCGGGCGGATTGTCGTTGACACCGGAGGATCGGGAGCGTAACGTAAAGACGCCCGAGAATGGAAAGGGGTTGAGGGTATGTTTGGCCTGGGATACCAAGAGCTGCTCCTGATCCTCGTGATTGTCCTGATCCTCTTCGGGGCTCAGCGTTTGCCCGACCTGGCGCGCTCGCTCGGCTCGAGCGTCAAGGAGTTCAAGAAAGGGGTATCGGAGGTCAAGGACGAGGGGACCTCTCAGGCCAAGAAGGAAGACGAGAAGAAGGCCTAACCCCCGCTCCGCTCGTCCCGCCCGCGTTTCTCGCCTAGTTTTCCGTTCCTGATCGCGTGCTATAATCTCGCCGCTATGGAGCGCCGGGAGTGGCCGCGGCAGGATCTGATCCTGGCGTTCTCGCTGTCCCTGCTCACTCTCCTCTCCCGCTGGCCCTACCGGGCCCGGATGCTCTACAACTGGGACGCGGTCCAGTTCGCTCTGGCCCTCAGGGAGTACGACGTCGCCAAGCACCAGCCCCATCCGCCAGGCTACATTCTCTACGTGGCGCTGGGTCGCCTGCTCAACGCCTTCCTCCACGACCCGACTCTTTCGTACGTTCTCCTGGCGGTGCTGGCCAGCGGTGCCGCGACCCTGGTCGTGTATTTCCTTGCTCTGGCCCTCTACGACCGGCTCACGGCCGTCACCGCTGCCAGCCTCCTGGCCGCGAGCCCGCTCTTCTGGTTCTACGGCTCGGTGGGGCTCACCTACGCGGGCGAGGCGTTTTTCGCCTCGGTCGTGGCCTATCTCGCTTACGGGACGCTCCGGGGGAGCGACCGGCATCTCTACCTGTCGGCCCTGGCTCTCGGCCTGGCCGGAGGGATGCGACAGTCGATCCTGCTGCTCTTCTTCCCGCTCTGGCTCGCGAGTGCGGCAGTGGGTATCCGCTCCTTCCGCAAGGTCGCGCTCGCGATGGGGATCCTGACGCTGGTCGTCCTCTCCTGGTTTCTTCCGATGATCTGGCTCACGGGCGGGCTCGAGCGGTACCTGGCGGCCTCCGACGAACTCTACGCCTCGGTGGTCAAACCCACCTCGATCTTCGGCCCCGGGGGACTCGAGTTCACGCTGACCCAGTTCCGCTTCCTGCTGGAGTCCTCCGCGGTGGGCCTGGGGCCGCTCCTTCTCGCGGCTGTGGCGCTGCCTTTCTACTGGCGGCGGCACGGGTGGGGGACTGAGGAGTGGTTCCTCCTCGGCTGGACGCTCCCGCCTGTCCTCGTCTACACGTTCGTGCACTTCGGCCAGGCAGGGTACGTGTTGACCTTCCTGCCGGCGCTGGTGATCCTTCTAACGCGCGTTTTGCTGACGACCCTTGCCGCCGCCACCGGCAGCCTGGCCCGCGCGGAGTGGCGCTGGGCGCTGGTTGCCGTGGCGCTCCTGACGCTGGTCTTCGCCAACGGTGCTTTCTTCGTCAGTGCGCGGCCGCTCCCCCGCGACTTCGATGAGCCCCGCATGGGATTCGTCGGGCGCTTGAGGGACAACGCCCACGAGTGGCTCTGGAGCCGCACCGCCGCGGCGCTCCGCGAGCACGATCAGGTGCT
>Ga0184639_10000823_pt1 | contig 12742 bp, 7 predicted proteins | sample PLM31_170_b2_FD_133155 | JGI IMG/M metagenome (GOLD analysis project Ga0184639, IMG submission 133155) | Groundwater sediment microbial communities from an aquifer in East River, Colorado, USA - PLM3-1_170_b2 | ecosystem: Environmental > Terrestrial > Soil > Riparian zone | place: USA: East... | reverse complement strand
TGGACGACTGAGAAACCTATTTAACTATTCTTTTAATTCTTTCTTGATACTTTTTTCTTATTACTTTTTTTTGATTTTAAGATATTATTTTCTTTAACCACAGCTCTTGCTGCAGCAAGCCTTGCTATCGGCACTCTGAATGGAGAACAGCTTACATAGTTCAATCCAATTTTATGGCAGAACTCAACGGAAGAAGGTTCACCGCCATGTTCGCCGCAGATACCAACTTTTAAATCAGCACGGCTTGAACGTCCTTTTTCTGTTCCCATTTTAACAAGTTCACCAACACCATTTTGATCAAGAACTTCAAAAGGATCGGTAGGCAGAATTTCTTTCTGAACATAAAGTGGAAGAAATTTACCAGCATCATCTCTTGATAAGCCGAATGTTGTCTGAGTTAAATCATTTGTACCAAAGCTGAAGAACTCTGCACTTTTTGCAATTTCATCTGCTGTAACACATGCACGGGGAAGTTCAATCATTGTTCCGACTAAATAATTTACTTTTATATTTTTTTCTTTAAATACATCCGCTGCAACTCTTCTTACAATATTTTCCTGAAGCTTGAATTCATTAAGCTCACCAACAAGGGGAATCATTATTTCAGGTTTAACCTTTGTGCCTTTAGCAGCAACATTGCATGCAGCTTCTATTATTGCCCGTGCCTGCATTTCTGTAATTTCAGGATATAATATTCCAAGCCTGCATCCTCTGAAACCAAGCATAGGATTGAATTCATGAAGACTGTCAATCTTAGCTCTTAATTTATTTTCATCTATTCCAAGGCTATTTACCAAATCCTGAATTCCCTTATCAGTATGAGGAAGGAATTCGTGCAAAGGAGGATCAAGTGTTCTTATTGTTACCGGAAGACCTTCCATAACTTCAAAGATATCTTCAAAGTCTCCTCTCTGCAGAGGAAGAAGCTCTTCAAGAGCTTTCTTTCTATCTTCAACAGAATCGGATACGATCATTTTTCTGACAGACATAATTCTATCACCGCCAAAAAACATATGTTCAGTTCTGCAGAGACCGATACCTTCTGCACCAAAAGCAAGAGCATTTGAAGATTGATCAGGCTGATCTGCATTTGTTCTTATTTTTAATGTTCTAAGTTTATCAGCCCATTTCATTAGGCTATTGTAAGTATCAAAGATTTCTGATTTATCCGGTTCAAGTGTTTTTGTAATCAGCACCTGTATTACTTCGGAAGGTTTTGTTTCAAGCTTACCAAGAATTACTTCACCTGTTGAACCATCAAGAGAAATATAATCTCCTTCATTAATTACAATATCATCCCTGCCTTCAATAGTAATTTTTCTTTCCCTGTAGCTTATCTTTAATGATCCGCAGCCTGCAACGCAGACTTTACCCATTTGTCTTGCAACAAGTGCAGCGTGAGAAGTTATTCCACCGCGTGCGGTTAAAATACCTTCAGCAGCATTCATACCTTGTATATCTTCCGGTGATGTTTCGATCCTTACAAGAATAGCAGGATCACCTTTTGCAGCCATTGCAACTGCATCCTGAGCACTTAGTGCAACACGACCGGAAGCAGCACCAGGACCTGCATTTAACCCTTTTGCAATTAATTTTCCGCCATGAATTGCTTTTCTTTTTTCTTCAGTATCAAAGATAGGTCTTAACAACTGGTTAAGCTGGTTTGGTTCAATTCTTAAGATTGCTTCTTCTTTATCAATCAGCTTTTCCTTCACCATATCAACCGCCATTCTTATTGCAGCGAAGCCTGTTCTTTTGCCAACGCGGCATTGCAGCATCCAGAGTTTTCCCTGCTGAATAGTAAATTCAATATCCAGCATCTCTTTGTAATGCTTTTCAAGAATTTTCCTGATATTATCAAGCTCTTTGTAAATTTTTTCATTATCATCTTTAAGATTTTTAATAGGCAGCGGTGTTCTTGCACCCGAAACAACATCTTCTCCCTGAGCATTAAAAAGATATTCACCATAAAAAACATTCTCACCTGTTGCGGGGTCTCTTGTAAAAGCAACGCCGGTACCAGAATCTTCACCCATATTTCCAAATACCATTGACTGAATGTTAACTGCAGTTCCCCAATCAGCCGGAATACTATGAAGCTTTCTGTAAGTAATTGCTCTTTCGTTCATCCATGAACCGAAAACAGCACCAACAGCACCCCATAATTGTTCCATAGGTTCTGTTGGGAAATCGTGACTTGTTTTTTCTTTTATCTCAGCTTTAAATTCCTCAACTAATTGCATCAGGTCTTCAGTTGTAAGTTCAGTATCAAGCTTAATTCCTTTCGATTGTTTCTTCTTTTCAATAATTACTTCAAAAGGATCTTCTTCATGCTTTGATGCTGGTTTTAATCCAAGTACAACATCACCATACATCTGCACAAATCTTCTGTAGGAATCATAAGCGAAACGAGGGTTATTAGTTTTTTCAATTAATCCTTTAATTGTTTCATCATTCAATCCTAAGTTAAGAACTGTATCCATCATACCAGGCATAGATGCTTTCGCACCGCTTCTAACCGAAACTAGTAAGGGATTTTTTGCATCACCGAATTTAGCGCCCATCATCTGCTCAACTTTTTTTAATGCATTCTGAACCTGTAACTTTAATTCTTTCGGATATTTTTTATTGTTGTTGAAATAGTAAGTACATACTTCAGTGGTTATTGTGAAACCTGCAGGAACAGGCAATCCAATATTAACCATTTCAGAAAGGTTTGCACCTTTTCCCCCGAGTAGGGCTTTCATCTCAGCTTTACCTTCCGCTTTCTTGCCTCCGAAAAAGTAAACATATTTTTTCTGCTCAGACATTTATTATCGTCCTCCGGTCTTAAGTGTTAATGCAATAAATAGAATAAATCATATTCAATTCAAATGATTTAAAATAAAGTTTTTGAATTTATCTTCTTCATCAAATTTTAATTCTATCTTAAGATAGAATATATCTATATCATCAAGCTCATTAGTATATTTCATCAGTTTAACTGCATCTTTTTGCGTTGTAACTACCGAATAAGAATTGGTTGCATAAAATTCTTTTCTTATCCTTTTTACCTCCTTTAATGAATAATCTTTATGATCAACAAAAATTAATTTGTTTCGCGTATCTACTTTAGTTTGTCCAAGTATATTCAGGAATGAAAACGGTTTTGCAATTCCTGCTACAACAAGGCTTTTTTGTCCTTCAAATTCCTGCAAACCATATTCTGTTTTTCTGGTCATATCTACAAAACCGATTGCTTTATAATATGATATGAATACTGGTTTATCATTAAAATATTTTTCAAGCTCAGCAGAAATTTTCATTTTCTCAGTAAATTTCCTGTTGATAACAATAAGGTCAGCTCTTTCAGCAGCATCAAATTTTTCCCTCATATTTCCTGTTGGCAGAAGAACGTGATTAGGAAAATCGGTTTTATTTAAAAATCTTTGTTCAAAGATCAAAATATTAATATCCCTGTATATCCATCTATGGTGAAAAGCATCATCAAGCAGAATAGTATCTATATCAGTTTCATTAATTAATCTTTTAGCACCCTCATACCTATTTTCCGAAACTGCAGCAGGTACCTGGCATTCTAATACAGTATGAAACATTTCATCCCCGGCTTCATCTACAGATAAAAGAATTTTTTTACCATCACAAACAAGCCGGTAACCTGAAGTTTTGCGCCTGTATCCCCTGCTTAAAACACCGACTTTTTTATTTTCATTTTTAAGCAGGTTAATAAGATAAATTACCAGAGGTGTTTTCCCCGAACCGCCAACATTAATATTTCCAACAGAAATAACTTTGGCATTTACACGTTTTGTCTTGAAAACATTCATATCAAAGAACAAATTTCTTATCCTTATAACTACAGAATAAACAAGAACAAAAGGAAATAAAATAACTCTCAGATTATTCATCAAATCTCATTTCTAAAATCTTTCTGCATCAGTCTGCAGCTCATTCAGCTTTGCTTCACAAAAATTTATCATCTCTGAGGTTGAGTTATAATCGAGATTTTGATCTACATAAACCGGCTCGGAATAAACTATATTAGCTTTGGTGAAAAAAGAGGGTACTTGGAATTTATCCCAATTCTTAAGCTCTCTTTTTTTCATGTAAGCAGTTCCAACTAAAATAAGTGGCAGACCGCTTTTCTTCGCAGTTATTACTGCTCCTGCTTTAAGCTTTTTTGCAGGACCTCTCGGACCATCGGGTGTAATTGCAATTGAATTATTATTCTTAGCATAATCAACCATTATACTTAATGCAACATCTCCACCGGATGAGCTTGATCCTCTTATAACCTGGTAATTCCATTTTCTTAAAAGTTTTGCGAGTAAATCTCCATCTTTGCTTTTACTTATCAATGCAGCAATCCTTTCATTGCGGTGCAAATACCAGGGAAGCAGCATTGTTTCATGCCAGAATGCAATAATAAAATTCTTGTTTTCTTTCCTAAGCTTTTCAATATTTTCTTTATTCCTGATTTCGACTCTTAAACTTCTGCAGAGAAGATTAATAGCTTTATCAATTATAATATTTCCAAATACCCGGAGAAAATTCCGCTTTAATTTTTTAGCCTTCATTAATTAAAGAATAAATGGATTCGGCCGTTTTTTTTACAGCACCTTTTTCACCAAGCTTTTTATTGATCTCCAGAAGCTTGCTTTTAATTGAATCGTATAAACTGTTGTCGCTTAAAATCTTTTTAGATTCGTTATAGATTGAATCCGTATTTACTTTATCCTGTATAAGTTCAGGGACAACTTTTTCTCCGGAGATAATATTAGCCATCCCTATATTTTTAAGATTTACAAGATTTTTCCCGATGAAATAAGTAAGCAGACTTGTTTTATAAACAATAACCATCGGCAAACCGAACAGACCAGCTTCAAGAGTTGATGTACCGGATTTAATAATTCCGAACTTTGAATATCTCATTAACTCATAAGTATGATCTTTAATTAATTTATAATCATCTGAACCGAAAATCTTTTTAAATAATTTTTCATCTATTCCCGAAGCACCGGCGACAGCAACCTGCAAATTAAATTCTTTGCTTAATTTCAAAGCTGCTTCCATTGCTGCAGGGAATATCTTTTCAACTTCATGACTGCGACTTCCCGGGAGTATAAGGAGTATTTCCTTTCCAGGGTCAAGTTCATACATCTTAAAAAATTTTTCTTTAGGCAGAAAATCATATTTGTCTATTCTCTCAAGTAAAGGATGACCGACAAATTCAACATCTACTCCTGCGTCTCTGTATAGTTTTTCTTCAAAAGGAAAAACAATAAACATTTTTCTTACAAGATTTTTTATTCTTTTTATTCTTCCGCTGCCCCAGGCCCAAACCTGTGGCGAGACATAATAAATTATTTTTACTCCCAGCTGCTTTACTTTTTTCGCAAAGTTCAGATTAAAGCCGGGATAATCGATAAGAATAATATTTTTAATATTTTTTTCTTTAATAATTTCTATCAAATCATTCTGCACTTTCCTGATGAAAGGAATATGTTTTATAACTTCTGCAAAGCCAAGAAATGCAAGTTTGTTTATGTGATAAATAATTTTCACACCTGCCAGGTTCATCCTGTCTCCACCGACTCCAACAATATTTAATTTGCCGTCAATCTTTTTCAATTCTGTTGATAGTTCAGCTCCAAGCAAATCTCCCGAAACTTCACCGGCAATTATCATTATGTTCTTATCCTCTCCCATTCATCTATTTGCAGTATGAATTTATGATGAATACTTTCACATCTTCCATTTTCTTCACCCGCCTTAGGCGGGCAAGTTTACCATCTTCCATCCTTAATACCTTCCTATTAACCATAAAAGAAAAATCGTTACCATAATAAAACCAATAGCCTGGAAAGTTCGCTTCTCAGATCTAAGTCCTGCTTTAAGCTTAAAAGGGGGCTGTCTTACTTCACCGGTTTTGTAAGGTGTGAGTCTCGGGAATAACCTGGGAACATTCTTTTTATATTCTTTGAATTGTTCACCATACCTGTTTAATAAATATTCCTCTTCTCCTTTGATAATGTGATCGTACTGAAAGATGAAGAAGAGGAGTGCAAAAACCTGCAGGGAAGGAAAAATTGCAAAAGACATAATTCCTATACCAAGGTAGATCAAAATATTTCCTATATAAAGAGGATTGCGGGTATATGCGAAAGGTCCGCTTATAATAAGATATGTCCCTTCCATATGACCTGTTGTTCTTGTTTCACTTCCGGCCCAGCTTACTCCCCACAATCTTAGGAGTTCGCCGCCAGCAACAATTAAAAATCCAATTATCAGGCTCCAAATATTTGCATTTTCATAGACCAGCATAATTAGAATAAATGGTAGCGGAGTGTAACTTCGGTATTTGAAGAGTAAAGATGATAAAGGTTTGTTCATACTTAATCTATTCCTGTATGTACGCTTCTCTTCTTTTAAGCTCAGCCTGGTATCTTTTCTTTAATCTTTTTCTGGAAAGAAGTTTCATCATTATGTTTTGAATATCATTAAAGTTTTCAAAAGGGTAATAAGAGATTCTTTCTTTCTCACAATACTTTAAGAGATCGTTTTTTGCAAAAATAAAATCACAATAATGAACAGTATATTTATCAGAGTTACCGTCGCCGATAAAAACCGTATAATCTTCATCACCACTGTTGTTGATTATACGATTTCTTTTGCAGTTTGCCGAACCTGGAAAATCAATATCGTGATGAGGGAAAGAAGGAATTAATTTATTGTTAATGATCTGCAGCTTGTTGGAATAATATTTTATATCGCTAAGTCCCTCTTTCTCTAATATTCTTTTTATATAATAATCAAATCCATCGCTCAGGATAAAATGAGCTATTTCATTTTTCTTACAGAAACCAATGAACTCTTTAAAGCCGGGGTCAATTTTTATGTCATCAATAAAACTATCTAATTCATTCTTATTTATCTGATAAACAGATTCACAGAGAGAAAGCCAGCATTCTTTTGATGATATTTTTTCCGTCAACAGGTCTTCAATTATTCTTTTTACTCGCTCTTCATTACCAAACTTTAAAAAGATATTTTCACCAACATCAGTCGTGGTTATAGTTCCGTCAAAATCAATAAATATTTTAAACTCTTTTTTCATTTTTTAGATTTGCTGCGAAACAAAACTTAAATCTTCATTAAATCTTACCGCAACAAGTTTTGAAACACCTTCCTCCTGCATAGTAACACCGTATAAAATATCGGCAGCTTCCATTGTTCGTTTGTTGTGGGTTACAACTATAAATTGTGTATCCTTGCTGAAGTCCTTAATGATTTTTGTAAACCTGTCAATGTTTGCATCATCAAGTGGTGCATCAATTTCATCAAGGATACAGAAAGGACTTGGCTTAACAAGGTAGATTGCGAACAGGAGTGCAATTGCAGTTAAAGTTTTTTCACCGCCGGAAAGAAGCTCAATTGAAGTTGGTCTTTTCCCTTTTGGCTTTGCAATAATTTCTATTTTAGCTTCAAGAGGATCTATAACACCCTGGGCAGATTCTTCAAGTTTAAGATCAACTTCATCGCCGGGATCAAATAAGCTTCTGAAAATATTTATGAAATTCTCTCTTATCTTTCCGAAAGTATCCATAAACAAAGTCTGGGCAGTTATATTTATCTCTTCAATTGTTTTAACAATATCTCTTTCCGATTCAAGAAGATCATCTCTCTGCTTAGATAAGAAATCGAACCGCTGTTTTTCTTCTTCATACTCCGAGTATGCAAGAAGGTTAATCGGGCCAAGATTCTTTATCTGCTGCTTTAACGTATTTACCTCTTCAGTTCTTTGTCTGAAATCAAAAGTATCAAGATCATCAAAGGTTTTTTGTTCAAGTAAAAGAGAATAAGATTCTTTAATATGCTCTTTCAGGTTTTCCATCTTTATTGAGAGTTCATTCAATTTCATTTCGGACAGATGAATCTCTTCCAGAATTCTTTCTCTTTCTTTTCTTAACCTGTTTTGTTCAGCTTCAATATCATTTATATTTGATTTTATTTCACTGTATTCCGTTTCTATTTTTTCTTCTTCAGCTAAAAGAAGCTTCTTTTTTTCTTCAAGATCATTAAGATTTAACTCATCTGTTCTCAAAGTTTCATTTAAAGAAGAAACTTCATTGGAAGAATTTTCAATATCAGTTTCTCTTCTGACAATTGTTCTTTGAATATTATCAATGCTTTCTTTTGCTCTTTGAACTGCATTTTCTGTATTTCTTTTTTCACCACTGAGTCTTTCAAGTTCAAGGCTGAAGTTGTTTAACTCAGAAACTTTATGATTAAATTCTTCTTCAAAAGAACTAAATTCTGCTTCAAGAGACTCTCTCTTCTTCTCCTCCTGCTTCATTCTCATTCTCAAAGAATTAACTAAGTCTTCCAATTTTATCCTGTCATTGTCAATCCCGTTTGATTCGCCGGCAAGATCTTTTATCTCCTCTCTTGTTTTTTCTATTTCATCATTTGCTCTTTTCTTTTCAAACTCAAACTGCGCTATCTGCTTTTCTATATTGGTAAGATCATTAACAAGCATTCTTCCCTGTTCTGAAAGAACTTTAAGATCAATGCTGCTAATTTTTTCTTCGGTGTTATTAATTTTTTCCAGCAGATGCTCAAGCTCTTTTTTATGAAGCGGAAGTTCGGCTTTTATTTTATCGAGATATTGTTTTCTGCCGAAGAGAGAATCATCTCCTTTTGGCAAAGAGCCTCCTTCAACCAAACCAGAGTTATCAATGTAATCGCCATTGAGCGTGGTGAAATTGAATCCTTTATATTGTTCTCTTAACCTGAAAGCGGTATCGAGTGAATCAACAATAGCAGTATTAAGTAAAATCTTATCAAAAAAAGTTTTCCATTTTTGCTCAGCATTTATAGAATCTTTTGCCCAGCCAAGAAAACCTTTTTCTTTAGCCAGAGATTTTCTCTTTCTTTTAATGAAAAAATTCTGAAGAACATCCAGGAAACCTTTATTTTCTTTTTCACTAAAGCCTGTAAGATAAAACCCTGCTTTACCAATATTTTTTTCCTTAAGATATTTTATTCCCTTTTTCAATTCTTCAATTGAATCAATAAGAATATTATTAAGATTACTTTTCAGTGCAGCTTCAATTGCAAACCGGAATTCTTCTGAAGTATTACCGGCATAAGCAAGAAGAGTTTTATCTTTGCTTGTCCATTCATTGCTCTCAAGTAAAGCTTTTGCACCTTTGGAAACACCTTCAAGATTATCAATTAGAGTTTGGATGAAACCTATTTTATCATTTAAACCATTAATAACGGTTTTTATCTCAAGCTCTTTTTCTTTTAATTGATTCAGCTCCCTTTCAAGCTCTTCCTTCTCTTTTTGCTTACTTGAATATTCAGCTTCAGCTTCAACAAGCGCTTCTTCTGTTTTTGATTTTTCATCATTTAATTCTGAAATAAAACCGACAGTCTTGGCAATATTATTTGTATAAGATTGTATCTTTTCATTTGCTTTGGTGATAGCAGCATTTCTTACTTCAATCTGCTTCTGAAGATTTGAAAGGTCATTTTCTTTATTGGTTATTTCTTTAACCTGTTCAACGAGAAGCTGGTTTTCAGTTTTAACTTCATTTCTCTTTTCTTCAAGGCTTGATTTAGAATGTGTTATCTCTTTTTCTAAAGTAAGCTTATCAGATGTTTTGGAATTAATATTTTTTTCAAACTCATGTATTGAAAGAGAACCTTCATTTATAATTTTTTCAGATTCTTCAAGCTGTATTTTTAGTTCTTCAAGTTCCTGTTTGTATCTTGTAATATTTTCTTCAAGTGATCTTTTCTTTTCCATTTCAACAGAAATCTTTTTCTGCTGGTTGTAAATCTTATCTCTCTGTGAAGTAACTTCATCTCTCTTTATCTTCAGTTTGGCTTCAGCATCAGAGAGAAGCTGTTTAATATCTTTTATTTTATCTTCAAGTTCGGAAAGCTGTGATTCAAGATTTATTTTGATTTTGAAATTTTCTTCCTTCTTAATTTTATTATCAGCTTTCTCCCTGTTAAATAAAGCTAATTCACGTTCAGCAAGATCAAGTTCTTTTTCTCTTAAAGTAAGAGAAAGCTTATTATACTTATCTGCTCTTTTTGCCTGGCGTTCAAGTGAATTTACTTTCTTCTCAACTTCCGTAACAATATCATTAACTCTTGTAAGGTCTCCTTTTACCTCTTCAATCTTTCTTAAAGCAAGCCTTCTTCTCAGCTTATACTTATTAACGCCTGCAGCCTCTTCAAACATTACTCTGCGTTCATCCGCCTTATTGCTGAGAATCGTTTCAACCATCTTCAATTCAATAACAGAATAAGCATTTGCACCAATGCCGGTATCCATAAAAAGATTTGTAATATCTTTTAGCCTGCAGATATTTTTATTAAGCAGGTATTCACTCTCACCCGATCTGAAAATTCTTCTTGTAATAGTAACTTCAGAATAGTCTGTTGGAAGAATTCCTTTGGTATTCTGAATTGTAAGAGAAACTTCCGACATACCCATCGGTTTTTTATTGGCAGTCCCATTGAAGATAACATTCTCCATCTTATCGCTTCTTAAGGCAGAGCTTCTCTGCTCACCGAGACACCATCTTATAGCATCAACAATATTGGTTTTACCGCAGCCATTGGGACCAACAATCGAAGTTACACCCTCATTGAAAAGTACATTTGTTTTTTGTGCAAAGGATTTGAAACCGAATAATTCAAGCTTTGATAAATACATTATAGCAAATCACTAATATTATATTGTTTAAATGTCAGCAGCAGGTAATCAATAAAGGAATTTTTTATTTCATAGTATAAAACAACAGCACTTAATAATACTAAAACTATTACAATGCTGTAGAAATAAACACGACCAGGATTGATATCAAAAATAACATAAATTCCTTTCATTAAGCGATGGAAGACCCAGACAGCAAAAAGAATGAGACCTAGATAAACGTAAGTATTAGCGGCTTCAGCATTAAGAGCACGATAGAGAATTATTCCTACCGGAATAAGAAGAACGAGAGGCAGAAGCGCCCAGACAACGCTGAAAAATATACCGCTTAAATAAACTCTGTTCTTTACAAATAAGGATGCAAATTTTATTACAATTACTAATAAAATTATTAATGCTATAAAAGCTATAGATAACCATACTATTGCAGTAAAAGGATTCCACGCAAGATAGCTTACTGTTCCTATTAATGAAGTGCTTCCGAAAGCAAGCAATATTTTTTCAAAGACGATATTATCTTTTAAATAATAAAGAAGGGAGCTTAAAATAAGAGCCATTACAACTGCCATTAAAATTGCCAGTACAGTACTATGATAACTGGAAATTATTCTCTGGTCTCTAACATCTGCAAAAAAATTATATGGACGAAGCAGAGCACGTGATGCATTTTCTCTGAATTTTCTTCCTGAATTTACAAGAACACCGATAATTAAAGCGAGAACAAGCCCAACAACAATGAATGCCATTGGTGAGCTATCATTTTTTGTCCCGATAGGAATTGTGACTCTCTCGGTATTTTGCAATTTTGATTTAATAACTTTCTGACTTAAAAAAGCAGTTCCCCTGTCTTCACTTACTAATCCGATATTATAAACATTGTTTTCATTATATCCTGATATAAGAGATGAATAATCACCGCGGTAATTAAACATTGTGTTGATAAAATATCCGGAAGTTTTTTCACCGGAAAATACAGAGAGAAAGTCTTCAAAATATTTTGCCTGTGCTTCATAAGTATTTTCATTGGTATACCCATTTGAATTTCCGGAGTTAACGAAATAAGTAACTGAACTTATAAATATTTTCCCTTTACCTGATTGATCAATCAATGAACTAAGACCAGTAGTGTCATCTGTAAAAGAATCACATGTTATTTCAATTCCATACAAATCAAGATTATTAATCTTTTCAAAATTAACTCCTGTAAAAGAAGCAAAACTTAGGAGCCCTTTTTCTTTTGGTACTACGCTTTCCAATTCATTAATTAAGATTTGGTGTTCTTTAAGATTAGCCAGATAAGAACTGCCCAAACCGACTGCAGCAAATTTCCCGAACTCCGAATAACCTTTAATAAATTCAGTAAGATAATTTTTACTTCTTGTAATGAAATCTGGATCTGCAGCAAAGTTAGCAGGTAAATAGTTAAGCGGGATTTCTAAGAAAGTTAAAAGACCATACTTTTCACATAGCCTAAGATAATATGGATGAGGGACTGACTTTGCAAAACGCACACTATTGAAACCTGTTTGAGCAATAAGTTTTATGTCATCTTCCATTTGTCTAAATGAAGCAAGATTGCCAGACTCACCGAATGATGGAATATAAGTAACGCCATTAAATGAAAAAGGCTGCCCGTTAAGTTCAAGTTCATCAAAAGAAGATGATAAGAAGTAAACAGGAAATTCTTTCTTTACTTTATCTATTAATTCTCCATTTAGTGATAAAGAAATTTCAAGAAAATAAAACTGAGGGAATTTCGGTGACCAGTAAAAAGGGTTTGAAATTTCAAATGAGTGTTGAAGCTGTTTATTCTCATTCATCTTTAACTGAAATTTAGTTTTAATATTTTTTACTGCAGGAGTCTTGTCAGAATTGTAAACATTAACAGAAACATTAAATTCATTTTTAACATTAAGAGTATCAGGTATTTTTCTGAACTCTTTATTTTCAATTCTTTCACTTAAGTTCAATTGAAATTTATTTGTCTTAGAATCTCTGCTGAAGGAT
>Ga0184639_10000822_pt1 | contig 12761 bp, 11 predicted proteins | sample PLM31_170_b2_FD_133155 | JGI IMG/M metagenome (GOLD analysis project Ga0184639, IMG submission 133155) | Groundwater sediment microbial communities from an aquifer in East River, Colorado, USA - PLM3-1_170_b2 | ecosystem: Environmental > Terrestrial > Soil > Riparian zone | place: USA: East... | reverse complement strand
GAGAGCGACTCCGCCCCCCGTGACCTCCGCGCGCTTGTACCCCTCGTCGCCGGTCCAGGGGAGCGGATGGTGGGTCAACGACTCCACGAGCCGCGCGCGTTCCTCCCGACGGAGCTGCGCCGTCGCGGTGGAGCCGCGAATCCCCGCGTCCTCGAGCAGCGCCTCGGCCAGCCGCGCCGGCAAGCGGCGGCGAAGGATGCCGAGCACGGTTCCACCCTCCTCGCGCAGGAGCCGGTCCCAATCGGATGCGCGGAGCAGCGTCCAGCGCGCGTAGATCGCCTGTCGGGGACCGCCCGAGCGGCGGGAAAGAACGGCGAGATGCGAGAGATTGAGCACCGACGGACCGCTGTAGCCCTTGTGCGTGAAGAGGAATCCGCCCTCCGTGACGAGGGTGCGTTTCGGGCCGGGCGCTTCCAGCGTCACGTCGAGCGAGATGCCCGCGAGCGCCGCATCGTGGTGCGGTTCCGCGGTGAGTGGTGTGAGCGCGGGGTACGTCTCGTGGATCGTGTGCCCGAGCCGCCGCATCAGCTCGAGCCCCAGGCCGTCGCTCCCCGTCGCCGGAACCGAAAGCCCGCCGGTCGCGACGATTACGCTCGACGCACGCAGCGACGCGCCGTCCGCGAGCCGCACGGTCCAGGGCGCGGACCGCGGATGTTCGGGCCCCTCCGGCCGCTCCGCAACTCGCCCATCGGATGTCCGGACCGGAGGCTCCAACCCGACGACGTGCGCATCGAGCCGGACCTCCGCGCCGACGCGCGCCGCCATCCCGAGCAGTCCGTCACGCACGTCGCGCGCCTTGTTGGAGACCGGAAAGAGCTTTCCTGTTTCGGACTCGAGCGCGAGGGGGATCGCGAGATCATCCTCGAAGAATCGCCGCTGTTCGGCGAGCGGCCAGGAGAGGAGGAGCTTCTTCAGCGTGTTCGGAGAGGAAGCGGTCACGAACCGCGAGGGCTCGAGCACGGAGGGGAGCACATTGCAGCGGCCTCCGCCGCTCATCATGATCTTCCGGCCGCCGTCGCGCGTCCGCTCCAGGAGCACGACGCGGAGCCGCTCCGCGGCGCCTCTCGCCGCGAAGATGGCGGCCATGACCCCCGCTGCGCCGGCGCCGATCACGACGATCGTGGGCGTCTCCCGGCTGGCCTGCGGCATGTGGTGTCGGAGCGGACCTTTTCGGCGGGCGCGGGAGGGCTAGAAGGTGAGGCCGACCACGATGGGGAACGTGGTGAACCCGCCGATGTCCACCCAGCGGGCCTCGAAGTACATCCCCCTCGCCCGTCGGATCCCCGCGCCGAGCGTGATGGCGATGTCGGAGCCGTTCGAATCCTCGTCGTACCAGCCGAGGCCGGCGACGCCGTAGATTCTTCGGATCGGGATGACGGCGTTCGCGGCGAGTCCGAAGATGCTGAGATCGGAACCGTGATCCTGGAAGGTCGCGTCGGCGCGCAGCCGGACCGGACCGAACCGGTGTGCGAGCGTGTAGTTCGCCCCCACGAGCCATCCGAGCCCGATCCCGTCGTCTCCTGTCGCGATACCCGCGTTCACCCCGAAAGCGCCCCCGCTCTTCTTGCCGGAATCGGCATTGGGCTCGGATGCGGACGCGGGAGCCGCGAGCGGCGCGGAGAGCGCAACAAGGGTTAGGAAAAGGATGCCTCGAGTCATCGATCGCATGTGCGCCAACCTACCACGTTCCGGGCCCGCTTGTCGCGACTCGTGGATTCCACTACGCTCGCGGCCCCAACCATGCGCCCTCGAAGCCCAGAATGAACCGCGGAGCGAATCCCTCCCTCCGCATCTCGCCGAGGCGGCTCTGGATCGCGCGGGGCCTCGCGATCGCGGCCGACCTGATCCAGATCGTGATCTTCCCCCTGTTCCTCGGCGGGGCGGCTTCGCCGGCCAATAACGTGCTCGACGTCGCGCTCTGTGTCGCGATGATCGCGATGCTCGGGTTCCACATCGCGTTCCTGCCCACGCTCGTCGCCGAGCTCCTGCCCGTGATCGACCTCTTCCCCACCTGGACCGCCGCCGTGTTCTTCGTGACGAGATCCGGGGCGAAGGGGACGGGCGACGGCACCCGACTTCCCTAAAAACTCGCCCGCAACCCGAACATCGGCCGCGCGGCTCCTTCGCGTGAGAGAGTGACCTGGGGCGCGATCGTAGGGCCGGGCGCTCCCCGCTCTGGCGCGGCGGCGAGGTTCTTCCCTTGGTCGTAAATCCGAGTGGCGTGGATTCCCGTCATCAGTCCGAGGATCGATCCGGCCCCCGCGATCCCGAGGACCGCCCCGTCCCCGTCCACCTCGAAGAGGAGGTCGAAGCCGAACCCGACGGCGGTTCCGACGACGCCCAGGAGATTGATGAGTCGCATCCGCTCGCTGCTCATCCGGACGTTTCGGGCGGCGATCCCGGATCCGAGAACCAAGGCATCGGTCCCGATCAGGCTCGCGCGGAGGACCGCGTCGTCTTCCGCGCCCCCGACGACGGCGGCGACGACGCCGAACCACGCCCCCCAGAAGAGGCTCGCGTTCGTGACGGCGGCGTGCCCCTCGGTGAAATAGACCCGGTTGGTGAGCGCGACAGCGCCGGCGATGCCCGCCAACCCGGAGAGCAGCCCGATCCCCACGACCTGATTTCCGTCCGTGTCGCCGAGCGCGGACCATCCGATCCCCTGCCACGTTCCGAGATTTCCGCCCAGCGAGATCATCCAAGCCTTCCCCTCGCTCATGTCCGAGTTCTTGCTCAGGGCGTTGGCGAGGAGGAGCGAGGTGGGGGCGGCGATCAGGAGCCCCGCCGCGTAGGCCTGCGGCGAATCAGATTCGGCCCAGAGCGGAATCGCGACGCCGACCCAGATGCCGTAGTAGCCCGCGAAGAGGAGAAGATGGGTGCGGCCGCTCTGATCGTGGATCTCCCCCGGCAGGTAGAGCCCGTGCTTCGCTCCGGCCAACCGGTCGACTGTCGCGAGCGTGGGGCCGGCCTCCTCGGCGGCTAGACTCCCTGGGTAGTCGACGGCGATGTCTTGTAAGAGCGGGCGGCTCACCTCGTAGCGGGTTTCGGCCGCGAACTTGAGCGCCAGCCGATATTGCCACTCCGGCGGCCCACCGCTGTCAGGCGCCGCGGAAACGGCCCGGTACTGATCCACGAGCGCGACGTGCTGCCTCGTGAGCTCCCACGCCTCGGCCGAGAGCCCGACGCTCCTTTCGTGTATCCCGCCTGCCTTCTCGTAGCTGTACTGTAGTCGGTAGCCGGAGCCATTCCTCACGAAGAAGCGCGCCGAAATGAATCCCGAAACATCCGGGAGCAAGTGGTACTCGGTCCGCTCCGCCGAATCGATCTCGGGGCCGAGGGAATCGCTGAGGGCGACCGGCTGCCACGTCGCGGCGCGGGCGGGAGGAGGGGCCACGGCGCCTGCGGCCGCCGAGCAGATCGCGATGACCATCAGGAATCGCCTCGACTGCGTCATCATGGCCTCCGCATGACCCCGATTGCCGCCACGCCAGGCGCGGCGCTACGGATGGGCAATCGTCACCGCGGCCATGACCTCGGCCGGATCCGGATGGTCGCCGAAGGTCGTGTTGATGTGGACGTAGAGGTCCTTGTCTCCTGGGGCGAAGACGAAAGTCCCGCCGAGCTGGAACGGATCCCCTGCGAGACGATGCTGCCGGTGGCCCGACCGGCTCGCCCGCGCGCGGGCGGCCCGATTGATCGGGCGGAACAGATGAAACAGGTGGGCGCGCCGGAGTCCCGCTGCCCGATACGCCTCGCGTCGCTCATCGATCAGGAGCGGAAAGTCGATGCCGCTCTCCTCGCGGAAAGCCGCCGCGTACGAGCGGTCCCCGAGACCGACCGCGGCGATGTCGATCCCCATCGCCTCGAAGCGTTCCCTGTGGTCGCGAAACCTCGCGACCTGCTCGCGGCAGAAGATTCACCCGTAATGGCGAAGAAAGAGGATCACCACCGGCCGCTCGGCCCATAGGGAGCCCAGGCGAACCCCGCGCCCTTCCGGATCGGCGAGCGTGATCGGCGCGAGCGCCGCGGCCAAGGAACCCTTCATGGCGGCCCATCGTAGCACGCCGAGGGCGACGCGTACTTCGCCGGCGCGCCGCCGACCTACTACCGAGGTACCAGTTCGCGACGGCGGCGCTTGCCCTACTATCGGTTGCGTACTCCGACCCAGAGGTCAAGACCGCGATGCCGATCCCCTCGCCCATCCAGGAACCGCACAAGATCAAGACCGTCCGGCTCGTCTCCTTCCCCACGCTCGAGGAGCGGAAGCGGCATTTGGCGGATGCCCACTTCAATGTATTCAACTTGACGCCCTCCCAGATCAATTTCGACATGGTCTCCTACGGAACCAGCGCCTACAGCCAGGAGCAGCTCTCCGGACAATTCTTGGGCGACGAGGCTTACGCCGGAGCGCGGAATTTCGAGCACTTGAGGCAGGTGGTGAGCCGCGTTCTTGGACACACCTATGTCTGCCCAACCCACAACCTGCTCGGCTGCATCAAGCTGGTCGCGGCGACGCTCGTACCGGCCGGATCGATCGTCGCGAGCAACGCCGAGGGGCTCGCCGACGTCCTCATGCCGAGGAAGATCGCGATCGAGGATGTCCGGACGGTCTCGGAGAAGGTCTTCACCGGAAACGTCGATGTCGGGAAGCTGCGCGAGATCCTGGTGGAGGAGCCGATCGCAATCGTGAATCTCCAGGCCTTCGCCGACGGAATGCACCCGTTCAGCCTTGCGAATCTCCAGGCGGTGCGGGCCGCCGCCGATCAACGGGGCGTGCGCGTGGTGCTCGACGGCTCGCGCGTCATCGAGAACGCCTGGTACATCCAGCGCCACGAGCCGGGGCAGGCCGACCGCTCGATCGCCGAGCTCGTGAAGCAGATGGCGAAGACGGCTCACGTCTTTCAATTGGATGGCGCGCAAGACCCAAAGTCCAACTCGGGCGGCGTCCTGACCACCGACAATCCTGCCGACTACGAGAAGTTCATCCATGAAGTGGTTATCTACGAGGGCCTCCACACCTACGGGGGCATGTCCGGTCGCGCGATGGAGGTCCTGGCCCGCGGCATCGAGGAGATGTGCGACGAGGCTGAGGTCCAGTGGGTGATGCACGTCACGGAGCAGTTCACGGAGCGGCTCCGGCAGGCCGGGATTCCCCTCGAGCGCGGATGCGACGGTGCCTACATCGAGGCCGACAAGTTCCTGCCCCACGTCCGCCACCATGCCGCCCACGCCCTGGCCTGCGCGCTCTACCAGACCTCAGGCGCGCGCGCCGTCGTGCCGGGGATGGTCGGTGGCCGCGAGTACCTCCCGGTTCAGGTCCCGCGGCTCGCGATGACGACCTGGCAGCTGGGCCAGGTCGCGGACGCCGTTCGAAATGTCTACCGGCAGCGGGATCGAGTCGCTCCGCTGGAGGCGCTCGAGGATTGTGGATGGAATGACCAGCTACGATTCCGTTCCGTGTTCGCGAACCTGGAGCCCTACGACTTCGATTGCTATCCATTCGTGATCCACACGGTCGAGCGGATCCTTGAGACCACGCGGGAGCAGCGCGAACGCCTCATCCGAGAGGCCGGTTACAACACCTTCCTCCTCCGCTCGGCGGACGTCACGATCGACCTCTTGACCGACTCGGGAACCTCCGCGATGAGTACGGACCAGTGGGCGGCCTACGAAGCGGCCCGCGCGACGTCCGCAACGAGCGACGCCTACCTGACTTTTGTGAAAACGATGCGGGAGGCTTACGGGTACGATCACGTGATTCCCACCCACCAGGGCCGCGCCGCGGAACACATTCTGAGTCAGATCATGATCCGTCCGGGACAGATCGTCCCGGGAAACATGTACTTCACGACCACGAAGATCCATCAGGAACTGGCGGGCGGCGTGTTCGTGGACGTGATCGTGGACGAGGCCCACGACCCGGAGAGCCAGTTCCCGTGGAAGGGGAACATCGACCTCGAGAAGCTGCACGCCGTCGTCGAGCGGCACGGTTCCGATAGCGTCGCCTATGTCTCCGTGGAGCACTCCGTAAACATGGCTGGAGGCCAGCCGGTCAGCATGGAGAACTTGAAGGAGGTCTACGCCGCTTGCGCGGGATACGGAATTCCGGTCTTCTTCGACGCGACGCGCGCCGTCGAGAACGCGTATTTCATCCAGAAGCGGGACCCGCAATACCACGGGACCCACATTCGGGACATCCTGCGCGAGATGATGCTCTACGGCGACGGCTGCACCGTTTCCGCCAAGAAGGACTTCCTGGTCAACATCGGCGGACTGCTCGCGTTCAAGGACAACGCCGATTGGCGGCGGAAGGCCGAGGAGATGCTCCGCGTGCACGAAGGCGGGATCACCGACGGCGGACTCGCCCCGTCGGACCTCGCCGCGATGGCCCGGGGCGCGGACGAGATGCTCGATGACCGCTACATCCGGACACGAGTGGAACAGGCCGCGTTTCTCGGCAACCGCCTGATGGAGGCCGGCGTGCCGATCGTGATGCCGCCGGGCAGCCACGCGGTCTTCATCGACGCGCGGCGATTCCTCCCTCACCTCGATCAGGACGAGTACCCCGCCCAGCGACTCGCGGCCGAGATCTACATCGAGTCGGGAGTCCGGGTGATGGAGCGCGGCAATGTATCGAAGGGTCGGAATCCGGAAACGGGCGGGAACTACCGTCCGTCACTCGAGCTGGTGCGCGTCACGATTCCCCGCCGGGTCTACACGAACGACCACATGCGAAGCGTCGCCGACGGCATCATCCGCGTCTTCCGCCGTCGCAAGAGGCTTGGCGGGCTCCGCTTCGTCTACGAGCCCCCCTACCTGCGCTTCTTTCAGGGGCGCTTCGCACCGAGCGAAGCCGAAGTCGCGGTCGCGGGCTCCTGACCCACGCCGGTCCCTAGCCCTCCCCCGCCTCCAGCCGTGCGATCGCGGCGCGCACCGCGGCCGCGGCGTTCTCGTTGGGGCAGAAGGGCAGCGCGGCGCGGTACTCCGCGAGCGCCTCTCCCCGTTTCCCCAGCACCTCGAGCGCCATCGCGCGATAGACGTGAAGGAGCGGCGAGTCAGGGTGAGCTGCGAGGCCCTCTCGCGCCGTGCTTTCGGCCGCCGCTGGGTTTCCAAGGCGCAGCTCGGCGAGCGCGCGCACTTCGAGCAGCCGCGCACTTGCCGCGGAAGGCCCGAACGAGAGCCCCCGTACCGCCCACTCCTTCGCGCGGGGGTAATCGTCACGCCATAGGTACACCTGCGCCATCTCCGAACACCACCGGGCGACGCGGACGGTGTACGCCGAGTCCCGGCCCGTCCGGCTCCAGAGTCGCTCCCGCTCCTCTCGTGTGCTGAATCCTTGCGGCAGCGCCCAGACCTCGACGGTCGGCCCCGAGACGCCTGGGGACTTCGATGTCCAGACCCGCTGCCCGCGCTCTCGGATCCACCGGTAGAAGTTCGCCTCGAGGGGGTATCGCTCCCTGGCCGCGTCGAACCGGTCCGTCACTTCGCTGGAGGTCACGTAGTAGGTCAATCCGTCCAGCCACTCGGGATGGTACGCCGTCCGAACGAGCGGGCTTTGAGCCGCGAGGAACGGCCAAACCACGGCGGATCTCTCCTTCGGTCCGAGTCTGAGAACGGGCCCATAGAGGTCGAAGCCCATCGGCTCCGCGGGAGGAATCGACGCCTCAATCCATCGGAGCGCGACGTGCCGTGAATCCTGCGCGTGGAGCGCGGCGCGGGTCGCGAGGAGCGACGGCGCAGGCCAGGCGAGCGCGATGCCGGCGACGGCGGCCGCGCCGATGGAGGCGGCGGACGCGGGGACCCGGCCACGCGCCCACGCGGCGCCGCGGGTGAGCGACAGGGCCGCCGCGACCTCCAAAATCCCGAGCGCCGGCAGCACGAACCGTCCCTGCGCCAACGCGAGCAGTCCGTTGGGAACCACCAGGGCCAGGGGAATGAGCGCTACGATCCGCCCCGCGGCTCCAAGTCTCCAGAGGATCACCATGCCCGGCACCGCGAGGAGGTATGCGGGCCATCCCAACATGTCGGGCAGGGTTCGAATCAAGTAGGTGGGGAGCGCGATCGGAAATTGAGACTGTCCGACCCAATCTCCCAGCAGCCGGCCGCGTTGGAGCGCGAAATCGACGGTCTTGGCCTTCCAATCGAGCAGCGTAAACGGCGAGGCGAGGAAGAAGGCCGCGCCGCAGGCGCCTATACCCGCGAGAAGCGACCGCAGTCGGCCGGCGCGACCGGCGCGGCCAGGGGGCCCGGCCCTCCCCCACGCGCGGCGGCTCCCGTCGAAATGGGCGAAGACGAGCGCGACCAGCGCGACCATCGGTACGTACTTGCATGCGCCCGCGAGGCCGATCATCGCCCCGGCGCCCGCCGAGCGGCGCGGGTCGGGAGCCTCGGCGAACCGGAGAAGGAATAGCGTCGCCAGCAGGAGGAAGAAGAGCGACATCAGATTTGGATCGCTCACCCGCTGCGATACCAGGATGTGGAAGGGGTTGACCGCGAGCAGGAGGGCGGCGATCAGCCCCACGCCGTGGCCCGCGAGCCGCGAGCCGGCGCGGTACGTGAGAAGAACCGTGAGCACGCCCACGATCGCGTTGACAACCCGCGCGAAGAGATAGAGCGCGGCGGGATCGGCCTGGACGTGGCGCGCGAAGGCCTCCGCGTCGGCGCCGGCGTGCGCGCTGGTCCAATAGAGCTTGTAGAGGACCTGAATCGCCAGCGTGACGTAGAAGCTCAGCCCTGGCCAGTCGCCGGTCCCCGGGTTCAGATCGAGCGCGCCTGTTCCCCCCCGCCACATCTCCCAGGAGTAGCGCATGCCCCGTCGATCCGTCTCGTCCACGGCCGTGTCGTCCATCGGATTGATGCCGAGGCTGGGATCGGGCAGCCGGTCCGCGATTCCCCAGAGACGGAGCGCGAGGGCCGCCGCGAGGATCAACCAGAGCGCGCGTGGGGTGCCGCCTGCCGGGCGCTTCCTTCGCGAGGGCATCGAGTCAGTCCGGCTCGAGCACACTGAAGAGCCACCACCGCCGCTTGGCCTGACCTCGCGATCTCGCCTTGCGCTCGAAGTAGATCTTCATTTCCATCCCCCCCGCGGTGCGAATTCGATACCAGTGCTTGCGCAGGTAGCGGTCGGGCATGGCCGCGCTCCCGGGCGAGTGCTCCTTCCAACTTTCGAGCACCTCCGAGATTTCGTGCTCCTTCTCTCGCCACACGAAGCGCGCGGGCAGGACCGGTTCGCCGACCGGCGTATCGCGGTCGGCGACCGCTTCGAGGACGGGGCGAAGTGGCTCGCTGACGAGTCGTTCCTTCATGGTGGGTCGGGTCCAGGGCATCGTCCGGGAGTGCCTCCGCCGAGCATATCATCGGGCAGGGGGCGCGGAGCGCACCCTCGGCGTCCCTGCGTCTGCTAGATTCATCCTGGCGCCCCACAAAGCCGATCCCCTCGTCCGGAGGTGCGAGCCATGACCCAGAGTCAGCTCCTCAAGAAGTTGAAGCACGCCCAATGGCGCACGCTCGAGCGCCACCTGAAGCGCGCGTTCCAGGAAGGTTTCGAGGCGGGCCTCGCCCGGGCCCATGGCGCGGGCCGCCGAGGCAGGACCATTCGAGAAGACGCCACCGTGGAGGGGTTGGTCCGCCGCGTCGTGAAGCACTTCGGCCTCGAACGCTATGGTTTCGAGGTGCGAATCGTCCATTCGGGCTCGGGACGGCGCGTGCCGGCGCGTGCTCTGCTCGCCCACTTTCGGAGTCCGGACTAGAGCGATGTCCCCGTCCACCGTGCTGGTTCTCTCCTCCGACGAGGTTCGATCGCTCCTCCCGATGCGGGACTGCGTGGAGGTCATGTCCGGCGCGCTTACCGCCCTCACCCGAGGCGAGGCCACGCTTCCCGTCCGCTCGCTGATGTGGCTTCCCGACCGGAGCGGCCTGCTCGGAATGATGCCGGCCTACCTGGGAATTCCGCGAATCGTCGGGATCAAGGTCATCACGGTCATTCCCGGAAATCATGGCACTCCCTACGATTCCCACCAGGGCGCGGTGCTCCTCTTCGAGGGCGAGCACGGCCGGCTGCTCGCGATCGTGGAGGCATCCTCGCTCACCGCCATACGCACCGCGGCCGTGAGCGCGGCCGCGACGCGGGCTCTCGCGAGCCCAGGCGCGGGCGACCTCGCGATCCTCGGCTCCGGCGTCCAGGCCGTCACGCACCTCGAGGCGATGCGGGCCGTGCTCCAAGTCCGGCGCGTCCGCGTATGGAGCCGGAACGAAGCCAGCGCGCGGGCCTTCGCAAGGCGGGAGTCGCGGGGCGGGCTCGCCATCGAGCCGGTCGGATCGGCGCGCGAGGCCGCCGAAGGCGCGGACGTCATCTGCACGGTCACCTCCTCGCCCGATCCGGTGCTTTCCGGCGAATGGATCTCCCCCGGCGCCCACGTCAACGCCGTGGGTGCGTGCGTTCCCACGCAGCGCGAGCTGGACACGACGGCGGTGGCGAAGGCACGCGTCTTCGTGGATGACGGCGCCTCGGCGCTTCAGGAAGCCGGCGATCTCCTGATCCCGATGCGAGAGGGAGCGACCGGCGCCTCGCACATCGTCGGCACGATCGGCGCCGTGATCCTCGGGATGGTGGAAGGGCGGCTCCGGTCATCCGACGTCACGCTCTTCAAGTCGCTCGGCGTCGGGGTCGAGGACCTGGCGGCGGCGCACCATGTCTACCGGGGAGCGGTCGCCGCCGGCAGGGGCGCCCAGGTCGAGTGGGGTGGGCAGCGCCATGCGGCCGATTGAGGCGCCCGGGCTCGACGAGATCCTGGCCGCGCGGGACCGAATCGCGGGCGCGGCCATCCGCACCCCCTTGATCCGCCTCCACGTCGAGGATACCCCCGCCGAGATCCATCTCAAGCTCGAGAACCTGCAGCCGATCGGCTCCTTCAAGATCCGCGGAGCCGCCAACGCCATGCGCCTCGCGCCGCACGGCGCGCTCGCGCGCGGCGTCTACACGGCGAGCGCGGGAAACATGGCGCAGGGCGTCGCCTGGAACGCGCGCCGGCTCGGAGTATCGTCCACCGTCGTCGTGCCCGACCACGCGCCTCAGACCAAGCTCGAGGCGATCGAACGGCTCGGGGCACGAATCGTGAAGATTCCATTCGACGAGTGGTGGCGGGTCATTGTCGAGCACGGCTGCCCGGGAGTCGAGGGATGGTTCATTCATCCGGTGAGCGACACGGCGGTGATCGCCGGCAATGCCACGATCGGCCTCGAGATATTGGAGGAATTGCCGGACGTCGACACGATCCTCGTGCCCTATGGAGGCGGCGGCCTGAGCGGCGGCATCGCGGCAGCGGCGCGCGCCGTGGACCCGCGGGTCAAGATCCTGGCCTGCGAGGTGAAGACGGCGGCGCCGCTTCACGCCTCGCTCGCGGCGGGCGCTCCCCAGAGCGTGGATTACAAGCCGAGCTTCGTGGACGGGATCGGCGGAAAGAGCCTTCTCGAGGAGATGTGGCCCCTCGTGAGACGCCTGCTCGATGGATCGATCGTCGTGGAGGTCGCGGAGGCCGCGGAGGCGGTCCGTCTCCTCGCGGAGCGGAATCACGTGATCGCAGAGGGAGCCGGCGCCGTCCCGGTGGCCGCGGCGCTCAGCGGAAGGGCGGGCTCGGGCAAGGTCGTCTGTGTGGTGTCGGGCGGGAACATCGATTCGGCCAAGCTCGCGACGATCCTCGTCGGCGAAGTTCCCTAGCGGAGGGTGCCGGACGGCAGCATCGATCCGCGAAAATATCACTTTACTTCTGGGGCTTTCGGGCCGATGCTATCTCCTAGTATTCGCCTGACGGTCGCGCGTAAAAGATGTACGTGATTCGATGCCGCAGGGAGATCGCCTGCGGCTTTCCTGTATCCGGGCAGTGGCAATGCCCGGAGGCCCGACCAACGTGGCCGGGCTGGCCGACCCGAAAGGGCGGCATGTGGGGGCATCCGCCCCGGAGAACAAGGAGCAACGAGTGGCTGTCGGAACGGTGAAGTGGTTCAACGAGTCGAAGGGTTTTGGTTTCATCCAGCAGGAGGGTGGCGAGGACGTGTTCGTGCACTATTCGGCGATTTCCGGCGAGGGCTTCAAGACGCTGGCCGAGGGCGAGCGCTTGGAGTTCGAGATCGTGCGCGGACCCAAGGGGCTCCAGGCGGCAAACGTTCGGAAGGCGTAGCCGTCCGCGAACCAAACTAGACTCCGAAAACTACGGGGCGGCGCCTACGGGTGCCGCCCCTATCAGTTTGTCCCGCACCTCGTTGCGTCCTCCGCCGGGCATCGGACCCTGACCTCCGGCTGGGCCGCGGAAAAATTCCTATCGCCCCCGCCCCGCGCGCTTGCGCTCCTCCAAGTCGGAGCGTAGAGTGAACTCATCAGCTCGCCGACGCAGAGGCCGGTAAGACTCCTCGCCCTGCAAGGCACGCGGCCTGCCCGCCTGCGATCGACGCACGACTGAGTTCCGTCCTCTGGGGGGCAGGTATGACGGATCTCGTGGCAGCGCTTCCTCACGGCTCCGCCTCTCCACGTCGCGCCCTACGAAACGCGGCACCGTTCCTGGTGGCTGTGGCGTCGATCCTGTTCGGCTGCCTCGTGCTCCTGGGCCCGCGCTACGGCCTCCACCACCTCGAGGGGGTCGCTCCCGCTCCCGCCGCCACCGTCCCCGCTGCCGCGCTCGCCTTCATTCTTTCCGGCGCCTCGCTCTGGCCGGCATCCGCCGCGCGAATTCACGGAGCCGTGCCCGCCATCGCGCGAATTTGCGCGG
>Ga0184639_10000821_pt1 | contig 12762 bp, 10 predicted proteins | sample PLM31_170_b2_FD_133155 | JGI IMG/M metagenome (GOLD analysis project Ga0184639, IMG submission 133155) | Groundwater sediment microbial communities from an aquifer in East River, Colorado, USA - PLM3-1_170_b2 | ecosystem: Environmental > Terrestrial > Soil > Riparian zone | place: USA: East... | reverse complement strand
GCCTGGTATTTATTATGTTCTGTAAGATTTTCCATCCACTCAGACATATGATTCCAGATTTCAATTCCGGTAAAATCTTCAGAATCCCATTCAACCCAGGGATAAGGTGGATGCTCTTTCATATGTTTTCTCTTTTCATGAGGATGGGCTATAAAACCAATTCCCCCCTCTTCTCTAACTCTTTTAACATACTGTTTAGCAGAAAGCCTTGTTGAATATGCTTCATTAATTCCAAAAGCGAGGTAATGATTTATATTGTTTTTATCATTAATCTCACACCCAACCAAAATAAAAGTATTCTTATACCAACCTTCATATCCTTCCTTCATAGCTCTAAGAGTATTATGATCGGTAAGGATTATATAATCCAGACCTATTTCGGATGCTGCCTGAGAAATTTCATCAACTTCTCCGCTTCCATCTGAAAAGACAGAATGCATATGTATTGCACCAACGTACTCGAACATTGTAATTAAAAATTATAAATGAAAAATTAAAAATTTCTAGCAAAGCGGGAAGAAGTCTTTGGCCGAATAACTCTTAATCCGGTTTGCGGTATGAAAATAAGCGAAATGAATTTCGCTTTACAAATTTCACACAGACTTAAGTCTGTGCTACGTGGTAAGATATAAAGAATTATTTACTCAGAAAAGAATAAAAGGTGGGATAGAAATGGTAAATGTCCCGAAGGGATTCCTTCGGAAGAAGATGGAGAATAAAAATAATTTTTAAATAAAAAAGGCATCCATGTTTCAGGATGCCTTTTAACACAATTATGAAATTTATTTTTACGGCATTGCGTAGCTTAAAGAAAGATAAGCAAAAGTAGCACCAGTAAGTCCGCCGCCACCGAAATTATTAAATCCCTGGCGAAGGACATCTTCATTAACTGTAGCATCGAGAGAGAAGTTGCCAAGTCTGAAACCAACACCAACAGTTGCACCACCTCCTACAGTTGAAGGACCATATGGCCCTGCAAATGAAGTTATTATCAATTCATTAACTGCGGTTGCAGATGCAGCAGTTTCAGTTGTAGTCCTTAGTGTTGCAGCAAAATAACCAAATCTTGCAACAAACCAATCATTCATATTCCACTCAACACCAAGATTCCATATTGGGAATACAAAGGCTGAGGTAGTTAATTCCGGACTTACATTCGCAACTTCAGGTCTTTTTGAAGAAATAGTTGCAAACCCTGGACCACCTGCTAAAAGAAAATCACCAACTTTGTAATTCATACCAAGACCAACAGCAATTAAAGTAAGAGAGGGTAAATCTGTTGAAGTTGCTGCACCTGTTGTACTGGGAGTACCTAAATCAGAGGTTCCTGATGCAGTGATAAATGCAACTGCCGGTACAAATTCTAATTTTGATGAATATTGCCAAAATATTCTTGCATTTACAAGAATTATTGTCTGTGAAAATTCTGTTTTTGTGCCAACAGCCGGTTCAAAATCTGTACTTGGCATTATTAAAGAAGCACCAATATCTAAAAGAAATGAGCCTGTTAACTTTGTTACAATACCAGCATTAAAACCTAATTGGCTTGCTGAACCTATTGCTCCATTTCCTGTATCTGGTGCAAATTCATTTGTAGTTGATGCATAAGCTACTCCAAGACCGAAAGCTGTGTTTCCGGATTTTATTGAACCCATTAGTTCAAGATTATTATTTAATCCAACAACATATGTGGGAGAACCTGTTGGTTGAGGAAAACCTGCATCTTCAAGATATGTATTGATTTGTCCTACTAAACCTCCCGGATCCAGGTTACCAATTCCAGCTCCAAGAAAATCATTACGGGTCAACATTCCACCAAGTGCCAAACCACCGCCAACATGAAAGTTAGCTGCAACAAATTGTCCAACACCACCCGGCTGAAAGGCGCCCGCTGTAAATCCAAGATCACCAAATAAGAAATTGTGGTAATAACCTGCCCATCCAGGATTAACTGTCATTACAGAAGGATCAACTACATAAGGATTGTTACCCATAGCACGTAACCGGGCAAATCCACCAGTTTGTTTATACTGAGCGTAAACAGATACGGAAAAGAGCAAAGTTATTAACCCGAATAAGAAGTATCTTCGGATCATAATGACCTCCAAGTTTGTTGATAATTTCTAAACCTGCAAATTCTCAGGTTCTTTCGAAGGCAAACGTATTATTTTATTTGTATAAAGTCAAATAAAATATGATAGTTAATAAATTCACCTAATTTTTTTTATTAAGTGACTACTATTGACATTATATAATTTAGTATGCAATTTGCGAATGAATTTACTATTTGTTCAAAATTATTATTAATAAATTTGGTAATCCCTTTTGAATGAAAATTCTATATTGACTAGTGCCTTTCTAAAAAAAAATCTAAGAAAAAAGGGTAATTCATTTTCTGGTATCTCAACAAATATCTCTAATTTTCAACAGGAAGTTGGTGGAGTTATTTGGTTAAAGAACGAAGAATTTGTGCTCAATAAATCTGAAAATTCATCTAATAAGAGGAATGAATTTATAAGTGAGTTTGATATACAGGATTTACTTAATGAAGATTTCCACGGATTCTGGCATACACATCCTAAATTTTGTCTCCCTAGCCCACCGGATATCTTTCAGATGATAAAACTTAACCTGCGTTTTAAGAGAAATTATTTAATGATAATCCTTGGGGAAAAAAGATTTTCAGTTGTAGAATTCAAATATCGTCTTATACCTAAAATAAGAATTAAAACTTTTTAATAACCTATACAGTCTATGTTCACAGAATACATTTCAAAACTTTATAAAGCCTTTGAGATAGTTGAATCCAAAGTTTATCATACTTCTCTGGATGGTTCGGAAGAAAGTTTTGATGTTTTAGAAAATACAATATTTAAAGACCTCGCCGTAACTGATCTTATGGAATCATATAGAAAAGAGATGGACCAAATTACTGAACTGAAATTCCCTGTATTTAAAAATGAATTAGCCATATTACGCAGATCACCAAATATAAGCCATTACGAAAGCGGAATTTCTACATTTGTTTGCTTTATAGTTTACTGGATCTGGCATAACCGTTTAAGCCTGCCTAAAGATGCAATTGCTAAAATCATAGAATCAAAATATTTTGGAACATTGGGATACAGACTAATAGATGTTCAACTTGACTCCAACTTATTTGGACCTGAAGTAATATACCTTGGAAACTACCTGATACACTACCACGAACAGCTTTTAACTGAGATTTTTGGGATAAAAGATACTCCTGCTGTAATTAACAAATATTTTTTAATGTATTCTGAGGTTGAATACTTTGAGAAAAAGAATAGATGGAAAAGTTGTCCTTTTAACTGGGATAAACCGGAAAAGCTTGGCTATAAAGGTGCACCTTTTTTTTCTACTGTAGAGTTATTATTTAAATATTCGGGGATGAATGAAGAAAAAATATCAGAACTGATCAAAGGGTTGATTGCTTTTACGGCAACTATGCAGATGATGGATGATATAGCAGATGCCAAAGAAGATTTATTAAATGGAACTGAAACTTTGGTAATGTCGGGCTTCTATAAAAAATATGGAAAGGATACTAAAATAACTAACGAGCTTATAAATGAGTTTCTCACATCAGAAAGGATGATGCTTTTTTATAACACTACTCAGGATATGTTTGATCTTTCTAGAAAAATTTTTATTAAGTATAATGATGAGATCTTTTTACTTTGTCTGGAAATTTATAATTACAGGTTCAATAGAATGTTTGAATTAACAACAAACTAAAAAAGGAGTATAAGATGAAAGATGCTAAATTTTTAATAAATGCTCTCCAGCAAAAAAATAAAAGCATATCTTCCGGTTTCAGAAATAAAGGTAAGGTTAATATTAAATTCAAAAGCTTTTTAACATGGTTAGGTTGGTTTGGCGGCGGTGGTGGATATCCAGGGTTTCAACAGAAATTAAAAAAATAAGCACATTAGAGATGACGTCTTTTCCGCCAAGGCAATAAGACGTTGTCTCTTGTCTTAAAACCTCGTTGAAAGCCCGGCAAATATTCTTCCGGAGGTTCTTTCTTTTTCATACACTACTTCATAAGAGATGCTTAAGATTTTTTAATCCCTTGTGAATGTCATCATCATGCATATTATTCATAGTTATATTTTCTGAAGTATCTGAATCTCCTCTTTTAAGTAAAGAAAATAAGGAATACGATTGCCAGTACAAGAATTCCACTATACAAATAAAGAGGTTTAATTTTTTTCATATCATTCTCCTAAAATCCATTTATAATCAAAAATAATTGTAACTGCTACTTGAACAAATATATCAGGTTGGAGATAAATTTATACGATTAATAATTTTTCTATTCAATTACTTCGTTTAATGTTGTATACTTCGTTGAATTTTCTTTAACCATGTCACTCAATTTATTAAGTAAAATTCCAATTCTTTCATTCTGATTATCATCAAAATTTTCGTAAGCTTCGTTAGAGTTAAAATAATAAATTTCTTCAAACTGATTGGGCTTACCTTTTACCTCGTACACACTATAATCCTGCAAACCATCAACTTTAAGAAGATTTTTTAATTCTCTTGCGATAGTCAGATATTCATCTCTCCTGTTTTCCTCAATTTCATATTGAATTGAAAAAATAACTTTAGGCATTTAGACTCCGATAATTATGAAAAACTGTTTCAGAAATTTCTCCGGTAAAAACAACCTTCGCCGGACCTGTTAATGACAAATTTTCTATTTTATTTTCTCTTCTCTCAAAATCTACAATTAATTCTTCTCCGCCTCTTGTCAACAAAGTTACAGGAGGTTTAATTCCATATTTTAAAGAAGCAATTATTGCAGAGGCTGCTGAACCTGTACCACAGGAATAGGTCTCATTTTCAACACCTCTTTCATAAGTCCGAATTGCAACTTTACCCTTATCAATCATTATAAAATTAACATTTGTACCTTCAGGAGCAAATTCACTCAAGTAACGTATCTCACTTCCAATTTCAATAACCGGAACTTCATTTAAATCAGTAAAACCGGAGTGGAACTCTTCAGGTTTTTTCAAAATATTCTTAATATCTATCACAACATGTGGTGAGCCTGTATTGATAAAATTTATTTTTATTGACTGCCCAAAAGCTGAGATATTAAAATTTAATTTTAGATCTTCGGGTTCATTTAAATAAAATTTTATTTTTTCTTCATTAATAATTTTACCATTGTAAACTTTATTATTAGAAAGAAAGCTTACACTTTTATCTTTTGTTCTTCCGGTTAAATGGGCAAATTTAATCGCGCAGCGGGAGCCATTACCACACAAAGAACCTGTCGAGCCATCTGCATTAAAATATTCCATTACAAAATCATGCTTTCCGTTGTCTGAAATTGTAATAATTCCATCTGCACCTATTCCGTTCCTGCGGTCACATAACTTCTTTATTAGAGAAGAATTAAGAGTTAAACCAGGATTATTTTTCCGGTCGAACATAATAAAGTCATTCCCGGCACCGCTCATTTTAACAAAAGAAAAATTCTTCATAACAGTTGTTAATTTAGTTTAATATTAAATGCAGTTCAATATAATATGCAGAAGTATTTTCTGAGGACGGTTAAATTTTAATTAAAAAATCACCAGAAACGCTTCCAATGATTATCTATTAACTGTAGTATTAATTCAATAGTAATAAGTTTTCCAAGTATATGGATATCACGATTATTTTTTATCTCCAGTAAATATTTTTCTGCAATATAGTTTCTGATTAGGGACCTTTTGTTAAATAAAATATTGTCTATAAGTTCTCTGTGCTTATAATTTAACCATTGCCTCCAATCTTCAAGCAATGGTCTTTTAACATTGCGGGATAAAATACTTTTTATTTTAGCATTAATTTTATAAATGTTTTGAGATATGTTGTAAGAAAGATCGCCTTTCAGAATTACATGTGGTGTTGCATATCTTATGGGAATTTTTGCAAATACAGGGGCAAGTTGTGCTAAAAAGATAAGCTTGTACTTCCAATGCTTCTCTTCCGTCTCTCGGATAACCTCCTAATTCAGAATAAGACAGGCAGCCTTTATTTATAAGAAAAGCTAACTCCACAATCTTTCTGTCCCAGCAAGATCATTACATCCCGGAATTCCATAAGTATAAGCTGTAACTTTTTTATAATCGGGAGCCAATGCAAGACAAGTTCTGCCATCTTACCCGCTTGTTAAAGCGCAAGCAAAAATATCAGCTCCATAATAATAGAACGGAAACCTTTCTTTGCAAACCTCTTTAGCAAGTTCCATTGCCTGCTGATCTTTTACTAAAGGATTTTTTACTTTATAAGAAGGATAATAGTTATGAATAATATTTTTGTTATTAACCGGATCTACTTCTAAAACTGAACCGACAGGCATTCTAAAGACATTCTTGAGAAATGTTTGATTATTAATTGGAAAATTAAAAAATAAGTAATCGTACAGCCATTGTTTATTGAAATCTACTTTATCAAGTATGCGGACAAATGATGAAAGACAGCTTGAAAAAATTATTTTCTTATTCTGAATAAAATAAAAAACAGGATACTGAGATCTGTAATCACTTACGAGGTAATATTTATTTGTTTTTTTGTTAAATGCAGTAAAGGAAAATAAACCTTCTATTTCAGATAGTCTGGAAAAATTCTGATTTTCAAGGGACGTGATGAAAAAATGAAAATCTATTTTATACCCCCCAATTAAATCGCCGGCAAAAGCTGCAATCCATGTGTCATCCTCATACAAACGATCTCCTTTTAAAGGAGAATTTTGTAAATAAGCCGGCATACAGATATAGGTGATCACTTTTTTTATTTTCTGTAATAAATGTACCTGCGGGGTTAATGATGTCATTTAATTGCTCATTATTAATAGATAAATCATTACAAAGAATAAAATTGCTCATTGCTTTCAGGTTAGTTTATATTTACAACAGAGAGGAGTTAAGGTTTAAATTGAAATTTATATACTCACTCAAACCATTCAATTCATCCAGCATTGGTTTCAATATTAAAGATAGTTCTTCGTGAAAACTCTCACACATGAAGTTTTCCCTGACATCTTTAATTTCCAAAAGCTTATTCATTATTTGATTCTGCTTATTACTTATTTCAATAATTTTAGTAAATGGAATATGGCTGAACGCAACCATAGCATAATTAGGCATCCACTTATCAGGATATAATTCCCATATTTTTCTTTCAAACTTCCACTTAATGTCAAAATCATCATCAATACTATGTTCAAGATAATTAAGATTTTTTAAGGAAAGATCAGCAATTCCATCAACTTCCGGTTTTCTTCTTTTGTAGAATTCCGAAAATATTTTTTCCCAGTCAAGATAAAATTCATCAATTAAATCATTTAGTTTTCTGCAGTCTTCAAAAGCTACGTTCATTCCCATACCATAAAATGGTACTATTGCATGAGCGGCATCACCCATAATTAAAACTTTATTTTTATAGAACCATGCATCTGATCTCACGGAATACATTTCGGAAATCTTTTTATTTAAAAATTCCTTTGTAATATTTGGAATTAATGATACAACTTCAGGAAAATCTTTATTAAAGAATCTGAGTAATTCTTCTTCATCATTTTGCATAATCACATCCGGAAGTCCCGCCTCCGGATAAAATATGGTACAGGTAAAAGTTTTATCGAAATTAGGCATCGCAACAAAAAAACAATTTTTCCTTGGCCAAACATGGATATAATTTGGTGGTAAAGCCCAATCATCATCTTCTGTTGCGGGAATTAATAATTCTTTGTATACATAAGTATGCCTTGAAAGTCCGGAAGATTTACCAGTTAATTCAGCTATTTCATTTCTTACCCTGCTAAATATTCCATCAGTACCAATAACATGATCATATTTTTTTGTTACGTATTGCTGACTTAAGACATCAAAAAAAGTGACCTCCCCTTTATTAATATTCATTCCTTCAAAACGATAATTAAAATAGATATTGACTAATCCTTTAGATTCAGCTTTGGTTAAAAGCGATGAATTAAGTCTTTTACGATTTATTGAATATAATGCTTCTTCACCCCCACCATAGTTTTGAACAATACCGGATCCATCCTGCCCATGAACAAAGCGCGCATATTTAGCTATTGAAATACTTTTCACCTCTTCTTCCAAACCTACACTTCTTAATGCTGTCCACCCTCTTTCCGAGAGAGACATAACAATAGAACGACCACCTGCAATCTCTGCTTTTCTCATATCCAGGCGTTTATCATACAGATCGGAAGGAATTCCTCTTTCAGCAAGAAAAATTGAGACAAGTGTTCCGGCAAGTCCGGCTCCAATTATGCAAAAATGTTTATCTACATTTTCTTTCATTCTTTAAAGTTCCCTCTCTCTAAACTTTAAAGAAAAATAACCTTCGCCCGTTAGGATAAAACTTATTTTAATCTTTAGGTGAACAAATTGAAAAGATTTTTTTAACAATTATAACTCAATGAAAATATTAAATATTTTTACTAAAGAACAATGGTAAGTGAAATTTTTTTATTTAATATTAAACCAATTTTTATACCGTAAACAGTCCTTAATAATATTGTAATTTGTAGAAAATTATTAAGAAACGTCTCATTTTTGGACAGAATGATTTTAAAATGGGAAAATATTGATTAGAGTTTAAATAGGTTTAGAATATCCTTTACTTATTTGCTGAACTTATTTCGATTTTACTCATTACGAAAATCAATTTTTCAGTGTAAAGTTTCTAAAAGCTATTTAAGAAAAGTAAAGACTGAGTGGATTAGCAGAGCATACCTTTGATTCGCTACTTATGTCTGATCACCCAAACAGATTATATTACAGCACTTCATTAAATAAATGAAAAAACTTTTTACAGCCTTATTATTTTGTTCGGCTTTACTCGCTCAGGATTCAGTTTATACTCTTAAGCCTATTGAAATTATTGCAACAAGACCTGCAAATAATTTTCAATCTTTTGAGATGCTGGAGAAAAATGAAATTCAAAATTCAGAACCAGGTATCTCACTTGAAGAATCATTTGCTAAAATACCAGGATTGATAATCAGTGATCGTAACAATCCTTCTTTAGGCGATAAGATTTCAATAAGGGGAATTGGTACACGTTCCTCATTTGGTGTAAGAGGCATAAAAATTTTAGTAGATAATATTCCTTTAACTCTGCCTGACGGACAATCTCAGACAAATAATATTGATTTATTTTCAGTCGGGAGAGTTGAGATTTTAAAGGGACCCGCTTCATCATTTTATGGAAATGCTGCTGGTGGAGTAATTAATTTTCAGTCTGAGCTTGCTGAGAAAGGAATTATTAATATTAATCCTGAAATTATTTTTGGCAGTTATGGTCTGCAAAGATATTCATTAAAATTATCGGGGAGTTATAATTCTCAATCCTACTTAGTAAGCTTCAACAATATTAATTATGAAGGATTCAGAGAACACTCTGCAAGGAAGACTTATCTTTTAAATACTATCTACAGAAATAATTTTTCAGATAACTACAATATAACAGCAGTAATAAATTATTTCGATTCGCCATACCTTCTTAATCCCGGTTCATTAAACAAAGAAACTCTTGAGCAGGATAGAAACTCAGCGAGATTACTTAATAAGCTGCAGGGTACAGGAGAAAAAGCAAATCAATTCCAGGGTGGAATGACCTTAAACTTTTTACAAGATGATTTTAATTTTGAAACGACTTTATACTTTGTAAAAAGAGATTTAGTAAATCCAATCCCTGGAAGAATAATTAATCTTAACAGAATGGCTGGAGGTTTCAGATCTTTTCTAAATAAAAAATTAATTATAAACAGCTATGAACTCGATATCTCAGGTGGAATAGATATGGAATTCCAAAATGATTTGAGAAAGGAATTTGAGAATAATGGATTGCCACATACTAATTTTGAACCTGAAGAGATATTTGAAAATTTGAATTATGGAAATAAGTTAATTGACCAGGAAGAAAATGTTTTGGGAATTGGTCCATTTCTTTCAATTAAAATTTTAGTTAATGAATATATAGGTTTATTAACCGGGCTAAGATATGACAACTATATTTTTGAAGCTAATGATACTTTAACAAATAATTCCGGCGAAAGAAAAATGAGTCATTTGAGTCCTGCTGCTGGTTTATTTTTCAAACCAGCTTTGAATTCAAAAATATATTTTAATTATTCAACTTCATTTCAAACGCCAACTACATCTGAATTAAGTAACAGACCCGATGATAAAGGTGGTTTTAATCCCAATCTTAATCCTGAAAGGATTTATCAATTTGAACTGGGAAGCGAATACTTTTTCCGGGATTTAAAAACTTCACTATCAACGGTAGTTTATTATCTCAACTTTAATGATTTGATTATCCCCTACCAAATTCTAGGTTCAGAAGAAATTTTTTTCAGGAATGCAGGCAAAGCTGAAAATAAAGGAGTTGAAGTTATGCTTGAAACTTTCATTCTTAATGAACTAAGAACAACATTTTCATATTCAGTAATGAATTTCATTTATAAAGATTGTATAATTGAATTCAATGGCAGCAATTACCAATTGAATGGGAATAAAGTCCCGGGAGTTCCTCAACAAAATTTTTATTTTCAAATTGATTACCTGAATGAATCCCGCATTCAAAGTAAAATAAAACTTCAATGGGTTGATGAATATTTCACAAATGATTTTAATGGAACTCTACCGGGAAGTCAATCACCAAAAAGAAATTTTATAAATGAGCCTTACTTTAAAATGGATTTGAGACTGGGATATAAATTTATCTACAATATCTTAGATGTTGAATTCTTTTTAGGAATAAATAATCTGTTTGATAAGAAATACAATGGTTCAGTTATTGCAAATGCTTTGGGAGAAAGATATTTTGAACCTGCGCCAGGAAGAAACTTCTATGCCGGTTTACAGATTTTATATTAACCTTAATTTGATCATTTGAAAATGTAAACCGTTAAAACGGTTATCAAGATTAGCATTGCTTATCTTTTTTTCACCTAACTGAAGTTAGGTGTTAACCTATAACCATATAAAAGTAAAAAATTAACACCTTGACTTATCAAGGTGATGAAGAATGGAAAATATTAAAGTTAACTGTTTTATCAGTTTACTATCATAAGCAGTTTATGAGATTAATAAAGCCGCGGGAAAACTTTTTAATGCCGTACTAATGCAAATCTTTCTTTCCTCTTCTATTTTCTCAAGATCCTGAAAGAATGAGAAAAACTTATCAACAACTTGTAAATGATCCTGAAGTAAGAGATTTAGTAGAAAAGATAAGGAATAATATAAGAGATAATGGGATGAACGAAGGAAAAAAGTATTAGACATTCCATCCCTGGTGATAAAGTAGAAACTCTGTTTATTTTTCAGAATTAATTTTTTGAGAGAGAGATCTTTAATGAACTGCAGGCATTCTGTAGAAAGTTAAAGCTCAAAAAGGGGCTAAATAAAATTAAATTTCTTAAACTTGTTCGCTGTAACCCGCATAGCGGGACACAAACGGGTAAACATTTTCTAAACCGATTTAAGAAATTCTACATTCCAAAAGGTCTTGCCTTTATTATTTAATATGGTTAAATAAGGTGCGGAATTTTAGAGGAATTTATGAAAAAACATCTGCCACTAATTGCACTAATTTTATTTTTTGTTTCAATTAATATAAAAGCTCAGAACACATACGAGTTTTTAAGACTTGATATGAGTGCCAGGGCCGGAGCTTTAGGCGGCAGTTTTGTTTCCAATAATGATGATCCTGATGTTATTTTTTATAATCCCGCGGGTTTACAATTATTAACTGATAACCCTGTCTCCTTCTCTTTTGTAAAACACCTTCTTGATATTAATCTTGCAAGCATTTCTTATTCAACTGAATTTAATGATATGGGAAGATTTGGTTTAGCCGCAAAATATATTAATTATGGCACTTTTAAAGGAGCCGATGAAAATGGAAGATTAACCAATGAATTTGGTGCAGGTGAGGCTGCTTTTATTCTTGGATATGCAAACCGGCTTGATGAGAATTTTTATTATGGTGCTAATGTTAAATTTATTTATTCAGGTATAGAAAATTATTCTTCATCTGCAGTTGGATTTGATGTTGGACTTCATTATGCTGTTCCATCTCAACAGATAAATGTAGGTTTTGCTATTTTAAATGTTGGAACCCAGCTTTCATCTTATTTTAATACTAAGGAAGATTTACCTCTTGATTTCGTAATCGGAATTTCAAAAAGGCTTGAATATCTTCCACTCAGATTGTCTCTTGATTTTCATAAATTAAATGAAGACAGAGATGATTTCTTCCAGAAGTTTAAAGCTTTTACAGTCGGAGCCGAATTTACTTTAAGCAAAACTCTTCGCTTAAGATTTGGCTACGATAATGAAAAAAGAAACGAGCTTAAGATTGGTTCTTTCGCTGGCATAGCTGGATTTAATGCAGGGCTTGGTGCAGTTATTTCAGATTACAGGTTTGATTATGGTTTCTCTTCAATGGGAGCTATTGGAGAGCTTCACAGGATAAGTATTTCTACTACACTGTGATTAACCCAAATTAGATATAGGGTATAAAGGTATAAGAGGTATTGGGGAACAATATCATTTTATTTTAATACCAGCCACGATATTTGAAATTTTCTTTATAGATTAAAATTCAATCAACAAACCCAAAAATCAATCCCGCCTGCCAAAGCCTTGTACAACGAACACACAATCACAAATAATCAAATACAAAATCCCAAACCTGTTT
>Ga0184639_10000819_pt1 | contig 12766 bp, 10 predicted proteins | sample PLM31_170_b2_FD_133155 | JGI IMG/M metagenome (GOLD analysis project Ga0184639, IMG submission 133155) | Groundwater sediment microbial communities from an aquifer in East River, Colorado, USA - PLM3-1_170_b2 | ecosystem: Environmental > Terrestrial > Soil > Riparian zone | place: USA: East... | reverse complement strand
GTAAAGATCTGAGTGACGACTTGGGCCGTCTCCTCATCGATCTCCCGATTGAAAGCGACCACTCCACCAAACGCAGATACTGGATCGCACGCGTGAGCCGCAGTATATGCTTCGAGAGCTGTTCCACCCACAGCGGTTCCACACGGTGCGGAGTGCTTCACGATAGCGGCCGCCGGCCGGACGAACTCATGCACCAGTTCCCAGGCACTGCCTAAATCGGCGAAGTTATTAAAGGAAAGTTCTTTACCTTGGAGTTGCGATGCAGCAGCGACGGTGCCAGAGACGTCATTCTCTCCGACATACAATGCGCCCCGCTGGTGTGGGTTCTCGCCATACCGAAGATCCTTCAATTTCCGATACGGAAGTGTCAGGCGATCCGGAAATGCTCTGGGCTCTGCGAAATATGTGGCGATGGCGGCATCGTAGGCGGCGGTCAGAGCGAAGGCCACGCGCGCGAGCCGGCGGCGGGTCTCACCGGAGGTGCCGCCGGTCTCACGAATCTCGTTGAGAACCTCGTGGTATTGATCGCGGTGGCTGATGACCGCCACCCGCTCCCAGTTCTTCGCAGCGGCTCGAAGCAGGGCGACGCCGCCGATGTCGATGAGTTCCATGGCCTCGTCTATCGGGGCTGCAGCACCGTCGCGCTCGAATGGATAGAGATTGACCACTACGACATCGATTGATTCCAGCCCAAGGTTCTCGAGCTGAGATTGATCCGCCTCATTGGGCCGGGCCAGGATGCCTGCAAAGATCGCGGGATGGAGTGTCTTGACCCTGCCGTCGAGGATCTCGGGAAACTTCGTTACATCTTCAATTCTGGTGACCCTTAGTTCCGCGTCGCCGAGGGCTCTCGCGGTGCCCCCTGTGGCCATCAGCTCAATCCCAAGCTCAGAAAGCGCGCCCGCAAACTCGATCAAACCAGTCTTGTCAAAGACACTGAGTAAGGCACGGTGGACACGGACGGTCGTAGGTCGTAGGTCGTGGGTCGTAGGAAGGACCATTGGATCACTCACCGGGTCACCTCGTTTGCGACTGATTCGCGTTCTCGCGCCTCCACAATCCGAACCTTCCGTCCTTGAATCAGTAATCGCCGCTCGGCGAAGAGACTGATCGCCAGCGGATACCATCGATGTTCCTCGTCGGCAACCCGCGCCGCGAGCGTCGCCGGCGTGTCACCGTCCTCTACCGGCACTGCACTCTGAAGAACGATGGGACCTCCGTCAGGTGTATCGTCTACAAAATGGACAGTGCAGCCGGAGATTTTCATCCCTGCACTGAGGACCGCTTCATGCACGCGCTCTCCGTACATCCCTCGCCCCCCGAATTGCGGAAGCAGCGAGGGGTGGATGTTCATAATGCGCCCTGTGAATTGCCTCACGAATCCCGGGCCGAGGATGCGAAGCCAGCCGGCGAGGCAGATCAGGTCGACGGAGTATGCGTTCAGAGTCTCCGCCAGTCGCGCTTCAAAGGTCTCCCGGGTCGGGAACTCACGGTGATCAAGCAGAATCGCGGAAACCCCCGTCCGCCGCGCGCGCCACAACGCCTGCGCGTCTGGCTTGTTAGAGATGACCACGACGACCTCGCCCGGAATCTCCCCGCGTGCACAGGCGTCAAGAATCGACTGCAGATTTGTCCCACGGCCCGACGCGAGGACGGCAATCCGCACCCTCTCAGGCAAGCACGTCCACTCCTTTCTCGCCGGGGACGACATCGCCGATCACCCATGCGTCGGCGCCATTTGCCTTGCACAGGTCGAGAGCGACGCCGGCGCGCGGCGCAGGCACGACCGCGATCATCCCCACGCCCATGTTGAACGTTGAGAACATCTCTTCGATGAGAATCTTCCCCGCGCGTTCGAGGACCGTGAAAATTTCAGGCACGGGCCAGGCGCCGGCCCGGGCGCGCGCGCGGCAGCCATCGGGGAGGATTCGTACGAGGTTGCCCGGGATTCCACCGCCGGTAATGTGCGCAGCGCCGCGGAGGTGACCCGCGGCGGCGAGCGCGAGAACAGGACGCCGATACGATCGGTGTGGTCTCAGGAGCGCCTCGCGCCACGTTGTGCCAAGTTCTGGAACCCTATCCCCAAGCGACCAGCCGCGTTGCGCGAGCACGGTGCGCGCGAGCGTATACCCATTTGTGTGCAGACCAGTCGCGACCATCCCGATGAGCACGTGACCGGGTTTGATCGAAGAACCATCGATGATTGCGGACCGCTCCACCGCCCCAATGATGCAGCCGACGATGTCAATGCCCTCGGCAGTGTAGACTCCCGGCATCTGCGCCGTCTCGCCGCCGATGAGCGCCACGCCCTCATCGCGGCACGCGGCGCTCATTCCATCAAGCACCTGAGCGGCTGCTTCAGGCTCGAGGCGTGCGGCCGCAACGTAATCGAGCATCAAGAGCGGAGCCGCCCCAAGAACCGCGACGTCATTCACACCGTGGATAACGACGTCTCGGCCGGCGAGATCGAGCCGTCCCGCTTCTGCCGCAAGGAGCGCCTTGGTTCCCACTCCATCAATCGTGCTGACCAGGACGGGATCGGTGTAGCCTTTCAAGTGGAACAGCCCGCTGAAGTGACCAAGATCTCCCAGCACGCGGGTCGTGAAGGTGCTGCGGATCGTCCGGCCGACGGTCTCCAATAGCGCGGCAGATGCCTGGCGATCGACTCCTGTATCTCTATAGGTCAGCCGGCCATCACTCATGGGCCACTCCAACGCCTTCGAGCGCGTACCGCCCCGCAGTCTCTTCATGCGGGACCACCGTCGGATAATGCCCGTCGAGACACGCCATGCACAACCGATCGCGCGACAGTTGCAGCGCTTCCACCAGCCCAGCCTGGGTCAGGTAGCCTAGGCTGTCGGCGCCGATCATCTCCCGGATCGCTTCAACTGAATTGGTGGCGGCGACGAGCTGTCCACGGCTGCTCGTATCGATGCCGTAGAAGCACGGAAAGCGGATGGGCGGGGACGAGACGCGCATGTGCACTTCCACAGCGCCAGCGGTGCGGAGCATCCGCACGATCTTCCCGCTCGTCGTGCCCCGCACAATCGAATCGTCAACCAGGACGACCCGCCGGCCCTCGATCACCTCGCGCAGTGGATTGAGTTTCAGCCGGACGCCGAAATCCCGCGTTGCGGGATCGGGTTGGATGAACGTGCGGTGAATGTACCGGTTCTTGACGAGTCCGACCTCAAACGGCAGTCCAGAGGCTTCGGCAAAACCCATGGCCGCGGATGTCCCTGAATCTGGAGCGGCGATCACGACGTCCGCATGGACCGGATGCTCGCGCGCGAGGATCCGGCCCATCCGCCGCCGGGTCACATGCACGTTGCGGTCGGCGAGGACCGTATCCGGCCTCGCAAAGTAGATGTACTCGAACACGCAGTGGGCCCGCCGCTCGACGGGAAGCGTTTGATGCGATGTCACCCCGCGTTCGTCGATGACAACAAGTTCGCCGGGTTCGATGTCTCGCACAAACTCCGCGCCCACATGATCGAATGCGCAGCTCTCAGACGCCAGCATCCACGACCGGCCCGCCCGGCCCAGCACCAGCGGACGGATGGCATAGGCATCACGGAATCCGAGGACACGACCGCCAACGAGCGCCGTTACCGTATAGGCGCCCTCGATCCGTCGCATACAGTACGCGACGGCCTCTTCGATCGTCGCCACCGGCGCGCGCGCGATGAGGTATGCAATCACCTCACTATCAGTCGTTGATGCAAAGGTGACGCCCGCGGCCTCAAGCTCTGCCCGCAGCTGAGGCGCGTTGATCAGATTTCCGTTGTGCGCCAGCGCCAGTGATCCCCAGGGCGACGGCACGACAAGCGGCTGCGCATTCTCGAGGCGCGCGGAGCCCATGGTGGAGTATCGCACGTGGCCCACACCCAGGTTACCGGGCAGTGTGGCAATCTTGTCGAGCTTGAAAACCTCGGAAACCAGGCCCATCCCTTTGTGCAGATGCACTCGCTGTATGTCGCTCGTCGCGATACCGGCGCTCTCCTGACCGCGATGCTGCAGCGAGTACAACCCAAGGTGGACGATCGGAGCAGCAGGACCTTCCGCGCTGCGGACTCCGAACACGCCGCATTCTTCACGGAGGATGTCGTCCTCTGCGCGAGAACGCGAAACAGTCATCTGAAGACCTCGTCGAGTGCGCCATGGGCTTCGATGAGTTCACCAAGCGATAGGTCGACGATGCGACGGTCCGTGACGTCGATACGCAACCGGCTTCCACCAGTACGGCCGAGCACCACGAGTTCGACACCGTGATTTGCGGCGAGAATCTGCAGATCGGGCAATCTGTCAGGCGAGAGAGAAACGGCGACTCGCGAAGGAGCTTCTCCGAAGAGCGCGACTTCAGCTCGATCGTTGTAGGGTAAGGTCACTTCTGCACCGATCCTGCCTGCGATTGCGCTCTCTGCGAGCGCGACGGCAATCCCACCATCTGAACAATCGTGGGCGGAACTCAATAGTCCACTCGTGATGGCCTCGCGCACCGCGCTTAGTACGCTTGCGTGAATGTCAAAATCGACGTCTGCCGGTCGTCCGCGCGAGAGGCCGTGGATCTGTGTGAGAAAGTAACTCGCGGCCAAATCAGGCACGCTGCTCCCTAACAAAACAACCACATCGTCGTCCTTCTTGAACGACTGGGTGGCAATCTGCGATACGTCCCGGATCAACCCCACCATGGCCACGACGGGCGTCGGTGGAATAGGCCCTTCCGGAGACTCATTGTAGAAAGACACGTTTCCACCCACGACTGGAATCTGCAGCGCGCGGCAAGCGTCGGTGATTCCCATCACCGATTGCCGGAACGTCCAGAACACTTCCGGGTCTTCGGGATTGCCAAAGTTCAAGCAATCGGTTACGCCCAGCGGCTCTGCGCCCACGCACGCGAGGTTCGCTGCAGCTTCAGCAACAGCCAGCCTCGTGCCGCGGTAAGGATCGAGGGCGCACAGGCGGCCGTTCCCATCAACTGTTATGGCCACGGCCTTGGGCGGCGACTCATGAATCCGCAGCACGGCAGCCCCAGCGGCGCCGGGCGCCACCACGGTGCGGATTTGCACCATGTGGTCGTACTGCTCAAACACAGCGCGCTTGGCAGCCACGTCGCTGCCGCGCAGAAGAGATAGCAGAGCGGATCCGGGATCAACTGTTGACAGCGCATCGGGCGTGATCCACCGCTCAGCGAGGCCCGGTGGCTCGCATGCCACGGCGCGGTAGGCCGGAGCCTCGGCAAGCGCATATGGCGGGAGTGCGACAACAGTGCTCTCGTGATACTCAGCCCGCAGTTCCCGATCGGCCGTGATGTGACCGATGACTGCCGCTTGCAGTCCCCACCGCCGGAAGATTGCAGAGATCCGGTTCTCGGAACCCTTGCGGACGACCAGGAGCATGCGCTCCTGCGACTCCGACCTAAAGATTTCATCTGCACCCATCGAACTCTCGCGCAACGGTACGCGATCCAGGTCGATGATCATCCCGACCCCACCGTGCGCCGACATTTCACTGGTCGCGCACGTGAGACCGGCCGCTCCCATATCCTGGAGCGCCACCACATCGCCGGTGGCCAGCGCCTCAAGCGTCGCCTCAATCAGCAACTTGCCTGCAAGCGGATCACCGATCTGCACAGACGCGCGATCCTCGTGCTCGGAGGCTTCGTGAAGTTCTTCGGACGCAAACGCCGCGCCGCCAATGCCGTCGCGGCCCGTGCGGGCGCCGGCATACAGGACGGGGTTTCCCGGCCCTACTGCACGCGAACGCGCGATGCGATCATGCCGCAAGAGGCCAAGGCAGGCCACGTTGACGAGCGGATTGTCACGGTACCCGGGGTCGCAGAAGATCTCTCCCGCTACGGTCGGTACGCCGACACAGTTGCCATACGCGGCAATGCCGGCGACGACCCCCGTCGCGATCCGGCGCGATTTTGGATCGGTCAACGGACCGAATCGCAGTGAGTCAACGAGCGCGATGGGCCGCGCGCCCATCGAAAGAATATCCCGAAGTATCCCACCTACGCCGGTCGCAGCGCCATTGAATGGATCGACCGCACTCGGATGGTTATGGCTCTCCATTTTGAATGCCACAGCCCAGCCATCGCCGATATCAATGACGCCCGCATTCTCGCCCGGTCCCTGGAGAAGATGGGGGGCCGAGCTGGGTAGCGATCGGAGTGTCAGTTTGGAATGCTTATAGCCGCAGTGCTCCGACCACATCACACCAAACAGCTGCAACTCTAAAGGCGTGGGGTCGCGACCGAGACGCCGCACGATCTCGTTGTATTCAGATCGCGAAAGGCCAACGGATTCGGGGGAAATCGTCTTTACGCTCATCGTCGACTTCGGTCGTAGGTCGTTGGTCGTAGGTCGTAGGTGGGTGATCTTTGCTCGGTTGCTACGACCCACGAGCTACGACCGACGACCGCTCTTGACTCGAGGAACGAAACGACGGACTCGAACAGGAGCCTCCCGTCCGTCGACCCGAGAATCGCCTCTGCGGCACGCTCGGGGTGAGGCATCAAACCGACAACGTTCCCGGCCTGGTTACAAAGACCGGCGATGAACCTCGCCGCGCCGTTAGGGCTAATCCCTTCCGAATACCGGAAGACGACCTGGCCGGTGCGTTCAATCTCATCGAGCATGTCGTCGGGCGCGAAGTAGTTCCCTTCGCCATGAGCAATCGGCATCTGTAGGATCTGACCCTCCCGCAGGTTCCAGGTGAAGGGTGTCCGTGTCGACTCCACCCTCATCTCAACCGGCCGGCAGCGAAATTGCAGGCTCCGGTTCCTCAACATAGCTCCCGGAAGCAGGCCCGCTTCGAGGAGAACCTGGAACCCGTTGCAGATGCCCAACACAGGTCTTCCCGACTCCGCAAATGACTTTACTGCGGGCATAATCGGAGACGTTGCGGCCACAGCCCCCGCCCTGAGGTAGTCTCCATAAGCAAACCCACCTGGGAGGACAACGCAATCCACGTCGTTGACCGATGAATCACCATGCCAGAGCTCCACGACGTCTTGCCCGAGCACGTTGCGCAAAACATGAATGCAGTCGTGGTCACAGTTGCTGCCAGGGAAGATGACGACGCCGAAGCGCATTAGCCTACGTGCCACTCCTCAATAAGCGGATTGGCCAAGAACCGCCGGCACATCGCATTGATCTCATCGACTGAAGTTTCATCCGGCATCGTGATCTCGATGTGCTTGCCGATCCTGACCTCGGAGACGCCTTCGTAGCCGAGGGCATGCAGCCCCTGGCGCACCGCCTGACCCTGCGCGTCGAGCACTCCCGGCTTGAGCGTGATGACGACCCGGACTGTGGTCATGCGAGCTTCCCAGTCAACCTGGCACAAGTCTCCAGGTACCTTTGTCGCGTCGCCTCGACTACATCGTCCGGAAGTGACGGCACCGGCGGCTCATGATTCCACCCGACCTGGTTGAGATAATCGCGAACGAATTGTTTGTCGAAAGACGCGAGCGATTCAGGGTATTGCGCCGCGTCCCAGTAGCGTGACGAGTCGGGTGTCAGCACCTCGTCGATCAACACAACCTGTTCGTCAGCAAGGCCGAACTCGAACTTCGTGTCTGCGAGGACAAGGCCGACCTGCCGGGCATGGGCGGCAGCTCGCCAGTACAAGGCCAGACTCAGCTCCCGCAGGTTCTGAGCCATCTTCCTACCTACCACGTCTTCCATCTGTGCGAACGTGAGGTTTTCATCATGGCCGTGGCTGGCCTTCGTGGCAGGCGTAAAAATCGGCTGAGGAAGCATATCGCCATTCCTCAATTCCCTGGGCAAACGCTCGTCGGCGACCATCCCCGTGCGCCGGTATTCATCCCATGCTGACCCCGTGATGTACCCTCGGACGACGCACTCAACATCGATGCGTTGACACTTTCGGACGAGCATCGTGCGGCCCTCGAGGAGGGTCCGGTCGACGTCAACGAGATCCTCAGCAGCCTCAGAGATCTCACCCACGTCGGTCGTGATCATGTGGTTGGGAACGATATGCGGGGTGAAGTTGAACCAAAATTCTGATAGCCGAGTGAGAATCCGCCCTTTCCCCGGAATCGGCGTTGGTAGAACGTGGTCGAAGGCCGAGAGACGGTCGGTGGCGACGATCAATAAATTCCCATCTGCCTCATAGACGTCGCGCACTTTGCCGCGTCTATATAAAGGAAGAGGCAGGTGTGTCTCGACGACTGCGCGTGAAACGTGACTGGTGAATGGTGGATGGATCACGTTGCGCTCCTCGCAGGGACAGGTGACGGACGATGTGCTGGAATCCCGACCCGTTCCAAGATCTCATCGACGTACCTGGTGTAGTACTCAAGGTCAAACAGGCCGTCCAGTTCTTGCTCGCTGAATCCCCCGCTCTTCAGGAGACCGGTACGAAACGTGGTCGTTCCTTTCATTGCGGCCATCGAAGCGTCCTGAACGATCCGATACGCCTCGTCGCGGGACAGACCACGGTCAAGGAGCGCCAGCAGGACGCGGTGGCTAAAGATGAGCCCCCCGGTTCGTTCGAGATTCACGCGCATCCGGTCGGTGTCCACGACGAGACCGCCTAACACGAATGCCATCTTGCGCAGCATGTAATGGAGCAGCGATGTCGCGCCGGGGATAGCGATGCGTTCGGCGGAGGAGTGGGAGATGTCGCGTTCGCCCCATAGGACCTGATCCTCAAACCCCGCCATCGCGTACCCGCGAAGCACCCGGGCCAACCCTGCAATGCGCTCACAGAGGATCGGGTTCCGCTTGTGCGGCATCGCTGAGGAACCGGTTTGGCCCTTCAGGAACGGCTCCCCGACTTCTCCGATCTCGGTCCGAGCGAGGTTCCGGATTTCCGTGGCGATCTTCTCGAGCGTTCCCCCGAGAATTGCAATTGCCGCGAAATACTCAGCGTGCCGGTCGCGCTGCAGGATTTGAGAGGAGACTGCCGCGGGAGCCAGCCTGAGCGCGCGGCATACATGTGCTTCGACTGATGGCGGCACATGCGCGTACGTCCCAACCTCGCCGGAGATCTTGCCGACCGCCACCTGTTCGCGCGCGCGGCGAAGCCGTTCCGCACCGCGCATGACTTCTGCAAACCACAGCGCCGCTTTCAATCCGAATGTGGTGGGTTCCGCCTGCATCCCATGCGTGCGGCCGGCGATGACCGCGTACCGGTGTTCGCTGGCCAGCCGTCGCAGTGCATCCACGACCGTCTGGGCCTCGTTGAGCAGCAAGTCGACCGCGCGGACCATGAGGACAGAGAGCGCCGTGTCGACGACGTCAGAGGATCCCAATCCGTGGTGAAGATATCTGGCGTCACTTCCCGTCTCTTCTCCAACAGAACGAAGGAACGCCACCACGTCGTGCTGGGTCTCCGTTCTCTCGATTTCGTCGATCCGCGCCGCTGAACCAACTTTTGCCGTGTTCCGCAGCCGCACGGCGGCCTCGCGCGGCACGAGCCCGAGCTCAGCTTCTGCCTCGCATGCCAGGAGCTCGATCTCGAGCCAGACCCCAAACTTGGTCTCAGGCGACCACACCGCTCGCATTTCAGGCGTCGTATACCGATCGATCATCACGAGCCTCCGATCGGTGAAACAATGTCCCGACGCCCAAAAGCCGTCGGAATCAACGCTTCACGCTCCTGACCCACGCCGACCATCGACACGGGTACGCCGACGATTTCGGCCACGCGAGAGAGAAATGCGCGGCTCTCATGCGGCAGATCGTCCGGTGTGCGCGCCTCGGCGGTGCCCTGCCAGCCTCGAAGCTCCTCATAGATAGGCTCGACGCGTGAGAGGACGGCGGTGTGCGGTATGGTGTCCAGCACGCGACGGCCATCTTTGTAGGCAACACAGATGTTCACAGTGTCAAATCCATCCAGGACGTCGAGCTTCATGACTGCAAGTTCCGTAAACCCGGAGACCTCCGCGGCGTACTTTGCGGCGACGCCGTCAAACCACCCGCAGCGACGTGGCCGGCCGGTGGACGCTCCGTATTCCTGTCCCACGTCCCGCAGACGCGCGGCCATCTTGTCACGCAGCTCGGTGGGCATTGGACCCGCGCCGACGGCAGTGGTGTACGCCTTGACCACGCCGACGACCCGAGTGATCCGCTGCGGAGGAATCCCCGCCCCCGCGCACGCCCCACCCGGCAGACACGTGGAAGACGTCACGTACGGGTAAGCGCCCCAGTCCAGATCGCGCATCACTCCAAGCTGTCCCTCGAGCAGGATCGCATCGTCGCGGCGCAGAGCCGCCTGGACCAGCGGGTGAGTGTCGACAATGTACGGGGAGAGTCGATCTGCCCATTCCTCGCATAAGTACCACAGCTCGCCCGGTGTCACCGTGCGATCGAGCAACGCCGCCGTATGCCTGGCAACCTCATCGAGCCGGTCCTGCAGAAAATCGGGTTCGAGCAAGTCGCCTGCACGAATCCCAAAACGTGCCGCTTTGTCGGCGTACACGGGCCAGATCCCCCGTCTTGTCGTGCCGTGGGCCTTCTTCCCCCGGGCCACTTCCTCGCGCTCATCCAGCTCGACATGAAACGGGAACACAAGATGCGCACGGTCAGAGATGCGGAGCCGGGACGTTGAGATCCCGGCACCGTGGAGGATTTCCAATTCATCGAACAATGCCGGAGGATTGACGACGACCCCTGGGCCGATGACACACTCAACTTCAGGATGCGTAATGCCGGAAGGCACCAGGTGTAGCCGAAGCATGCCGTACACACCGACAATGGTGTGTCCCGCGTTATTGCCACCGTTGAAGCGAATGACCATATGCGCATCCGCCGCAAGCGCATCGACAACTTTGCCCTTGCCTTCGTCCCCCCAGTGGCCTCCGACAATAGCAGTGACGGGCATTACGCGTCCTCCACCGGTTCGGGGACGGGGAACGGGGAACGGGGAACGGTCTGGCCGGACTGCTCGATCTTCAGTGCCATTTTCGTCTTGAACTCGGACAGCCGTTCTCGAAGTGTTGAATCGCTCACCGCAAGGATCTGAACGGCAAGGATCGCGGCGTTGCGGGCGCCCCAGCTGCCGATCGAGACCGTTGCCACAGGAACGCCCGGCGGCATTTGTGCGGTGGAAAGGAGCGAATCCAACCCGCCGAGTCCGGTGGCCTCGAGGGGAACTCCGATCACCGGTAAGATAGTCCGCGCAGCCAGCGAGCCCGCAAGGTGTGCTGCACCGCCGGCCGCAGCGATCAGCACGCGGATCCCGCGATCCTCAGCAGTGCGAGCGTATCGATCGAGGAGATCCGGAGACCTGTGGGCGGATGCGACGACCAGTTCATGCGGAACGTCAAACTCGGCGAGCGTCTTCGCAGCGTCTTCCATGACGGGACGATCGGAATCGCTTCCAAGGACGATGCCTACTAACGGTCGTGGGTCGTGGGTCGTGGGTCGTAGGTTCTGTACTCCGGTGGTCCCGTCCATTTATCGCTTTGCCTCCATTGTCACGGCAAGCTCGCTCCTACGACCTACGACCTACGACCGACGACCTACGACCGATTCGACCAACGAGCTACGACCGATGTCTGTCCGGAAGTGCATGCCCTCAAAACGGATGTGCGAAATCGCCGCGTATACACGATCGGCGGCATCTGCCAATGTTTCAGCAGCGCCGACCACATTGAGGACCCGGCCGCCGGCAGTGACCAACCGCGCGTCGGATACTGCGGTGCCGGCGTGGAACACGAGAACGTCCTCTACGTTGTCGACACCCAAAATCGGATCGCCTGTCTCGATGCTCCCGGGGTAGCCGCGCGATGCGAGCACGACGCAGGCCGCTGCGCACTGGTTCCAAATCAGCCGGGGAACACTTCCATCCAATAGATCAACCATCGCATCGGCCAGATCACTTTCGAGCAGTGGCAGGATGGCCTGGGTCTCGGGGTCGCCGAAGCGACAGTTGAACTCCAATACCTTTGGGCCATCGCTCGTGACCATTACGCCGGCATACAGGACACCCGTGTATGGCCGGTCTTCGTCCGCCATTGCTGCTATAGCGGGCTCGATGATCGTCTCGACGACCTCCGCCGCCACAGAGGGCGGAATCATTCCTGGAGCGATCGCCCCCATGCCACCGGTGTTGGCTCCGCGGCCGTCCTCGTGGAGACGCTTGTAATCTTGCGCCGGGAGTAGCGGCACGATGCCACCTGGCCCGACCAGTGCAAGGACGCTCGCCTCGTAACCCTCCAGGCACTCTTCGATGAGGATCCGCTCACCCGCACTGCCAAACTTGCGGGCTACCATGAGGTCGAAGACTGTCCGCTCCGCCTCCGCGCGATCTTCAGTCACGACCACGCCCTTGCCGGCGGCGAGGCCGTCCGCTTTGATGACAAGCGGCCGACCCGCACTGCGGACGTATCTCAACGCCTCGGCGGGATCCGTAAACACGACGAATGGTGCGGTGGGGATTTCGTGATGCACCATCAATTGCTTGGCAAACACTTTGCTGACTTCGATCTGCGCGGCCGCTTGAGAAGGACCGAAGACTCGCAGTCCCCGACCCCAAAAGAAGTCGACGATGCCGGCGGCCAGTGGGACTTCGGGTCCGATAATGGTCAGGTCGATTGAGAGCTCCGACGCCACGTCCGCTAGGGCTTGAAGGTTTGTAGAGTCAACCGGAAGGCAGTGGGCTAGACCGGCGATCCCTGGGTTTCCTGGAGCAGCGTAGACCTGTGCTGGGGTTTGACCCTGGCGAAGCTTCCACACCAGGGCATGCTCCCTGCCCCCGGCACCTACGACCAAAACTCGCAAACCAGCCC
>Ga0184639_10000818_pt1 | contig 12766 bp, 13 predicted proteins | sample PLM31_170_b2_FD_133155 | JGI IMG/M metagenome (GOLD analysis project Ga0184639, IMG submission 133155) | Groundwater sediment microbial communities from an aquifer in East River, Colorado, USA - PLM3-1_170_b2 | ecosystem: Environmental > Terrestrial > Soil > Riparian zone | place: USA: East... | reverse complement strand
CGGATCGAATCGCTGAACCGTATCGGCTCCCGCCTGGCGCCGTTGTCGAACTGGATCGTCGGCTCGCGGCTCCACCGTTGGGTGCTCGAGCGCGTCGTCGGGATCGACCACCGCCGGCCGCTGCCGCTCTTCGCGCGGGTGACGTTCACGGAGTGGTTTACGCGCCGCCAGACACCGTCGGCCCCCACGCGGGCAGAGGTCGTCCTCTTCCACGACACCTTCTTGACGTATAACGCTCCCCACATCGGGAGGGCGGCGGTGGGGTTGCTGGAGCGCGCCGGCTATCGCGTGACGTTGGTGGACAAGAAGTGCTGCGGCAGGCCGCTGATCTCCAAGGGGATGCTCGCCGAGGCCAAAGCCCACGCGGACTGGAATGTGGAGCGTCTCCTCCCTTACGCGACCCGCGGCGTCGCCATCGTGGGGCTGGAGCCTTCGTGCCTCCTCACGCTCCGGGACGAGTACGTGGACCTCCTCCGAAGCGACGCGGCGAGACAGGTGGCCAGACAGAGCTTCCTCCTGGAAGAGTTTCTGGACCGCGAGCGACGAAAGGGGCTGTCCCTCCCGTTCGGTGGGAACGGCCGGAAGGTGCTGCTCCACGGTCACTGCCATCAGAAGGCTCTGGTGGGGACCGCGCCAACTGTTGCGGTTCTCAAGTGGGCGGGGTTCGACGTGCAGGAAGTGGATTCCGGCTGCTGCGGGATGGCCGGATCCTTCGGCTTCGAGCGGGAGCACTACGACATTTCGGTCGCCCTCGGAAATCGGCGCCTCGTCCCCGCCGTCAAGGCGGTGGGTGCCGACGTTGAGGTGGTGGCCCCGGGGATCTCCTGCCGCCAGCAGATCGAGCACCTGGCCGGCCGTCGGGCCAAACACCCCGCCGAGGTGTTGTGGGAGTCCCTGCGGGGCTGAGTCTTCTCGCGGTCCTGCTGGCGTCCTATATCAAGGGCGTCATCGGCTTCGGCTTTCCGACCATTTCCACGCCGTTCCTCGCGCTATTCGTGGATGTCCGGACGGCCATCGTGATCCTGATCTTCCCCAACATCGTGTTTGACGGGATCCAGGCCTTCCGAAAGCCCGGTCTCCTGGACACCCTCAGGCGCCACTGGATCCTGTATCTGTGCGGCATCGGGGGGACTGTTCTCGGGACCCAGTTTCTCGTCTGGGTCTCGTCGAAGAAGCTCCTGCTGATCCTCGGGGTCTTCGTGCTGGCCTTCGTGGCGCTGAACATGAGCCGATTTAAGCCCCGTGTCGCGCCGGGCCTCGAGCGCTACCTCTCGCCGCCGATCGGACTCTTCGCCGGGGTGCTGGGGGGCGTGACCAACGTGCCCGGCACCCCTCTGACCATCTACTTCTATGCCCTCGGCATGGGCAAGGACGAGTTCATCCGCTCCATCGCCTTGTCGTTCCTGGTCTACAAGACCGCCCAGTTTGCCTCGGTGATTTACTTCGGCCTCCTGACGTGGCCGCTCTTCGGCCTGTCGGTGGTGGCGACGGGGTTCGGGCTCGGTTCGTTCTGGCTCGGGCTCAAAACCCAGGACCGGGTGGATCAGGTCACGTTCAACCGCGTGGTGCTCGGCTTCCTCGGGATCCTGGGGATCTGGCTCGTCATTCGAGCCATCTGAGAAGGGGAGCCCCCTCACCTTGATCCTCTCCCCCGCCGGGGGAGAGGGGAGGGGGAGGGGGAAACGACGACGTCGCTGGGAGCGCCCTTGAGGAAGTTCTCGACGTTTTCCACGGCGCGCAGTAGCCCGTCTTGGATCACCTCGAGCGTCTGACCCGCGATGTGCGGGGAGAGCACGACGTTGGGAAGCGCGAGGATCGGGTCGTCGGGCTTGAGCGGCTCCTCATGAAAGACGTCGAGTCCTGCTCCCAGGATTTTCTGCTCCCGTAGCGTGTCGAGCAGCGCCTCCCGGTCCACCAGGGCTCCGCGCCCCGTGTTGACCAGAATGGCGGTCGGCTTCATCAGCGCCAGCTCCTTCCGTCCGAGGAAGCCCCGCGTCTCGGTCACGAGCCTCACGTGAAGGGTCACGACGTCGGCCTGGCGGAGGATCTCCTCCTTCGAGGCCGGCCGCGCCCCTAGGGCGTGAGCTCGACCGGCATCGCCCCGCGCGCTCCACGCGAGAACGTTCATGCCCAATGCCTTCCCCATTGTGGCCACCCGGCTGCCGATCGCCCCGAGACCGAACACGCCCAGCGTTTTCCCCAGCAGCTGGGTCAGAAGCTCGCGGGGCCACTCCCCACCCCGCATCGCCCTGTCCAGCGCGGGCACCCGGCGCGCGACCGCCAGCATCAGGGTGAGCGCGTGCTCGGCCACCGCGTTCGCATTGGTGCCGGGCGTGTTGCAGACCGTCACGCCGTTCCAGCCCGCCGCGTGGAGATCGATGTTGTCCACGCCGGTCCCCCAGACGGAGATGAGTTTGAGCGCCGGGCAGGCGCGGAACACGGGATCGGTGAACTTGGCGTGGGCTCGGATGTTGATGGCGACCTGGGCCCGGCCGATCCGGCGGATCAGCTCGTCTTCTTGATCCGCCCCGCGTTCGCTGAAAAGCGCCACCTCGCCGAGCGCGGCCGCGCGCTTGTGGGCGTCGGTCCCTTTGAAGACCGACGGGAAATCGTCCGGAACGACGATGCGGACGCGATCCGGCATGGAGGGCGCCACGATGCTTCTCCGGTTCAATCAGGCCCCGTGGGAGGTGGCCAGCCGCTGCCGCTTCCGCCAGATCAGGTAGAGGTTCCGGCAATAGACGAACAGACCTGTGCCCTGTCCCACGATGAACACCGGGTCCACGCGCAGGATGGAGTAGATCAGGAGGGTGAGCCCGCCCCCGATGGAGAGGTACCAGAAGTAGATGGGGATCATGCTCTCCTTCTTCCGCTCCGATGCGATCCACTGGACGAGAAACCGCATGGAAAAGAAGGCCTGCCCGAGGAAGCCGAACGCCAGCAGCACCCATCCGACCGGTTGCCCACATGGATCGCTCATCGATGTGTCCCTCGCAAAAGTGGTATGTTACACTTTCTGTCGCCCGAGCGTTCACGATACTTCAGAATTCCGACGTCCCGCAAGAAGATTTCTACTTTCGGAGGCGCGGTGAGGGCAATTGACCAGTCCCTGGTGGATGAAGTGTGGCGGGACATCACCGCGTACCCGCCCGGGCGAGCGGGGGACGAAGCCCGCTCGTTCCTCGAGCAGCAGCCTCACGTCGCCGCGTTCTGCCAGATGATGACCAAGGAATTCGACCCCACGGTGCAGAAGGCCGCCCTCGGGTTGACGTTCCTCCTCTTCAAGATCCTGGAGGCGAGCCTCGGTGCCTCGTTCCCGCGAGTGGCCGAGCACCGGATCCGAGAAGCCTACGAGGCCACCACCGAATGGCTCGAGCAGTGGGAGGGGGCGGACCCACGGATTTTTCTGCGGAGCGTTCAGGGCGGGGGAGAGTTCCCGCATCCGAACCTGGTTCAGTACCTTCTGACGGTCTTCTACGGGGGGGATCCGGAGTCGGTGGACTACGACCAGGAAGTGAAGGCCAGCCTCTTCTTGCTGTTGAAGACGCTGGCTGACGCCCTCGATATCGGCGAGGTGGCGCAGTCCTAGCGCTTGTCGGCCTCCCGCAGCGCCTGGTCGATCACCTCCTTGAATGCCTCGTAGGGGGCCGCTCCCGCGAGGCGCACGCCGTTGATGAAGAAGGTCGGTGTCCCCGAAACGCCCAGCTGCCGGCCCTGCTCCACGTCCGCCTCCACCAGGGGCCGGACGCGGCCGCCGTCCAGGCACTGGGCGAAGGAATCAGAGGGGATTCCGAGGTCGGCGGCGTAACGCAGGAGGTCTGGGCGCGAGAAATCGGGTTGAGCCTGGAACAGCCGGTCGTGGTACTCCCAGTACTTCTTGAAGGTTCCCGCGCAACGGGCGGCCTCGTGAGCCGGGCGGGCGGGGTTGCGCAGCGGGAAATCCTTGAACACCAGGCGCACCTTCCCTCGGTAGTCGGCGAGGATTCGGTCCAGCACCTGCTGGACCCGTCGGCAGTAGGGTCACTGGTAGTCGGAGAACTCGACGATGGTGACGCGCGCGGTCATCGGCCCCTTGACCATCGTCGGGTCGATGGTCAACCTGAGGCCGGTCTCTTGAGCTGAGACCGATGCCGGCCCTGCGAGGATCACCGCCAGCCACGCGACGCCAAGCCATCGAATCGGGTTCATCGTCCCTCCAAGGGTCAGCATACCCCAAGGGAAGAAGAAGAGACAACCGAGGCCGGCCGGGTCACGCCCGCGTCCCCGAGCTCCCGGATGCGGCGAGGCGAATAGCTCAGGAAGCCGCCGAGGATTTTGGCCGGGTCCTGGCCGAGCCGCGGCGGGGCCGTGAAGCGTTGCCGCGGGGCGGCCGAGAATTTCATCGGATTGCCCAGAAGCCTGAGGTGGCCGCCACCCGGATGCTTTACGGTGACGAGCATCCCTCGCGATCGCGTGAGCGGGTGGGCCAGGACCTCGTCCACCCGCTGGACCGGACCGGCCGGCACTTCTTCTCGATGGAGCCGGTTGAGGAGTTCCACCTGGGTAAACCTTCCGACCGCGTCCTCGCAGAGCGCGTAGAGCGTCTCGGCGTGGGTCAGGCGGTTGCGGGCTGTGGCGAACCTTGGATCGACGCTCCATTCAGGATGCCCGAGCGCCCGGCAGAGTCCCTGCCAGAATGTTTCCGTGGTCACCGAAACCATCAGCCATTTTCCGTCCGAGGATCGATAGGCCCCGACCGGGGGGACGAGCGGATTGCGATTTCCCGTCGCGCCGGGGACCTCTCCTGATTGGAGGTAGATCTGCGCCAGCATCGTCAAGGAGGCCACCAGACAGTCCAGGAGGGAGACCTCGACGCGCTGGCCGCTGCCGGTCCTCTCGCGGCCAATCAGGGCTGCCAGGATCGCCGTTGCGAGGTAGAGACCCGCGGTCTGGTCCCCCACGTGGATCCCGGCGCGCGCCGGAGCACCGCCTGCTTCCCCTGTCAGGCTCATGACCCCGCTCATGGCCTGGACGATAGAGTCGAAGCCGGGTTTGTCACGCCATGGTCCCTTGTGGTCAAAGGCGATGAGGTTGGCGACGATGAGGCGCGGGTTCACGCGCCGGAGTCGAGGATAGTCGATCCTGAGCCGGCGCGTCGCCTCGGGCGAGAAGGCCGACATGAGGACGTCGGACTTCTTCGCGAGGTCGTAGAGCACGCGCAGACCGGCGCGAGTTTTGAGGTCCAGGACCAGGCTCAGTTTGTTCCGGTTGATGGAGAGGTAATAGGCCGAGTCGCCGTGGAAGAAGTGGGGTGGAACCGTTCGGGAGTAGTCTCCCTCCGGGGGCTCGATCTTGATGACCTCGGCCCCCAGGTCGGCGAGCTGCATGGCGGCGAACGGCCCGCCGAGGACCCACGTCAGGTCCAGGACGCGGATCCCCGCGAGAGGGCGCGGATCAGAGGATCGATGAGCCGGGGATCGCAACGGCGGAGCGGGGTCGAGGGTCGGCGGGCGGCCTAGGCGGCGCGGCCCTCCTCAACGACGGACGTAATGATGTAGGTCCCGCTTTTCGCGTCGCGTTCGAGCGTGACGATCTTCTGCTTGGCGGCTTCTTCGAGGAGCTTGGAGAAGGTCGAGTAGCCGTAGTAGGACTCGTTGAAGGCCGGGTTCTTGCGGATCATGGTCTGCTTGACCATGGAGCCCCAGAGAACCTCCTTGTTTTCCCGCCGGAGGGCCTGGATCGCCTCAATGAGCTGGGCGAACGCTTCCGCCTTCTTCTCCGGCAGCCCGCGCAGGAGGTGGGTCTTCTTGGCCTCCCGGATGAGGTCTTCGTAGAAGATGAACTCGTCGCAGTTCGACACGAGGAGCTCGGAGGAGGAGGATTTGACGCCGAGGCCGATCACGTATCGATCGTTTTCCCGGAGCTTGGAGACCAGCGGGGAGAAGTCCGAATCCCCCGAAACCAGCGCGAACGTATCCACGTGCCCCTTGGCGTAGGCCAGGTCCATGGCGTCCACGACCATCCGGATGTCTGCCGAGTTTTTCCCGCTGTACCGGCTCTGGGGGACGTCGATCAGCTCGATCGCGTTCTCGTGGAACGGGCGCTTGTACTCGGCGTAGCGGCTCCAGTCCGCGTAAGCGCGGCGCACCATGATCTTGCCCTTCTCGACCAGGCGCTCAAGGACGAGCTTGATCTCAAATCCCTTGTACTGCGCTTCCTTGACGCCGCGGGCGATATTCTCGAAATCGATGAAGAGGGCCAACTTGCGTTCTTCGTTCATGCGGGGTGTCCTTCCGTGCGTGGGGGGCGGTCAAGACTGAGGCCTGTCACGCCTCCATTATAGGCCGGGGAGGCGCGGGGTGAAACGTTTTCTTGGTTACTGCGAGGCGGGGCGGATTTCCATCCACTCGACACAGGTGGCGTACACCTGGAAGTCGGTATCCCCGTCTGGGACGGTCACGACCATCACCTCGAGGCATCCATTCCGCATGAGGTGAAGAGCGGCCTCCTGTGCTCGGAAGACAACGGAGTCGAGCCGCAGGGGCGGACTCGACTGGAACACGTTGTCGGCTGGGAGCGCCGCTTCGGCGTTGAGGACGGTCATCAGCCCCACCACGAGGACCCCCAGCATCAGGAGCATCAGAAGGAGCCTGGATCTGATCGTCATGCCCTCGGTTTGTGCATCGGATATGCCAAGCCCGGAAGTACTTGAAGAATAAGGGCAGAGACCTCAGACGAGGCACAGTCTTCCCCGTGCACATCTGGCAGGAAGTGACAAGAAGGCTCGCGCCGGCCTACTGCTTGGGCGAAGCCTCAATGACCGCCACGTCGTACTTCTTGACCTGCTGGATCTGTGGCCCGGTGACGGTGAGGAACTCCAGGTTGATCTCGGCCTTCTCGTTCGGGCCGAGGCTCGCCGTCTTGGTCGAAGAGGTCGCCGTCCCGAGAAGTTTGCCGTCGGCGTCGAATGCCTTCCCGGCCACCTTGATGGGACCCAGGGTGACGCCGGCCAGGTTCCGCACTGTCCCCTTGATGTGGAGATGGCCCAAGGCGCAAACGTACATGCCGGGGTCCATCCCGGGATGGAGACCCACGCTCTCGATCTCCACTTTCACCTTGTCCTTCAGGTCCACGGCCAGGGCCGCCACGGATCCCGCGAGGATCATGAGCGCGACGATGAGCCATACGCCAGTTGCCTTCATGGTTTTCCCTCCTGCGGCCAGCGCCGCTGTTATTCGAGGACGCGGTCAGCGCGAAGCAGCATCGGCCGCGGTACCTGGAGGCCGAGCCGCTTCGCGGTCTTGAGGTTGATGACGAGCTCGATGCGGTCGGGGAATTCCACGGGGATTTCCCGCGGGGGCGTCCCCGCCAGGATCTTATGAGCCAGCCGTGCTGCCTGTCGCCCCTGAAGATACTGGTCGGGCCCATAAGATGCAAGGGCCCCGAACTTCGACCAGAACGAGGCCGGGTACATGGTGGGGATCCTATTGGACGCGGCCACCTCGAGGCTTCGCCCGGCGATGTTGAGGTTCGTTCCGGACTGGACGATGAGGATCCCGTCCTGGCCGCCTTCCTTGAGCGTGGCCAGTCCGGGCTCGATCTGGAGCGGGGCCGTGATCGAGCGCTCGAGCAAGGTCAGTCCGAGACGGCTTGCCGCGCTTCTGGCGACCGCTACCGAATCCCGTTCATCCTTCTCGCGTGGGTCGTAGGTCACCAGCACGCGACGGAGAGATGGCACGGCTTCCTTGAAGAGCTCCAGGCGCTTGGCAGTCAGCTCGGCCCGCAGGTTGGCGATCCCCGTGACGTTGCCGCCGGGTCGAGCAACGCTGTCCACGAGGCCAAGCCTCACTGGATCGCTCACTTGCACGAACACCATAGGGATTTCTCTGTTTTCCCTCCGGCAGGCATACGAGACGCAGAAAAGAAGATCCGGCTTCTGCTGCACGAGCTCCGCCAACAGCTGGGGCACACGGGTCGTATCACCCTGGGCTGCCCGCAGCTCGAAGATAAGGGTTTTCCCCTCCACGTAGCCGAACTCCTTGAGCCCGTCCCGGAATCCCTCGGTGCTAGAGTGCCATGGCACCATCGCGTCGGTCAGGATTGCGATCCTGAAGACCTTCGGAGCCTGGGCCCCCGCATCCGATGTCGCAGCCAAGAGGACTGCCACGACCAGCGGCATTGCGAGGCAAGCTTTGCCGGTCACGGGCTACCCCTTGAGCCGGAGGACGTTGTGGGCGGTGACGGGGCGGGAGAAGCCCTTCAGGGTAAGCTCACCTGCGGGCTCCACCTCCACCAGCTCCTCCACGGTCCCGAGCAGGCGCTGGGAGATCAGGATCTGGCCGGGTTTGGCTTCCCCGCAGAGACGGGCGGCGAGGTTGGTGACGGTGCCGATGGCCCCGTAGTCCCAGCGCCCCTCGAAGCCGATGGCCCCGATGGTGGCGTAGCCCTGGGCGATGCCGACGCCGAAGTCGAGGTCGTAGCCCCGCTTGCGCCACTTCTGGATCAGCTCCGCCACCTGGTCCCGCATGGCCACCGCCATCCGGATCGCCCGCTCCGCCGGGTTCGGGACGGGGACCGGGTCGTTGAAGAAGATCATCATGCCGTCGCCGGTGAAACGCTCCAGCGTGCCTTCGTGCGTGAGAATCAGGCGCCCCATCTCAGCATGGTACTCGCGCAGAACGCCCATGACCTCCTCGGGCTCGGAGGTCTCGGCGAAGGCGGTGAAGCCGCGGAGATCCAGGAAGACCACCGTCACCTCCCGCCGGTGGCTCTTGAGCGGGTCCTCCTGATCGCCGGCCACGATCAGCTCGGCGAGGTGTGGGGAGAAAAAGCGCTTGAGCCGCCCGAGGCGTTCGAGCTGGGTCACCTGTTCCGCGACGCGCTTCTCGAGCGTCCGGTTAAGCTCACCGAGCTGGTCGTAGAGTTCCTTGATCCGAAGGAGCGAGCGGACGCGCGCCAGGAGCTCGGCCTGGTTGATCGGCTTGGTCAAGAAGTCGTCGGCACCGGCGTCGAGCCCCTTGATCCGTTCCTGCGCCGGATCGAGGGCCGTCACCATCACGACGGGCAAGATCGTGGTCGCGGGATTGTCCCGGATCGTCCGGCAAACCTCGTAGCCGCTCATCCCCGGCATGACGACGTCCAGCAGGACCAGGTCCGGTCGCTCCTTGTCCACGAGCTCCAGCGCCTCGCGCCCGGAGGCCGCGGTCACCACGGCGTACCCCTTCACGGTCAGAAGATCAGCCAGGAGCTTCACGTTGTGAGGCGTGTCGTCCACGACGAGGATCTTGGCCGGGGTCGTCATTTGCGGTCCAGCATCTCGCGCACAGCGGCGATGAATTCCTTCACGTTGATCGGCTTCGACTGGTAGCCATCAAAGCCGGCCGCCATGATCTTCTGCCGATCATGCGTCATGGCGGAGGCCGTCACCGCGATGACCGGGATTTTCTTCGTCCTCGGATCGGCTCGGAGGCGGCCCAGGGCCTCGATGCCGTTCATCCCGGGAAGCTGGATGTCCATGAGGATGAGGGCGGGGCGGGACTCCTGAGCCAGGCGGATCCCCTCTTCGGCGGTCTCGGCCTCCACGGTCTGGTAGCCCCTGAACTGGAGCACGTCGCGCACCAGCTTCCGGTTCTTCTCGTTGTCCTCGACGATCAGGATCAATTCGTTGGCCATGGTTTCACCGGGAGGGTGAAGGTGAAGGTGGAGCCCTTGCCCACCTCGCTCTTCACCCAGATCTTGCCGCCGTGCATTTCGATGAACTTCCTGGTGAGCGTCAGTCCGAGCCCCGTCCCCTCGCGCTTTTGCGAATAGTCGCTCCCCACCTGGCGGAACTCCTCGAAGATGACCTCCTGATCCTCCGAAGCGATCCCAATGCCAGTGTCGCTGACGGAGATCTCGACTGCGCCGTCGGCGGGCATCGCTTTGACGCTGACCCGGCCGCCTTCGGGGGTGAACTTCACGGCGTTGGACAGGAGGTTCAGGAGGATCTGCTTGATCTTGCGCTCGTCGCCGACGAAGTCGCCGAGAACCTTGTCCACGGTGAGGTCGAGGGCGATCCCGTGGCGGCTGGCCCGCTCCTGGATGAGGGTGAGGGCGTTGGCCAGGGCCGTGGGCAGGTCGAACGCCGTAAGCTCCAGCTCCATGCGGCCGGCTTCGATCTTGGAGAGGTCCAGGATGTCGTTGATCAAGGAGAGGAGGTGGCGCCCGGAGGAGAAAATATCTTGAAGATACTCGGCCTGCTTCTCATTCAGCTCGCCGAACATGCGCTCGAGGAGAACCTCGGAGAATCCGATGATGGCGTTGAGCGGCGTCCTGAGCTCGTGGGACATGTTAGCGAGGAACTCCGACTTGTGACGGTTGGCGACCTCGAGCTGCTGGCTCTTATCCTCGATCTCGCGGAAGAGCCGGGCATTCTGAATCGCCAATACCGACTGAGTGGCGAACGTCTGGAGAAGATCCTCCGTCTCTTTTGGGAACCGGCCGGGCACTTGGCGCCGGACGACCAGCGCACCGATGACCCTGTCTTCGCGCAGGAGCGGTACAGCAAGCAACGCCCTGAATCCAGCCTGTTCCATGGCCGCGCGCAGGCGTCCCTCGTAGGCGCCCTCTTGGAGAATGTCAGGGATCTGGATCGGCTTGCGGGCCGCCGCGGCGCGTCCTGTCGCCCCTTCACCCATTCGAATCGGATTCGCCCGCAGCGCTTCAACCAGCTCCTCTTCGATCCTTTGAGTCGCGCGCAGATGGAACTCTCCGGTCGGCTCGTCGTATTCGTAGATCGCTCCCCCATCGGTCCCGGAGAGCTGCACGGCCCGGGAGACGATCGTAGTGAGCACCGTCTCCAGGTCCAGCGTGGAACTGACCGCCTGGCTGACCTCGCCTAGGGCCTTGAGTTCTTCTACCGATCGGGTCAGCTCTTGCGTCCGGGCCTGGAGCTCCTGGAACAGGCGGACGTTCTCGATAGCGATGACGGCCTGGTCGGCGAATGTGGTGACCAGCTCGATTTGCTTTTCGGTGAACGGCCGGACTTCCTCCCGCCAGATCGAAAACGCTCCAATGGGAACACCCTCCCTGAGCATGGGGACGCCCAATATCGTTCGGATCCTCCCCAAGTGGGCCCCGGGGTATGTGTACTCGGGGTCAGCCGAGATGTCGGGGATATGAACCGCTCTGCGCTCGAGCCCAATCCGCCCTATGACGGTCGCTCGCCCGGGGTGGAGCGGATGTTGCTCAACGAAAGCCTTGAACTCAGGGGAGACGTTCTGGCAGGCCGCTAGCCGGTACAACTCACCATCCAGCCTGTAGATGATCCCCTGATCGGCCCCACACAGCCTCGCCGCGTTCTCGATAAGCGTTTCGAGTACGGGCTGAAGATCAAAGGTCGAGCGGCTGATCACCTTGAGCACTTCGCTGGTGGCCGTTTGCTGCTCGAGGGCCTCGGTCACCTCGCGGTTGCGGGTCTGGAGCTCTTGGAAGAGGCGGACATTCTCGATGGCGATCACCGCCTGGTCGGCGAATGTCTCCAGGAGCTTGATCTGCGTATCCGAGAAGGGACGTACCTCCTTTCGGCGAATCAAAATTGCTCCTATAGGAACACCCTCGCGCAACAGCGGTGTCGCAAGCGTGGTCCGATGGCCAAAGCGTTTCGCGTAGGTCCTGCCTTCTGGGAATTCGTTTTCAGGGTCTGCCGCCAGATCGGGGACGTGGACCGTTTGCCGGTCGACCACGGCTCTCCCAGATACCCAGTTGCGGTTGACGCGTACGCCCTCCTCGAATCGTTCCAGTGTCGGTAGCGATCCGTAGGACGAGACAAGGCGAAGGAGCTCGCCATCGAGGCGAAGGATCTGGGCATCGTAGGCGCCGCACACTCGCGCCGCATTCTCGGCCACAGCGTCCAGCACGGGCTGAATGTCGGTCGGTGAACTGCTGATGACTCGCAGGATCTCGCTGGTGGCGGTCTGCTGCTCCAGGGCCTCGGTCACCTCGCGATTGCGGGCCTGCAGCTCCTGGAACAGGCGGACGTTCTCGATGGCAATCACCGCCTGATCGGCGAACGTCGTGACCAGCTCGATCTGCTTGTCGGTGAACGGCTGCACCTGAGTCCTTTGAACCGCGAAAACTCCGATGAGCAGCCCCTCCCTCAGCATGGGGACCGCGAGAACAGTCCGGAAGTCGCCCAGCTTCTGACCCTCAGTGAATTGGTATTCGGGGTCGGTCAGGACGTCTGGAATGTGAACCGTTTGACGTTCGAGTCCGGCCCTGCCGATGCCGGTCCCTCGCCCAAGGGGGACCGGGTTTCGCTGGAGGAACTCTCTGTATGCGGGAGGAACATTGAAGTCCGCGCCTGCCCGAAAAACCTCGCCGTCGAACCTCCAGATGAATCCCTGCCCGGCCCCGCACAGTTTCGTCGCATTCTCGATGAGGGTTTCCAGGACGGGCTCCAGATCGAAGGTCGAGCGGCTGATGACCTTGAGCACTTCGCTAGTGGCCGTCTGCTGCTCCAGGGCCTCGGTCACCTCGCGATTGCTGGTCTGGAGTTCCTGGAACAGGCGGACGTTCTCGATGGCGATGACGGCCTGATCAGCGAAGGTGTTGAGGAGGTCGACCTGCCTCTTGGGAAAGAGTCCGGTTTGGGATCGCGAGACGCCAATCGCGCCGATGGGGAAACCCTCACGCAACATTGGTACCGCCACGATGCTTCTGAGGGTGACGACCTTCGCGAGCACGTCATGCGCGTAGTCTGGGTCTGCCTGGACGTCGGGGATGTGCTCGACGGTGCCGTTGAGGATCG
>Ga0184639_10000817_pt1 | contig 12773 bp, 8 predicted proteins | sample PLM31_170_b2_FD_133155 | JGI IMG/M metagenome (GOLD analysis project Ga0184639, IMG submission 133155) | Groundwater sediment microbial communities from an aquifer in East River, Colorado, USA - PLM3-1_170_b2 | ecosystem: Environmental > Terrestrial > Soil > Riparian zone | place: USA: East... | reverse complement strand
GTCTGTGGTGAGCCCAGTCGAACCACCGCTTAAAACATGCGGGAATGACGGACTTCGGATCGGCAATTTACTTAACCCAGCAAGGTGCGGGGAATCGACCAACAGAGATTGAAATCCTGAATGCGCCTAAATTACTTTTTTCCGGCGGCGCTTTTCGCTATACTCCCGAAGGATGAATGTTTGGCGCTCGTCGGGTAGCTTCCGTATCTCTGCTCCCAGCCAGTTACGTGTTGCCGGCACATTTTTCATTTTGGCGACGGCGCTCGGTTGTTCCGTGCCACCGTCAAGGGTGCGCGTCCCGCCTGCAACCGAGACTCGCGTGAGTCAAACCGGAATCGCCTCCTGGTACGGTCCCGGCTTTCACGGCAAGAGCGCCGCCAACGGCGAGATTTACGATCAAAACGAACTCACCGCAGCGCATCAAACCTTGCCCCTCGGTACTCGGGTTATGATCACCAACCTGGAAAACGGCAGCGCGACCGAAGTAACGGTCACCGACCGTGGACCTTTTGCCAAGGGTCGTATCATCGACCTCTCTTACGCCGCCGCACAGTCGATCGACATGATCGGACCCGGCACTGCGTCGGTGCGCGTCGATGTGATAGATAGTCCGACGCGGATTCAAACGATCCGACCCTCGCTCGATTACACGTTGCAGCTGGGCTCCTTTTCGCAATTGCAAAACGCCCGGCAGCTGCGCGATCGTCTGGTGACATCTTTCGCCGACGTAACCATCGCGACCTTGCAGTCCAAAGACGCCACCTACTACCGGGTCCATCTGGGAACCTTTGCCAACCGGGCCGACGCTGAAGAGCGGGCGCGGCAGGTGACCCAGGCCGGCTATTCGGTGATCATCATGGAGAAGTAGGTGGATGAGCCAATCTCGCTAAAAATCTCCGTAGTATCCCGCATCCTCCTCGCTTCGTCGGGTTTCATATTCTGTCTCCTACTGACACTGGCCGGCTGTTTCTCATCCGCGCCAAGAGTTAGCACGACGGCAACCAGCGAGGCTTTTTCCGAACTTGCCAAGAGCGTGACGCGACTGCGCCAGCTGCCGTTCAAGCGCGACGTCGTTTTTGAGACGGCAGCCAAATCATCCAATTCATTGCCGGAGATCGCCGCGGCGCATTACCCCGGCGCGCTTTCGCTCGCGCCGGTCGAACACGCCTATAAAAGTATCGGGCTGCTAGACAACAACGCCGATCTCAGTCAAGCATTGACCGAGTATCGACGTATAGAACAGCTGGTTGCCTATGACGACGCGCTCGGTCGGGCGTTACTGTCGAGGAACATCGCTCGACTTAGCGCGACTTTAGAGAAAGCCCATCCGCAAATTGCCGCCGACCTGCCCGCCCTCTTCGGCATCATGACGGCGCTCCAGGAACAACACTTCAAGTGGCAGACGAAAATGAATTCAATTGCCCTGGAAGATCGCCGCCTGACATTTCGCGCCCTCGCCGCCGGAGATACGTTGCTCACTCTGATCGCCCATGCCACCGGTTCGGCCAAAGGCGAGCTGTCGACGGCGCATCTTGAAGTTGCCGGCCAAATCGCCGGTGAAGTAGACAAGCTAGCTGCGCGCTTACCGGTTTTTTTTCGCCAGCAGTTAAGCTTTCCCTATCGCGACGGCAGCCAATTTGTTTTATGGGCCCTCCGGGCGAAGGGCTGGAATGGCGTCAATGGGCTCTACGCCAATCCGCCGCTGTCGACGGCGCAAATTCTTCACCCCGAGAAATATTTTATCCAGCGCGAGCTGCCGCTGCGTTTTTTCCCGGCGGCATTGCTGCGCCGGTTCAAAGAAAGCCCGGTGATCGAACAGAGCTTCGGTGAGTATCTGATTGGCGGCCTGTTGGCGACCGAGCACGCCGCGAAATTTGCCCAAGACCTGGCAGCGGCTTGGCGCGGCGATCAGCTTTTCACTTTTCAGGAAGGCGTTAATTTTACCACGGTTTGGTTCAGCTCCTGGAAAACTGAAAATGACGCTCGTGAATTTATGCAGGCTTACCAAAGCGTGTTGCAGGCAAGTCAGCGTGTGCGGTTTGAACGCACGACAAACGGCCAGGCGCTGATCGCAACTACGCGCGATCGCCGGGGCTGGTTGTTGCAGGCCGCAGGCTCGGTTGTTCTGGTCGTGAATACTTGGTCGGCGAACCGTTTGATCGAGCTCGCCGATCAAGCCTGGAAGGACTTGGAAATCGAAACGGAGCCGACCGTCATTCCCTTCGAGTCAGCCAAGCACTCGAATCAGTTTTCATTCAGAAGCAAATAGCGCGCGCCCTCTCGTTTCACCCGATTCTCGCGCATCAACTTTTCCAGATGGGCCTGCACGGAAAACTCCGCGACTCTCTGGAGCGCCGGCGATACGTCGACGTAGATCATCTGGGTGATGTCGCCGATGGTGTTGCGGTTATTTCGCAAAGCATGAATGACCTGCTGTTCGCGCTCCATGCGGTGCTTGATATATTCGCGGATCTTCGCCTCGGGTTTGCCGATTAACGGCCCATGGCCGGGCAAAATCAGGCTGATGTTGAATCCGAGCAAGCGCTCCAGCGATGCGAGATAATCGGTCATGTTGCCGTCGGGAGGATGGATGACCGCCGTGCCGTAGCCGAGAATATTATCGCCGCTGAATAGCACCTTGTCGCCCGATTCATAAAAACAGCAGTGACCCGACTCATGGCCTGGAGTGTGCAAAACGTGCAACTCGCCTTCGCCGAATGAAATCTGCTCGTTGTCATCATATTGAAAATCCTCTCCGCCGAGATAGCCCCGGCGCGAGCGGTGAATGCCGAGCTTGGCGCCGCAGCGCTTGCGTAGCGCCAGCGCGCCGCCGCAGTGATCGTTGTGAATATGCGTGAGCAGAATCTTCTCGATCTTCTTGGCGCCCATCGCCTCGACCTGCTCGATGATACCGTCGAGGTTTGAATCGGCGCTCAAAGCGACGTCGATGACGACGACGTTTTCCTTGCCGACGACATACTGATTTGTCCCCTGCAGCGTCATGATGCCGGGATTGTTCGCGGTGTAATGACGGATAAAATTGGGTGTGGCCATGTTGAGCCTTTCAGCGCCGTCCGCGCTGCTGCGGAGAAATTGGCGTGAGCCAAAAAGAAGCGCCAGCGATGATTTGCCCAATGTCGCCAGCGCTTTTCTTCTCGTAATCACAGAATTGTCACAGTTCTCCAGTTGCGCAAATTTTTCGCGAGACGTTCTCGAACCGACGGGCGACCAGCCGATCGCCCCTACGTCCCTTTTGCGTACTTTGCGTTCTTTGTGGCTAAATTCTTTTCCTAATTCTGCAGTAACTGTCTCAACACAAATTCCAAAATTCCGCCGTGACGGTAATATTCCAGCTCCGCCGGCGTGTCGATGCGGGAGATGACTTTGAATTCCGTCACTTTGCTGTCGTCAGCCGTCGCCTTCACCGTCAGCTCCTGGCGCAGCTTCAGGCCCGGACCGATGCCGAGAATATCGAACTTCTCGAAACCGGTCAGATTATGACTCTTGAGATTTTCCCCGGGCTTGAAGATCAACGGCACGATGCCCATGCCGATCAGATTGCTGCGGTGAATGCGCTCGAAGCTCTCGGCGATGGCGGCTTTGATGCCGAGCAGGCGCGGCCCTTTGGCCGCCCAGTCACGCGACGAGCCCGTGCCGTATTCTTTTCCCGCGACGACGATCAGCGGCGTGCCTTCCTTTTGATATTGCATCGCCGCGTCGTAGATCGACATCTGTTTTTTGTCGGGCAAGTGCACGGTCACGCCGCCTTCGGTGCCCGGCGCCAAACTGTTTTTCAAACGAATGTTGGCGAAGGTTCCGCGCATCATCACTTCGTGGTTGCCGCGCCGCGCGCCGTACTGATTATAGTCCTTGGGCAGCACGTCGTTGTTGGTCAGGTAGCGCGCCGCCGGGCCGTTCTTCTCGATCGCGCCCGCCGGTGAAATGTGATCCGTCGTAACCGAATCGCCGAGCAGCGCGAGCACGCGCGCGCCGCTTATGGGTTTGGGCTCCGCCGGTGTCTTGGTCATGCCGTCAAAGTACGGCGCCTCGCGCACGTAGGTCGATTGCGTGTCCCATTTGAACAGCTCGCCTTCGGGCACCGGCATGCTTTTCCATTGATCATCGCCTTCCGTGGCCCGGCTATATTCCTTCTTGAACATTTCCGAGCGAACCGACTTACGCATCGTCGCGTTCACTTCTTCGGGCGAAGGCCAAATGTCTTTCAAATAGACCGGCTTGCCTTGTTTGTCATTGCCCAGCGGGTCGTTATACAAGTCGATATCCATGCTGCCGGCCAGCGCGTAGGCGACGACGAGCGGCGGCGATGCCAGATAGTTTGCCCGCACGTTGGCGTGGATCCGCCCTTCGAAGTTACGGTTGCCCGACAATACGGCCGCGGCGACAAGATCGCCTTCCTGGATCGCGTTCATCACCGGCTCAGGCAGCGGCCCGCTATTGCCGATGCAAGTCGTGCAGCCGTAGCCGACGATGTAAAAGCCAAGTTTTTCCAGATAGGGCAGTAACCCGCTGTCCTTCAAATATTCCGTAACGACTTTAGACCCCGGCGCCAAGCTGGTTTTTACCCACGGCTTTCTTGTCAGTCCTTTTTCCGAAGCATTCTTGGCCAAAAGGCCTGCGCCGATCAGGACCGACGGATTGGAAGTGTTCGTACAGCTGGTGATCGCGGAAATCACCACCGAGCCATGAGTGAGCTGGAACTTGTCGCCGTTCATCTGCACGGCCACACTTTTATCCGTGCCGCCGCTTTTGAGAAGCGATGGCAAGGCTTCTTTGAATGCTTTTTTGCTTTCGGTAAGCGCGATGCGATCCTGCGGCCGCCGTGGACCGGCGATACTCGGCACCACGCTGGCAAGATCGAGCTCCAGAGTATCCGTAAACATCGGATCGGGCGAGGCGTCGGTGCGGTACATCCCCTGCTCTTTCGCGTAGCTTTCGACCAGCTTGATTAAATGATGATCGCGCCCCGTGAGCTCAAGATAGCGCAGCGTTTCATCGTCCACCGGAAAATAACCGATGGTCGCGCCGTACTCCGGACCCATGTTGCCGATGGTGGCGCGGTCGGCGAGGCTCAAACTCGACAAGCCGGAGCCGAAGAATTCGACGAACTTCTCGACGACGCCCTTCTTTCGCAGCATCTGCACGACGGTGAGCACCAGGTCGGTAGCGGTCGCGCCCTCGGGCAGCTTGCCATGGAGCTTGAAACCGATCACTTCGGGAATGAGCATGATGATCGGCTGGCCGAGCAGCGCCGCTTCCGCTTCGATGCCGCCGACGCCCCAACCAACGACGCCTAAACCATTGATCATCGTCGTGTGCGAGTCGGCGCCGACGACCGTGTCCGGATAAGCGAAGTGCGCGCCGTCTTGGTTAGCGCGAAAAACCACGGGCGCCAGATATTCAAGATTCACTTGATGGCAGATGCCGGTATCCGGTGGAATCAGCCGGAAATTGTCGAAGGCCTTTTGGCCCCAGCGCAAGAAAGCGTAGCGCTCGACGTTGCGCTGAAATTCAATCTCAGAATTTTTCTGGAAGGCGTCCGACGAACCAAAGAAGTCGACTTGCACCGAGTGGTCGATGACCAAGTCGACCGGCGCCAGCGGATTGATCTTCTTAGGATCGCCGCCGAGACGTTTCATAGCCTCGCGCATGGCGGCGAGATCGACTACGGCCGGCACGCCGGTCAAGTCCTGCATCAACACGCGGGCCGGCATGAAGGCGATTTCTTTGTCGGGCTTCGCCTTCGGGTTCCACTTCGCCAGCGCTTCGATGTCAGCTTTTTTGACGTGGTGGTTGTCTTCCTGTCTCAGCAGGTTTTCGAGGAGAACTTTCAGGGAAACCGGCAAGCGGGAGATGTTAGTGACACCCTGCTTTGCCAAATGATCGAGCCGAAAGATATCGTAGCTTTCATCGCCGACCTTCAACACTTGTCGCGTGCCGAAGCTATCCATATGCTTCTGTGCCATCTAAGACTCCTTATATTAAGGTTAACGGTAGGTAGCTCTATTTTGTAGCCAGGCCAGGCCGATAAAGCAACCGAATTGCCGATTGGTAATCTTGACAATGCCGCCCAAGACCAACACAATCAAGGCAACTTACCTAGATTGAATCGCGCTACTTATCGTAATCCATTTAGGCCTTCATGTTAATGAAGAAAGGACGCTCATGCTTAAAGCGAGAATATACACGCTGGTAATTAGTTCCTTGCTGCTGTTGGTCGCGTCGAACAAACCATCCGACGCGCAACTAATCAAGATGAACGTCGGCTATAGCGCCATCAGCGGCGATGCGCTGCCGGCCTGGGTCGCCAAAGACGCGGGAATTTTTGAAAAGAACGGGCTCGACGTTCAGCTGGTGTTCTTTACCGGCGGCACCACTGCGGTGATGGCGCTGGTTTCCGCCGACACGCCAATCGCCCAATTGGCCGGACCGGCCGTGGTCAATTCCGTTCTGGCCGGTTCCGACGCCACACTCATCGTCGGTGGCGTTACGTCTCTAAACTACTACTTGCTCTCCCGCTCCGAAATCAAAACGCCGGAGCAGCTTAAGGGAGGTTCGGTGGCGATCAGTCGCTTTGGTTCCGCATCGGACTTCATTGCGCGCTACGCGCTGCAAAAAGTCGGATTGACTCCCGGGAAAGATGTCACCATCGTGCAAATCGGCAGCACCACGGCTCGCGTGGACGCCACGTTAACGGGCCGAGTCCAAGCGACGGTAGTGAACCCTCCTGCCAGTATCATCGCACAGAAGAGAGGCATGAATATCCTCGCCGATCTTCCCAAGCTCGGACTCGTTTACCAGCACACCAGCGCGGCAACGACGCGGAAATACATTCGCGAGCATCCGGAGATCGTGCGACGCTACGTAAAATCTCAAGTGGAAGCCGTGCATCGCATTTATACCGACAAGGAAGGATCGATACGTGCTCTCGCTCGATTCATCGGCCGTACCGTCGAGCGTGACGTGCTGGAAAAAACCTGGGAAAATCTGCTGAACGAGTCGGTTTTACCCAGGAAGCAGTACCCGTCTCTCGAAGGCATCAAGACGATTCTGGCTACCGAGCTGAAAGGAAAACCCGGCAAACCGGAAGATTTTGTCGACTCGAGTTTTGTCAGAGAGTTGGACCAGAGCGGCTACATCGACGGGCTCTACAAAAAGCGCTGATTGGTTCTCAGGGCGTTTCTGAGAGAGCGCGCTACGACGGCAATCAAATTCCTTTGAATCGCTCAACCTGAACTACTTACGGCGTGGCTATGCGCTGTCTGTCTCGGCGCGGCGATCCAAATAGTCCCAAATTCAGTTTCTGGATTTTTTGAAGCATCCTAAAAGCTTTGCAACGCATTTCAACAAAGATGTCGCACTGTTTGTTTAAGGGCGATTTTCTAACGATGGGTATTTCATGGTCTGCTTGAAATAAGAGGGTGTTCCGTTACAAAAACCATCGGGCTTGTGGCTGATGATAAAGAACGCTTTGGATCGCTTACCTTGACAATGGCCCCTCCCATCCCTAGCTTAGTTATTCACGCCTAGTATCGGCTCATTTTACGTAAATGGCCTGGAGGCTCGGAAATTATGTCGGCGCACGACTGGGATTTCATAATCTGGCAGCGAGCTAACAATCTGCTCCAACAAGCAGAGCGGATTCATAGGAATTTTTTGCAAATCGCCGCCGGGGCTAGCTATCGGGCATCACAAGGTAGAACGCCAAGCTGGGAACCGCCGGTCAATGTCGTCGAGACGGACGACAGCCTCTGGGTGATTTCGGCCCTGCCGGGCGTGGCAGCTGACCGGATGGACGTACGGCTCGAGGGTCGCGATCTCGTCATCGCAGGCGAGCGCCCGCTGCCAAGATGCTGCGACGACGGCGAACTAAAGATCTGGGAGATACCGCTCGGCCGCTTTGAGCGGCGGCTTAGTCTCGTCGGTGGCGACAAACCTCTATCGGTAGGAGAAATTTCTCTCCACGATGGGCTGCTCATCATCGAGTTAAGGAAGCAATCATGAACGCTGAAGAGAAAGAATCAGCTAAATCCAAGCCGCGCCTTAATATCCCTGCCGGAGCGTTGGTCATCATACCGTTACGCAACCGGGTACTCTTTCCGTCGATGATCATGCCGCTCATGGTCCGTCGCCCGGCAAGGCTCCAGGCTGTCGAAGAAACGGTGCGCCAACAACAGCCTATTGGATTTGTCGTCCAACGCGATCCCAATATAGACGTTGCACAGCCCAAAGACTTGTACGAAGTAGGTACCGCCGCGGATGTTCTACGGATGTTTACTCTGCCGGACGGTCAGCGTCAGATCCTCGTTCAAGGCCGCCGCCGTTTTGAGATCGCCGAATTCCTTGAGACCGATCCCGTCCTCATTGCGCGCGTCACGATGGTCGAAGAAAAGATCCCGCAGACAAAGGAATTCGAGGCGAGAATCTTACATCTGCGTCAAGAAGCCGCCAGGGCCTTATCGTTATTTTCTGAACCGATGAACGAATTGAGATCGATGATCGAACGGATTGAAGATCCCTTATCCGTAATCGATATGATCGCTTCCACCTTGGACCTTCCGACCGCCGAGAAGCAAGAAATTTTGGCGATCCTTGACCCGGAGGCGCGCGCCCAAAGGGTTTCAGAAATGTTGGCGCGTCAGATCGAATTGCTCGAACTGAGCAGGAAAATCGGCGATGAAACCAAAGAATCCATGGATAAGTCCCAGCGCCAATATTTCCTGCGAGAACAATTAAAGGCCATTCAGAAAGAGCTGGGCGATGAGGATGGCAAAGGTGTCGAAGTTGAAGAGCTGAGAAAAAAACTCTACGAGGCAAAAATGCCTCCCGAGGTCGAGAAGGAAGCGCTAAAAGAACTGACTCGTTTAGAGCGCATTCCCGAGATGGCGCCTGAATATTCGTTGTTGAGAACCTACTTCGATTGGTTGGTGGAGCTGCCTTGGAGCATTTTCACCAAGGAAGAGATCGATCTTCCAAAAGCGCGTGAAATTCTTGACGCCGACCATTACGGTCTCGAGAAAGTGAAGAAGCGCATCATTGAATTCCTCGCCGTTCGCAAGCTCATGCCGCAAGGAAAGAGTCCCATTCTGTGCTTGGTTGGTCCTCCGGGAGTAGGAAAGACCTCTCTTGGACAGAGCATCGCTCGGGCGATGAATCGTAAGTTCGTGCGCCAAAGTCTCGGCGGCGTCCATGACGAGGCAGATATTCGCGGCCATCGGCGCACCTATATTGGAGCGCTGCCTGGAAATATTATTCAAGGGATTAAAAAGGCCGGTAGTCGCAATCCCGTCTTCATGCTCGATGAAGTCGACAAACTCAGCGCCAGTTTTCAGGGCAACCCTTCCGCCGCATTGCTGGAGGTTCTCGATCCCTCGCAAAATTCGACCTTTCAGGACCATTATCTCGCAGTGCCCTTCGATCTAAGCCAGGTGTTGTTCATCGCGACGGCGAACGTCCTCGATACCGTTCCGGGCCCGCTGCGTGACCGCATGGAGATCTTGGAATTGCCGGGATACATCGAGGAAGACAAGCTGGCGATTGCAAAAGGATACCTAGTCCCTCGACAGATTTCCGAAAATGGTCTCAAACCCGGCGATATAAATTTTACTGACGATGCGATTCGGGAAATTATCAGATCCTACACGCGCGAAGCCGGCGTTCGTCAACTTGAGCGTGAGTTGGGAGCTGTCTGCCGCAGTGTGGCAACGCGCGTCGCGGATGGTTTTAAAGAAACCATAACCGTCAATCAAGAATCTCTCCATGCTTATCTGGGTCCGCTAAAATTCTTCAACGAGATCGCGCTGCGCACCAGCTTGCCGGGTGTGGCTACCGGCTTGGCCTGGACGCAATTCGGCGGCGACATCTTGTTTGTTGAAGCGACGAAGATGGCGGGAGACGGCAAGTTACTCTTGACCGGCCAGCTCGGCGACGTCATGAAAGAGAGCGCACAGGCCGCTTTGAGTCTTGTCAAATCTCGCGCGCAGACGCTGGGAATCGATCCCGATATCTTCAAGAAAAACGACTTGCACATTCATATTCCCGCCGGCGCTATTCCAAAGGATGGCCCCAGCGCCGGCGTCACGCTCTTTGTCGCTCTCGTTTCACTTCTAACAGGACGGCGCATCAGCAAGGACGTCGCCATGACGGGCGAGATCAGTCTGCGCGGCTTAGTTTTACCGGTGGGCGGGATTAAAGAAAAGGTGCTGGCCGCGAAACGGGCGGGGATATCCTCTGTATTGCTGCCCGAGTTGAACCAAAGAGACTTGGAAGAGATTTCCCCCGCAGGCCGCGAGGGCATCCGTTTTGAGTTTTTGAAAACGGCGGACGAGGCCTTGCGGCTTGCTCTCGAACCCGAAGCGCCGGGTGGTTTTTCCCCCGGTGAAAGAATCGCGGCTCGTTCGCGTTCCTGACAATTCAGTGGATCGTATGGCCGATAACAGAATTAATCCGGTTTACGGTCCATCAGCTCCGGTTGGCGTTCCATGCCCTATCAGAGTAGAATCGAAGTACTCTGGTCTGCGACAGAGAGTTCGATGAACACCATACGGCCGCGCCTAAAACGCTGGTAGCGAACTTCTGCTGATTCTCGACTGAATCTCACGCGCTTGTCCGAAGACTCCGTAAATACTGGACGAGCTTGAGCCCGAATTGCCGGGTGTCGGTTTAGTGGACGGAAAAAAATCCGATGTGGACGGATTTTAGTTTGGAATCTGGAAATTTTGGAACCAACGAGGTGGAAAGATTCACTACACCCCTAGACCAGCAGAAATGGAGATTCGAATGACGTTGACAGTTGGCGAAAAAGTTGTTTATCCGGGTCGGGGGCCCTGTCTTATCGGTGGGGTGGTCCAGAAAGTGGTTTGTGGAACGTCGGTGAGCTTTTACCGATTGGCCCTCTTGGACGATAGCCGCGCCGAGTTGTTCGTGCCGGTCGATAAGTCCGGCCCCGTAAATATGCGGGCAATGCTGGCCCGGTCTGAGATTCCCAAGCTGCTCAGCCACCTCAAGAGACGCGACGGAGTAACTAAAAATCCTGGAACAGCCAAAAACTGGCGCCAGCGCGAGCTCGACAATCTAAAACTATTCAGCTCGGGATCCATTTTCGAACTGGCCCACATGGTCGAGTCATTGACGGAGTTGAGCGGCACCAAGACCCTGGCACCGCACGAACGGGAGACGCTGTATCGTGCGAGAAAGTTACTGATATGCGAGATCTCGGAAGTGATGGACGAGACCAAAACTGCGGCAGAAGCACGAATTGACAGCGTGCTCGGACCCGCTAAGAACAAGTTGGACCCGTCACCGAACTGAGGGCTACACCAAAGAATTGTTCGAGGCGCGCACGCTGGAACAGCAATTTCCGCTTTCGGCCTCCCTCGCGGGCAAGCCGCTTGCGACTTCGAACAGTCGCGCCGTCACGCCCTGCCACTCTCGCCCAACCAACTCAGTCACTATGGATTTTTTCTGCCTGCTCCAACAGGCAGCCTGTCGTTTCAAAGTTGACGAAAGGCTACGTCCACCTGTTTCCTGTTTCCAGACTTTTTGATTGTAGCTCAGCAGCCTCCAAACAGAGTTTATCAGCAATGCTAGAAGATTCGGTGAGATGACTCGAAAACCAAGGAGCCCTTTCCTTGTCGATGGCGTAACTTAAAGGCATGAGTCTCAGTGGGAAATGGCAAAGGCGCTGCAACTAAAAAGGAATCGGCGGTTCTCCCTCACAAGGTTACCATCGTACCTTACGTGAACGCTCGTTCCAGCCGACGCAAAATGCCGTCGGGCTCGCGCAAGGCTAGTTCGACGATTTCATCGGCGCGCGCTTGCGAATCGCTATTGGCATAAATGCGCAGCTGAGGCGCGTTGCCCGACGGTCGGATGTGTGCGACGTCGCCGTTGTTGAAATAGATGCGCACGCCGTCGAGCACATTGATGCGCACGATTTCGTCGAAGCCAAGCGCCGCTGTGAAGAAACGCATCAGCGTCGCTTTACGTTGCCGCCAGTCTTCGGCTAGCCCTGCCGCGAGCGCCGTGGGCAGCGTGCCTGCGCGACTGCGATCGAATACCCGTCCCGCGCCGTCGACCTCCACTTCGATTGAATCACCGGGTGCAATCAGTTGAGCGAGGATAGCCTGGCTCGCCGCAACCGGGAAGTTATCGAGCAATCCTGCGCGTCCGAAGCGGCCCGGCAGCCGGTCCCACAAAGCCGACAAGCTAATGCTCTGATTCGCCGCGGCGAATAAATTGGCCAAGATCGGTAGCGTCGAATCGCGCGTCGGCAGCGCCACCAGAGTCGAGTTGTCCAATGCGATATCACTGCCGGTCAAAAAGCCGCCGTTAGCTTCCCAGCCCACGATTCGTCGGGCATTGCCGGCGGCGCGCAACTCGTCGAGGGCGGAGACCACGTAGGGCGAGCCGATTTTGGTCTTCTCCAGCAAAACTTTGCGCTCACGCAGGCGGCGCTCGACGCCATCGTTGGCGCTGATCGGAACCGCCGCCGCATCGGCGCGCACATACTCGGCAACGACGATGCCTAATAGGTCACCGGGCAAGAAGCGCACGCGCCTGCCGCCCGGTTTAATCTCGGCGGCGGGTATCACAGCGGTTACCAACGGCCGATCCGAGTCACCGTCGGTCGACACGATTGCCTGAAGCGGCTCGCCCCTCGTTTCGGCGTCGACGGCGAACTCCTCTAGACGATCCAACTGCTCGTCAGTGATATTCTCCGTGTCGATGGGAATGAACGTCTCGCTGCGCCCCGC
>Ga0184639_10000815_pt1 | contig 12792 bp, 14 predicted proteins | sample PLM31_170_b2_FD_133155 | JGI IMG/M metagenome (GOLD analysis project Ga0184639, IMG submission 133155) | Groundwater sediment microbial communities from an aquifer in East River, Colorado, USA - PLM3-1_170_b2 | ecosystem: Environmental > Terrestrial > Soil > Riparian zone | place: USA: East... | reverse complement strand
GGCTGGCGTCAAGCTGATCGATGACGGCGCGAGGCCTGTCGTTTCGGTCCTGGCCGTGGCGGTAGTGGCAGAGGAGGCGGTCGTCGTGGAAGAGAAGCCGGCGGAGCCGGAGGTTGTCGGCAAGAAGGAGACGAAAGAGGTGAAAGAGGGTAAGGAGGAGGCCAGCAAAACGGGAGCGTGAGGTAGATTGTTGTGGATGCTGGTGGGGCTGGGCAATCCCGGCGTGGAATATGAGGCCAGCCGTCACAATGTTGGTTTCCTTGCGGTTGAGGTGTTGGCTGATCGGGCTGGAGCGGCGCTTACACGGCGTCGCCATCGCTCCCTCTACGGTCGGGGAGCCCTCCACGGGGAAGAGATCCTGCTAGTCAAGCCACTCACCTTCATGAACGAGAGCGGGTCGGCGATCTCGAGGTGGCAGCAGGCATTGGGACTCGCCCCCTCCAGCATCATTGTTATTCACGATGACCTCGATCTGCCCATCTCTTTGGTGAGGATCAGGGGCGGCGGCGGTCACGGCGGCCACAAGGGTGTCCGTTCGATTGTGGAGGCCCTCGGCTGCGGCGACTTTCTCCGGGTAAAGGTGGGGATCGGGCGCCCCCGTTCGGGACACGATCCTGTCACCCATGTCCTGGGACCCTTTGAAAAGGTCGAGAGGGGCGAGATCGAAGGGGCGGTGGAACGGGCCGCCGATGCGGTGGAGATGGTACTGCGGGACGGTCTGCAAGCGGCGAGAAATCGATACAACGTGCGGGCAACGCGGCCTCAGGCCGGGACAGATCATGCTGGAGGAGGTAGAGGTGGTGAACTCGTATGAGGTGATTGTTCTTCTGGACCCGGCCCTCACGGAGGACGGTGTCGAGAAAGAGATCGGCGCCGTTCGTGAGGTTGTGGTCAAGAAGGGCGGAGAGGTGGGCGAGGTCCAGAAGTGGGGGAAGAAGCGCCTGGCCTATGAGGTCAAGAAGAGAAAAGACGGGCAGTACGTGCTGATGAGGGTCGGCGGCCCCGCCGGAGTCGTGTCCGATCTCGTGCGGCATTTTCGCCTCACAGAGACGGTGCTGAAGGGGGTGGTGTTCCGGGCCGAGGATTCCCGCAAGTCGCGGTTCAAGGCGAAGCCACTTCGGAGCCGCGAGGGTGTCGCGGGAGCCGACCAGGAGGCGGGTGATGGCTAGCTTTAACAAGGTTATCCTCCTGGGGAATCTGACGCGTGACCCGGAGCTTCGGCATACCCCTGCGGGAATGGCCGTGTGTAGCTTTGATCTCGCGGTCAATCGCTCGTATACCACCAAGGCCGGCGAGCGGAAAGAAGAGGCCTGTTTCATTACGGTGGTCGCGTGGGATAAGCAGGCGCAGACCTGCGCGGAGTATCTCAGCAAGGGGCGACAGGTGTTGGTCGAGGGGAGGCTTCAGCACCGATCGTGGGAGACGCAGGACGGGCAGAAGCGGAGCAAGCACGAAGTGGTTGCGGAGCGTGTGCAGTTCGTCGGCGCGCGCAAGGAAACCGCGACGTCCGAGGAGGAACAGCCTCGGGCGGTCGAAGAGGACGAGGTGCCATTTTGACCCTCAGTGAGAACCGGATGGATGGTGGCAGATGCTAAAGAAGCGGCGGACGTTTCGGCGGCAGAAGGTCTGCAAGTATTGCGTCGATAAGATCGATGCGGTCGATTTCAAGGATGTGAAGAGGCTGAGAGGCTTCATGACGGATCGAGGCAAGATCATTCCCCGCCGGATCTCCGGCAATTGCGCCATCCATCAGCGCCAGTTGGCGACCGCGATCAAGCGGGCTCGTAGCATTGCCATGCTGCCCTTCGCCGCTGATCTATCGTAAGTGGCCCTGCGCCTTGCCGGGCACCGCTCGTGCCGTTCCAACTGGCTTTCATGAGCGTTGGAGAGCTACCAGAAAAGGCATTGTTTCAGCACCCGCATCAGTTGCCTCTCTTGGCGAGAAAAGTTGGAACGGCACTTGCCGGAGGGTGCAGGGAGGAAGTTCGATGACAGAGGGGCCGGCCAAGGCCGCAGTGCAAGGGGCGGCGCTTTGCCTTGCCTCGCTCACGCTGGCGCTGGCTGGCGCCACCATCCCAATCGCCGGGGTCTTTTTCGCGCTGCTGACCCCCCTGCCCTTGGTCCTGCTCTCCTCGCGGTACGGGCGAACTATCGGGATGCTGGGAGTCATTGCCGTGGGGGCCTCACTCGCAACCCTCGTGGGGCAGGGCTACGCGTGGATCTTCTCGCTGGAATTCGGCGTGCCTGCCCTGGTGCTGGCAGAGGCAATCCGGCGCGAATGGTCACCGGAGGCGTCAGTGGCCACGGGGAGCCTCGCGGTGATCGGCGGGAGCGCGCTTGGTCTCCTTATGCTGTCGCGGAGCGCGGGCGGCCCGATCGAGTATCTGCAGGAGCATCTCGACCAGGCCGTTCAGGAGGCGATGGCGCTCTACAGCAAGATTGGCATCGCTGCTGACGAGCCCGGACCGCTGTCCATCTCGGCAGAACACCTGCGAAGATTTTTCCTCGCGGCGTCGCCCGGCCTCTTCATTGCGGCGGCGGCGCTCACCACGTCCGCCAACTACTTTCTCGCGCGAATCGGGCTGACCCGGGCGTTCGGAGCGAGCGGATCCGATTCCGGGTTCGCCTGGAAGATGCCGGACTCGCTGGTCTGGGTGTTCATCGGGTCCGCCGGGCTGTTCCTGAGCGGACTGCCCATCGTAAAGCAGCTCGGCCTCAACGGGTTGCTCGTCATGATGGCGCTTTATTTTCTGCAGGGTCTCGCGATCGCGGCCTTCTGGATTCGGCGGCTGAAGCTCCCGCCGTTCGTGGGGATCCTGGGGGCTGTGCTACTGCTGATTCAGCCGCTGTTGTTGCTGCTGCTGGCGGGGGTGGGGTTGTTCGATATCTGGTTCAGTTTTCGCCGACAGACCCTCCCCGGGCCGCCCGGGGTGTAAGGCCAGAGGGGGCAGGCAGCGCAGTCGAGGAGGACAGGCTTCGATGAAGATCATTCTACTTCAAGAGGTGGAGAAGGTGGGGAGGGCCGGGGACCAGGTGGAGGTTGCGGATGGCTACGCGCGCAATTATCTCATCCCCAAGGGGAAGGCTATGGCTGCGACGCCTGCCCACCTTAAGTCGCTGGACAATCTGCTTCGACAGACTAAGGGACGGGTGGAGAGGCTTCGCCATGCGGCAGAGGCCACTGCAGCCAGCCTCGCTAGGGCCCACTGCGTGATCAAGCGCAAGGCGGGCGAGCAGGACAAGCTCTTCGGGTCGGTCACGAGCCTGGACATCGCTTCTGCCCTTGCGGCACAGGGGCTGGAGGTGGATCGAAGAAGGATCCTCCTGCCAGGGCCGATCAGGGCGCTCGGCAGCTACACCATCCCGGTCCGGTTACACCCCGAGGTGGTTGCCGAACTCAGGCTCACGGTGGAGCGCGCGGAAGGGTGAGGCCATGGCGGATCGACTCAGGCGGGAGACTGCCCTCGATCGGCCCAGGACCATGGGCGAGCGGGTCCCTCCCCACAACCTCGAGGCCGAGATGTCGGTCCTCGGGGCGATCCTTCAGAGCTACGAGGCCTTCCTGAAGTGTCTCGAGCTGTTGCGGCCGGAGCATTTCTACCGAGATGCTCACCGCAGGATCTTCGCCGCCGCCCAGGGACTCTTCGGACGAAACGATCCGCTCGATCTGATCACCATCACCAACGAGCTCCGGCGGCGCGGCGATCTTGAGGAGGTAGGGAGCGCCGCGTTCCTGGCCTCCCTCGTGGAGGCGGTCCCGACCGCGGCGAACGTCTCCTACCACGCGCGGATTATCCGGGACAAAGCGTTGCTCCGCCAGTTGATCGACGTGGCCACGGAGATCGTGGGGCTTGGCTATGCCGATCATGATGAGGCGGATGAGGTGCTCGAGCAGGCCGAGCAGCAGATCTTCAAGATCTCAGAAGATCGCATTCGGCGCGCCTTCCTCCCGTTGAAGGCGATTCTGAAGGACGCCTTTGAGCAGGTGGAGCGCCTCTATGACCGCAAGACACAGGTCACCGGCGTCCCCACCGGGTTTCCGGAGCTCGACCAGAAGACTGCCGGCCTTCAGCCCTCCGAGCTGATCATCATCGCTGGCCGACCCTCGATGGGGAAAACCAGCTTTGCCCTCAATCTCGCCCGGAACGCCGCGATCGAAGAGCAGTTGCCGGTCGGGATCTTCAGCCTGGAGATGTCGAAGGAACAGGTGGTTCAGCGGATGCTCTCCTCCGAGGCTGAGGTCGATTCCAATAGGATCAGGACCGGGTATCTTCGGGAGAGTGACTGGCCGAAGCTGACGAACGCCGCCGGCCGCCTCTCGGAAGCGCCCATCTTCATCGACGACTCTGCGGCCATCTCCGTCATTGAGCTGCGCGCGAAGGCTCGGAGGCTGAAGGCAGAACAGAACATCGGTCTGGTCGTGATCGACTACCTCCAACTGATCACGGGCCGGCTGCGTGCCGAGAACCGCCAGCAGGAAGTCTCGGAGATCTGTCGGGCCCTGAAGGCGATGGCCAAAGAGCTGAAGGTCCCGGTGGTGGCGCTTTCGCAGCTTGCGCGACGGACGGAGGAGCGAGAAGAGGGGAAACCGCAGTTGTCGGACCTCCGGGAGTCAGGGGCGATCGAACAGGACTCCGATGTCGTCATCTTCCTGTACCGGCCGGGATACTATCGGGCCCGCCGGGCCGGGAAGGAGGGGATGATCGACCCTGAGCGTGACACGAAGACCGAGGTCATAGTCGCGAAACAGCGGAACGGCCCGACCGGGACAGTGGAGATGGCCTTCCTCAGGGAATACGTAAAATTCAGCCCACTTGATGTCGTGCATCAAGAGCCGTATGAAGAGATCTAGGATCTAAGGTCCAGGGTCTATGTAATCCACAAGGGAAGACCTTTCCTCAACCCTCATCTTTACCCTGGACCCTGCCTTTCCGATGGCCAAGACGCACACGCACTTCCTCTGCCAAGGCTGTGGCTATCAGACCCCTCGCTGGATGGGTCGTTGCCCCGACTGCGGACAGTGGGGAAGCCTGGTGGAGGAGCGTGTCGCCGGCCAGCGGCGCGTCAGTCCAGATCCTGGATCGTCCACTGCCCGACAGCCTCCCACGCCGATTACCTCGGTCGATATTACGTCCCTTCATCGGGTGAGCACCGGTCTAGCAGAATTGGATCGGGTGCTCGGGGGCGGCATAGTCCCCGGCTCGTTCGTTTTGATCGGTGGGGCTCCTGGGATCGGGAAATCAACCCTCCTGCTTCAGGCGTCGATCCGGATCGCCGAGAGTGAGGGGGCGGTTCTCTATATTTCGGCGGAGGAGTCCCCAGAGCAGATTCGGTCCAGGGGGACGCGGTTGGGACCACTCTCCGATCGCCTCCTGCTCCTTGCCGAGACCTCTCTACAGGTCATTCTCGAACAGGCCGAGCGACTCCGGCCCAGGATGTTGGTGATTGATTCTATCCAGACCATCGCCTCTGAGGAACTCGAGTCAGCCCCCGGCACGATCAGCCAGGTTCGAGAGGTGGCAGTCCGCCTGATGGCGTTGGCCAAAGCCAACGCGGTCAGCACCATCGTTATCGGACACATCACCAAGGATGGGTCTCTCGCGGGCCCGAAGGCCTTGGAGCACCTGGTGGACGCCGTCGTCCTGATGGAGGGGGAGGAACATCAATGTCATCGCATCCTCCGAACCACCAAGAACCGGTTCGGCCAGAGTCCCGAGATGGGGGTCCTTGAGATGACCGAACAGGGGCTGCACGAGTTGGCGAATCCATCGGAGATCTTCCTGGCGCAGCGGCCCTCTGGGGCATCGGGCTCCGTCGTCATTCCTATTCTGGAGGGGAGCCGGCCTCTTCTCGTGGAACTACAGGCCCTGGTGGCGACGTCTGCTGCCCCCGTTCCTCGCCGCGTTTTTCAGGGTGTGGACGGCAACCGGGGAGCCCTCCTGCTGGCCGTGCTGGAGAAGCGGCTTGGCGTGCGCCTGAGCGAGTGTGACGTGTACGTCAACGTGGTGGGGGGTGTGAGGGTGTCAGAGCCCGCCGCCGATCTGGGCCTTGCGGCGGCCGTGCTCTCGAGCGCCAGGAACCTTCCGCTGGACCCCGGGCTGACCGTGTTCGGCGAGATCGGCCTGGCGGGCGAAGTGCGTGGCGTCCCGATGGCGGAGCAACGGCTTCAGGAGGCGGCCCGGCTGGGCCTTTCCCATTGCCTGCTCTCCAGCCACAACCTCGATCGAGCGCAGGGTGCCCCGTCCTCTTTGCGCGTGACTGGCCTTCGCACGCTGGACGATTTGGCGCGGGAACTCGAGGCGCGCTAATGCCGATCCAATTAACTTCGCCTAGCTGCGTTGCTGCCCCCCGGGCGCTCCCTGTCCGAGATCCCGGAACGGGCTCCCGGACCGGGACGGCGTACCCGGAAACGTACGCCTCGATCGGCCCGCGGGGGCCGCGCCTGGACCCACCTTCGGCGGGCACCCCGCTCGTTTCTTAGCTCGGCACGGCGCGCATCAATTGTGTAGTGAGTGATAGATCATTGGGGGCGCGGTAAGTGGCGGAACCTTTTGACTCGGATCGACATGTCTGGTAAGATGTGAAAAGGGTTCATGGTATGTATCGTGTCGGCACGAAGGTGGTGTACCCGACCCACGGGGTCGGACTGGTCGAGGCCATCGAGAAGAAAGAGGTCTCGGGCGGTCGGCAGTCATTCTATATTCTCCGGATTCTCGGAAGCGGCATGACGATCATGGTCCCCACAAAGAACGCCCTACGTGTCGGCCTCCGCGAGGTCATCGGGCCTTTGGAGATCCCGAAGGTCATGGCGATCCTGAAGCAGAACGACCTGAAAATCAGTCCCAACTGGAACCGGCGATTTAAAGACAATTTGGAGCGGATCAAGACCGGCTCGCTCTATGAGGTCGCCCTCGTCTTGCGAAAGCTGGTCCTTCTTCAGAAGGAGCGGAACCTTTCCTTCGGCGAGAAGAAGATGCTCGAAAATGTCCGGGGGTTGATCGTCAGCGAGATCTCGCATGCCTCAGGGGTCGATCAGCCCACTGCACATGCGTTAGTTGAAAAGGCGGTCAATCACAGATGATGACCCGTGAGGGCGGCCATCGAACGTTCCGAGAGAGGAGGGGATGCGTGTGAACACCTATCGCTTTGGTCTCCCGGCGATTGTCGTGGGGGCGGCTATAGGGGTGTATCTTGCATCACAGGCTGGCACTGCTCCCGGCGGGTGGATGACGGGCATAGCCGGGCTACTGCTCGGGGCCTTGTGCGGCGTGATCATTTGGGGCCTTCAGAGGACGTTTCGTCAGATCTCTTTGAAAATCATTGTCAGCGGAATCCTCGGGTTCGCGGTCGGACTCGGCCTGGCCTGGACATTCTTCGTGGCTATCGGGGGTCTTCTGGTCCATGTTCCAGAGGACATCGCTATGGCCGTTCGGATCGTCGTCACGATCGGAGCCGCATACCTTGGAGCCGCCATTGTCATCGAGAAGGAGCGAGAGATAAGCGTGGCCAATCTGGTTCGGCTTCTGAGAGAGGAGCCGCGAACCAAGAGCTACAAGATCCTTGACACCTCCGTGATCATCGATGGCCGCATCGCTGACATCTGCGAGACCGGATTTCTTGAGGGAACGCTTCTCATCCCCCAATTCGTCCTGCGGGAGCTGCAACACATTGCCGACTCATCGGATCCGTTAAAGCGAAACCGGGGCCGTCGGGGACTGGATATCCTCCAGAAGATCCAGAAAAAGGTCGATGTTCATGTTGAGATAAGCGACATGGAGTTCCCCGAGATTCGCGAGGTGGATGCGAAGCTCGTAGCGATGGCGAAGGCCTACAATGCCAAGGTGGTGACCAACGATTTCAATCTGAACAAGGTTGCGGGACTGCACGGGGTGGGCGTGTTAAACATCAATGAGCTGACCAATGCCCTCAAGCCTGTTGTCCTCCCGGGTGAGGAAATGCGCGTCTACGTCCTGAAAGAGGGCAAGGAGTACAACCAGGGGGTGGCCTACCTCGACGACGGGACGATGGTGGTGGTGGATAATGGCCGTCGCTTCATTGGCCAGACCATCGAGGTATGCGTGACCACTGTTCTGCAGACGACCGCCGGGCGCATGATCTTCTCACGCTTGAAGGAAGAGGCCGAAGCCGCCTGAAAAACAGGGTTTAGGGGTCAGGGGTTATGGTATAGAAGACTAGACCCTGGTGTTCTTCTGAAACCCTATACCCTATACCCTCTCCCCTGGACTCTTGACCCTATGATTGTTACGGCAATTGTTCCCGCGGCAGGAGGGGGGAGCCGGTTCGGGGGGTTAGTCAGAAAACAGTTCATTGTGCTGGACGGCCTTCCGATACTGAGCCACACACTGAGGTCGCTGGCGGCATCGGATGCGTTAGCGGCGATGATCGTTGTGGTTCCGCCTGGTGAAGAGTCGAGAGGCCGAGATGCAGTACGCGCCGCCAGGGTAGATATCGAGACGGAGGTGGTGTCCGGAGGCCAGGAACGCCAGGATTCAGTCTACAACGGTTTGCAGAGGGCGAAGCCCGATACGGATCTGGTGCTGATCCATGACGGTGTTCGCCCTTTCGTTTCCAGGGAGGTGATCCTGGCAGCCATCGGGGCCGCGAGTGAATGGGGCGCCGCGGTTACGGCCGTCCCGGTCACCGATACCATCAAGCGAGTGGACAGCGCCGGTCTTGTTGTCGATACGCCCGAGAGGGGGCATCTGTGGGCGGCTCAAACCCCACAGGTGTTCCGCTACTCGCTGTTGATCCAGGCCCACCGAGCCGTTCGGGGGCAAGGAATCGTCGCTACCGATGATGCCGTGCTGGTGGAGCGAATGGGCGTGAAGGCCAAAGTAGTGAGCGGAAGTTCGGAGAATCTCAAGATTACGAGCGAGGATGACCTGCCTCTCGCAGAGTTGATCCTGCGGCGACGGATGTCCAGGTGACGGTCGGGATCGGGTTCGATACACATCCGCTTGTGCCCGGACGGCGGCTCATCCTTGGGGGGGTGGTGATCCCGTTCGAGAAGGGACTGGAAGGACACTCGGATGCCGACGTCTTGGCCCATGCGGTGATCGATGCCGTGCTGGGCGCCGCATCTGCCGGAGATATCGGCTCCTGCTTCGGGACGGACAATCCAAAGTACAGGGATGCGTCAAGTCTCCTCCTTCTCAAGGAGGCATTCCGGCTGGTGGAGGCGCTCGGGTACGCGGTTGGCCACATCGACGCGACAATCATCGCCGAGGCGCCGAGGCTCGGGCCGTATATCGCCCAGATGCGGACCAACCTGGCCGAGGTTGTCGGGGGCCCGGTAGAGGGGGTGAGCGTGAAGGCAACAACAGCCAATAAGATGGGCGTCCTCGGGGCGGGTGACGGAATCGCCTGCCTCGCCATCGCCTCTCTCAGGCGCCACGGCGAGGAGGCGTAGCATCGCGGGGACGCGCGAGATGCTTCTATGCCGCTGAAGATCTATAGCACCATCGGCCAACGTAAAGAACCCTTTGACCCCCTCGTGCCCGGTGAGGTCCGGATGTACGCCTGTGGACCCACCGTGTATGACCTTGCCCACATCGGCCACGCGCGGGCCGCCCTGACGTTCGACGTGATTTGGCGCTATCTTGAGTTTCGAGACTACAAGGTGACGTACGTCCGCAACTATACCGACGTGGATGATAAGATCATCAACCGTGCCTCCGAGCTGGGACAGGAATGGGACTCGCTGGCCGAGGAGCAGATTGCGGGCTATCGTCGGGATATGCGCGCCCTCGGCCTTCGAACGCCGACCGTGGAGCCCAGGGCAACGCGCCACATCGGGGAGATGATCGACGTCATTCAGGCTCTCGTGATTAAAGGGGTGGCCTATGCTGTCGATGGCAATGTCTACTTCGAGGTCCGACGGTGCGAGGACTACGGGAAGCTTTCCCATCGAAACCTCGAGGGGTTGCGGGCGGGGGCGCGGGTCGAGGTGGACGAGCGAAAACGGGACCCGCTTGACTTTGCCCTGTGGAAGGCGTGGAAGCCTGGAGAACCCGCCTGGGACAGTCCGTGGGGGCGCGGCCGGCCAGGATGGCACATCGAGTGCTCCGCGATGTCGATGAAATACCTTGGCGAGACCTTCGACATTCACGGCGGGGGCGCCGACCTGATCTTTCCCCACCATGAAAACGAGATCGCCCAGTCGGAATCTGCGACCGGCAAGCCCTTTGCGCGTTACTGGATTCACAACGGGTTTGTCAACATCCAGGCCGAGAAGATGTCGAAGTCGTTGGGGAACGTTCTCACGGTCCGCGATCTCCTGGACCATGTCACCCCAGGCGCGCTCAAAATCTTTCTGCTTGGGACCCATTACCGGGCACCGCTGGACTTCTCGCATGACACAATTACCAGCGCTGGCCGTGCCGAGGATCGGCTTCTGACCGCCCTGTCGGAAATTCGGCGTTTCCAAGAGGCGGAGCCCCCCAACGGTTCGTCTTCGCAGGCCGATCACCCCCTCTTGCGCCAGATTCGCCATGCCGAGAGGAAGTTCACGGATGCCATGGACGATGACTTCAACACGCCGCGAGCACTGGCTGTTCTGTTCAACCTCGTCAGAGAGATCAATGTCTCTTTGTCGGGGGCAGAGCGGGCACTGCACAAGGCCCTCCTTGATGCGTTGTGTCTTGCCGGGGATGCCCTGCGGCGGCTCGGCTCGGTACTGGGTGGGTTACTTGAGGGGGTTGCGGAAGAGGTGACCCATAGCACGACGCACGAGATTATCGTCACCGACCGCGTTGGACTGTCTGACCGTGATGCGAAAGAGGTGTGGAAATATGTTGCGGTCACTGCTGACCTCCGAATCACAGAGCAAGACTTCGTGGCGGCTCAAGAGCAAATCCGCGCGGCAGTTGCCTCGAGTCAATCCCCGCCGACGGATCCGACCAACACTGTTGTGGCCTACCGCGCTCTGTGGCGGGAGAAGAAGGATTGGGCTACTGCCGATCGGATTCGAGCCTGGCTCGCGGATGTTGGCGTGATCGTGGATGATACCGCGAAAGGGGCGCGCTGGCATTTCAAGAGCTCTGGCGCTTGACGAATAAAAGATGGCCGAGGATGTGCTGCTTGGCCCTCATGCTGTGCTTGAAGCCCTCCGCGCGGGAAGGCGCAACATCGAGCGCATCTTTCTCGCAAGGGAACGACGCGATCCCCGCATCACCGAGATCATGATGCGTGCCAGGGCGGCAGGTGTGCCCGTAAGGCAGGAGGGGCGGGGACGACTGGATACCCTCGCAAAAGCGGTGGCCCACCAAGGGGTCGTTGCGGTGGTACGAGAGGGGACCTACGGCGACCCCTTCGAGCTGGTGGGGCGAATCAGATCATTGGCCCCGCTCCCGCTCTTGGTATTGCTCGATGGCATTCAGGACCCTCAGAACCTGGGGGCCATTATTCGCACCGGAGAGGCGGCCGGGGCGGACGGCCTCTTCATTTCGAAACATCGAGCTGTCGGGATCACCCCCGCCGTGGCGCGTGCGTCGGTCGGGGCCCTGGAATACCTGCCGGTCGCGCAGGTCACAGGCATGCCGGCCTTTTTGGAGTGGCTGAAGCGGCAGGGTATCTGGATACTCGGCGCAGATCCACACGCCCAGCAGTCTCTCTACGATGTCGATCTCAGGGTCCCATTGGCCCTGCTGGTCGGTGGCGAGCATCAGGGGCTCAAGGCGTTGTTGCGCAAGCGCTGCGATCTGCTGGCATCGATCCCCATGCATGGCCGACTCGCCTCGCTCAACGCTGCCGCATCCGCCGCTGTCTTCCTATTCGAGATTAGACGTCAGCGGGCCAATGTAGATCATTACAGAGAAAACAAGGTGAAAAATGAGAATACTTGAGGTAAGCAGGGATAATGTCATTTTTCTCTTGTATTCCCCCAGATTGGCTGGTATTCTCGCTTTGCCTTCTTAGAGAAAAATCGGTAGTTTGATCGTTTGTCTGCTGGCGTAGCTCAGTTGGCAGAGCAGCTGATTTGTAATCAGCGGGTCGGGGGTTCAAATCCCTTCGCCAGCTCCACGGGATGGGTGCCTGGTCGGTCCATCCTTCCATCCATGCCTTTGAGGGGAGATACCCAAGCGGCCAAAGGGGGCAGACTGTAAATCTGCTGGCGCACGCCTTCGGGGGTTCAAATCCTCCTCTCCCCACCATAGGGGTAGATTCTCCCAGGCGGCGACAGCAGCCCCGGAGGGTTTCTTCCCGCCATCGCAGGGCCCTGTAACGTTGGAGAAAACTTCTTCAAGCCTAGGCGGGAATAGCTCAGTTGGCTAGAGCGTCAGCCTTCCAAGCTGAGGGTCGCGGGTTCGAATCCCGTTTCCCGCTCCACAGGCATGTTTGCGTTCATCCGCACTCGTCCTGCGTATGCACGGCTGGCGTGATCGTGCTCCCATAGGCGATTCGGAAAGCGGATCTCGGCCTGCCTAGGGCAGTGATCGTGCCTTCCGGGACAATCGGCAAAGATGCCCGATGCCCGATGATGCCTGTGAGCTTGGCAATCGCGAGCGCGTTGTCGATCGAGAGATCGGCTGGACCGCCCACGTAGCTCAGTCGGCAGAGCGCATCCTTGGTAAGGATGAGGTCACCAGTTCAATCCTGGTCGTGGGCTCCACTTCGTGTTGTTCTTTTCATCCAACTCATGGGGAGGGAGATCCCACCGTAGGTGGATGAGCGCCGGCAGGGTGATGAATGCACCCCCGGCTTGGGAGAGGCGCTATGGCCAAGGCCAAGTTCGAGCGGACCAAAGAGCACATGAACATCGGGACCATCGGG
>Ga0184639_10000814_pt1 | contig 12801 bp, 12 predicted proteins | sample PLM31_170_b2_FD_133155 | JGI IMG/M metagenome (GOLD analysis project Ga0184639, IMG submission 133155) | Groundwater sediment microbial communities from an aquifer in East River, Colorado, USA - PLM3-1_170_b2 | ecosystem: Environmental > Terrestrial > Soil > Riparian zone | place: USA: East... | reverse complement strand
CTCGTTGGTGACGTGCGGGATGACCTGGATCGTGCCACCCAGATAGTCGCCGCGCCGCTCTTTGGCGATCACGTCGGAGTAAATCTGCCCGGTGGTGATGTTGCAGACGTGGTTGAGGTTGGTATCAATGAAGCGCTCGTAGTGCCCGAGGTCGAGGTCGGTCTCCGCGCCGTCGTCGAGCACGTACACCTCGCCGTGCTGGTAGGGGCTCATCGTGCCAGGGTCCACGTTGATGTACGGGTCGAGCTTCTGGATGGAGACGTTGAAGCCGCGCACCTTGAGCAATTTCCCAATCGCTGCCGCGGTCACGCCTTTGCCGACCGAACTCACGACGCCGCCCGTGATGAAGATGTATTTGGTCATGGGTGACTCCATTCAATGCTCAAGGCGCAATTCACAAGGCACAGTTGAGAAGTGTGCCTTGTGAATTACTGTTGTCCCGCCGCATAAAACGCCAACAGCGGCAGCACGTCGTGCAGGTCAAACCGATGCCACTGGTCGCTCCCGTTAAGCGCGCCGAGGGTGAAGATCGTCGCGCCGATGACGTACGGGTCTTTGCGCATCTCGTCGTCGTACCACGCGAGCAGGTTGACGTACGCGCGCTCCGGGTCCGGCCCGTAGCCCTGCTTCACCCACCAGTCGCCGTAATCCTTCCAGCCAACGCCGCCGGGGTCGTTGCACGGGCCGCCGCGCGCCAGCCCTTGAATACCCAACTCGCTGATGACGAGCGGCAAGTCCCCCAGCCCGCGCGGTTTGAGATAGCCATCGTACCAGATGCGGTAACGCAGGGTATTGTAACCTACCACGACATCGCCGACCGACGGCGCGCCGGGGATCGCGCCCGAGGCATTCACGCCAACGCCGCACTGGAACGTCGGCGAGTTGTATTCGTGCAGGGTCAGGATGCCGCCGCAACGGTGCGCGGCTTCGAGGGCGGGCAGGAACAGCCCCATCTGCTCGTAGGTGTTCGGCCAGCCGACCGCAAAGTCACCGACGGCAGCGCGCAGGCCATTGGCCTGCATGACGCAGGCGCGTTCAGCCTCAAACCTGGCATACCACTCCCAGTCCTCATTCGACGACGGGTTATATTCGTTCCAGCCCTCCCAATAGTCCACGCCCGGATTGGCGCGATAACGCTCGAGGTTGGTCGCCACGTAGGCATCCGCCGCCGCGACCGGGTCGGCGGTCCCCACCCAGTGTTCTGCCTGCCCGTTGAAGCGCCCAATCGTGACCGTGCTCGGCGAGGCGGCTTTGACATCCGCTAGCCAGCCCACATCGTCCATCGCTTTCATCACGCGGGGATGGACGCGCCGGACGTATTCCATCGCGTAAGCATAATCTTCGTTGCGGATGACGTGCAGACCCAGCTTGCTCGCGGTCTGTCCGGCGATGGGGTCGGGCCAGACGGGGGTGGGCGGCGGATGCGGAGCCGTGGCGGTGGGAGGCGGCGTGGGGGAACCCATCGGCGCAGAGACGTACGGGAGGTTGAGCGTATAGGTAGACTGTGGGGCAGCAGTGAGGTTGGGCGTGACGACGGGAGGCGGAGTCGCGCCCGGAACCGATGTGCCCACCGGATATCCCAGCGCGGTGACCTGGGGCGGCGGGGTCGCGCTCAGGATGAAGGGGTATGCGCCGGGCGTGCCGGTGGGTGCGGGTGCGCGACACGCGGCGAGGGCGCCCGCGACGAACAGAGCGCAGAGGAGCAGTCGGGCCGGGCGAGGCTGGCGGAGGGCAAGGCGATGAGTCTTTTTCATCGAATGGGACAGGCTGGGAATGGGACAAGCTGGAAGCTTGTCCTACGGAATGCTCAAAGCGTAGGCGGTCAGGCCGGGGACGATGTCGTCCACGTCGTAGGACTGCCACGGGTCGCGCGAACCGGCGGTGAAGATCGCGCCGCCGAGGACGTAGGGGTCTTGCCGCAGGCCCGCGTCGTACCATTTGAGTTGCTCCACGTAGATGGGCGGGCCACTCGACCCCAGCCCCTGATCAATCCAGTATTGGACCAGACTCTTCCAGCCCTGGGCTTGCGCCGGGCCGGGACGATTGGCCCCCACCACGCCGTCAATGCCCATCTCGGTCAGCACGAGCGGGATGGGGAGGTCGAGCGGCTTGAAGATGTCTTCGTAGAAGAAGCGATAGCGAAAGGTGAGGACGCCCCGGTCGGGATATACGGGCCGGTGCGGGATGGCCCAGCCGTAGCCATATTGCAGGGTCGGCGCGCTATATTCGTGCAGGCCGAGGATCGCGCCGCATTTGAGGCCGATGCGGATGGCCGGGAGGAACATGAGCATCTGGTCGAATTCGGGGCCACCCGTGCCGAAGTTGCCGACGACGGCTTTGTATCCGTAGTGGCGCATCAGGCACGCGCGCTGGCCCTCGAACTGCGCGTACCAGTTCCACTCGTCCGGGTTGTGCGGGGTCGGCTCGTTCCAGCCCTCCCAGTAGTCCACGTCAGGATACTGGCGGTATTGGGGCAGATGGTCGTTGACGTACTTCGTCGCGGCCCGGATCGGGTTCATCGTCTGCATCAGCGAGAAGTCGTCCACGGTGAGGCGACCCACGATGATGATGTCCGGGAAATCGCGGCGGGCCTCCGCCGACCAGCCGAGGTCGTCCACGAGCTTGATCATCGGCGGGCGCACGTCGCGCAGATACTGATAGGTGGCGCCCGTGCCGTGCAGGAAGTGAAAGCCCAGCTTGGTGCCGCGCCAGGAGGGGAAGTTCGCCTCGTAGCCGGGGGTCGGCGAGGGGGTGGCGGTGGGAGTCGGGGTGACCGTGGGCGAGAGCGTCGCGGTCACGGTGGGAGTCGGCGTGGGGCCTTCGTCATCCCAGATGCCGCCGTCTTCAGGCGACCAGTGTCGACCCGGCGTGGGCGTGGGAGTCGGCGTGGCGAGCGCGCTGGCCCACGTCTGCGCGGGCGAGGCGGCGAGGAGTGCGGCGACGAGTGCCAGCAGGCCCACTCTCCAAGCAACTGTCCCGGTTCCCAACCCGCATCCTTCGTCTTTTGGCACGCTTCGCGGCTCAGGAGCGCGTCGGAAGTTCCCGCCGCTCCGCTCAGGCCGCGGCCTGAGCTTGCCGAAGGGATGCTGCCGGGATTTACTGCGAATTGTCCTGCGTGACTTCATGTGACCAGTATAGTTTCGCGCAACGGCGCAGGCTATCCCCAAAAAGGGGGGCGGGGAGGGAAACCCCACCTCGGTCTCCTCCCCGCCCCGGCTGAGTGTTCAAAAATCCGGCGCGTCTCAGGTGCATAGGCACAGATGGTACGACGGCCAGCGCGATATTACCACACGCGGGAGGGTGTGGCAAGAAAAGTACGCTCGCCACTGTATTGTATAATCCTCCCCGATGAGCGACCTCAATTCCGCCAAACAGCATTGGGAGGAGTCTACCCTCTCCCCGGCCCTGCGCAAATCACGGGAGCGCCGCGCGCAGTTTGAAACGTCCTCCGGCATTCCGCTCGAACGAGTGTACACGCCCGAAGATGCCGACTCCGATTATTGCGAGAAACTCGGCTTCCCCGGCGAGTACCCGTTCACGCGCGGCATCCAGCCGACGATGTATCGCGGGCGCTTGTGGACGATGCGCCAGTATGCTGGCTACGCCGCTGCCGAAGAGTCCAACCGCCGCTACAAGTTTCTGCTGAGTCACGGTCAAACCGGCCTCTCGGTCGCCTTCGACCTCCCCACGCAGATCGGCTACGACGCCGACGACCCGATGGCGCGCGGCGAGGTGGGCAAGGTCGGCGTCCCGATCTCGTCCATTGAAGACATGGCCGCGCTCTTCGACGGCATCCCGCTCGACAAAGTCAGCACGAGCATGACGATCAACGCGCCCGCCGCGATACTGCTCGCGCTCTACATCGCCGTCGCCAAACGGCAGGGTGTCCACCCCAAACAGTTGCGCGGCACGGTGCAGAACGACATCCTGAAAGAATACATCGCGCGCGGCACGTACATCTTTCCGCCCGCCCCCTCGATGCGCCTGATCACCGACCTGTTCCGTTACTGTCGCGATGAAGTGCCGCAGTGGAACACCATCTCCATCTCCGGCTATCACATTCGCGAGGCGGGCAGCACGGCGGTGCAGGAGGTCGCCTTCACGCTTGCGAACGGCATCGCCTACGTGCAGGCGGCGATAGACGCCGGACTGAACGTGGACGATTTCGCGTCGCAGCTCTCGTTCTTCTTCAACGCGCACAACCAGTTCCTCGAAGAGGTCGCCAAGTTCCGCGCCGCGCGCCGGATGTGGGCCAAAATCATGCGCGAGCGGTTCCAGGCGCAAGACTCTCGCAGTTGGATGCTCCGCTTCCACACACAGACGGGCGGCTCCACGCTCACCGCGCAGCAGCCGGAGAACAACATCGTGCGCGTCGCGCTGCAGGCGCTGGCGGCGGTGATGGGCGGCACGCAGTCGCTCCACACGAACAGCATGGACGAGGCCCTCGCCCTCCCCACCGAGAACGCGGTTCGGGTCGCGCTGCGCACCCAGCAGATCATCGCGCACGAGTCCGGCGTCGCCGACACGATTGACCCGCTCGCCGGTTCGTACGTCGTCGAGCACCTCACTGGCGAGATCGAGCGCCAGGCGTTCGAGTACCTCGAGAAGATTGACGAGCTGGGGGGCGCGCTGAAGGCCATCGAGCGCGGCTACATGCAAGGTGAGATTCAAGAGGCGGCGTATCGCTACCAGCAGGCCGTCGAGCGCAAAGAGCAAATTGTCGTCGGCGTGAACGAGTTCACCGCCGCGGAGCGTGAACGGGCGTACGTCGAGCGCCTGAAAATGGACCCCGCGATTGAGAGTCAGGCGTGCGCCCGGTTGGCTGCGCTCCGCGCTCACAGGGAGGACGCGAAAGTGAGCGCGCTGCTCCCCCGACTGGAGTCCGCCGCCAAGGGTACGGACAACCTACTCCCGCTCTTCGTGGAGTGCGTCGAGAATTACGTCACCGTCGGAGAAATCTGCAAAGTCCTGCGGGGCGTGTGGGGGGAATACAGGCCAGCGGTATAACCGAGTTCGTTGAGTTCCTTCAGTTCCCGCGGCAAGAGCTCAAGGAAACAAAGGAACTGAAGGAACTCCTCCAATAACGAACACACCCTATGGTCAAGCGCATCGCCCACATCGCCTTCGTCGTCGAAGATATCGAGGGCGCGCTCGGGTTCTGGCGCGACGCGCTCGGGCTGCCGCTGGGGCACGTCGAGGACGTGCCCGAGCAACAAGCCACAGTCGCGTTCCTGCTCACGCGCGAGAGCGAAATTGAGCTGGTTAAACCGACCACTCATGATTCGGGCGTCGCCCGCTTCCTCGCCCAGCGCGGGCCGGGGATTCATCACATCTGTTTTGAAGTGGACGACGTCGCCGCAACGCTCACGGCGTTGAAAGCGCGCGGCGTTCGCCTGATTGACGAAGCCCCCCGGATCGGCGCGAGCGGAAAAAGAGTTGCCTTTATCCATCCCGAAAGCACCTATGGCGTGCTCGTGGAACTCACGGAAGCGCCGCCGTCCTAACTTTCACCAACCAAACCCTTACCGAATTCCCCTCTGGAATTTTTGGAAATATCGCTTATGATATAGGCACTCAGGCGGAATTTGATTGACCTTTTGCTTGTACACTACCATCCATCAATAAGAAAGGACATCGTCCATGCTTACCTTCAAAGATAACAAAGGCCAGGGCCTCGTAGAGTACGCCCTGATCCTCGTGCTCGTCGCGGTGGTCGTGATCGTGATCCTGGCCCTGCTCGGCCCGGCCATCGGCGGTGTGTTCAGCTCCGTGATCCAGAGCATCTAGTTCGCGACCCTCTCCACAGTCCGCTTGAGTTCAATGGCCTCCCCAATCGGGAGGCCGTTTGATTTTATAGAACAGACACGCCGTGTTCTTGCGCAGCGAACACGGCGTGTCTGTTTTGTCCTGACCTGTGACCTCTGCACCAGGGTGCCCGCAAAGCCGATGGACGCCCTCCTGCCCACAGGGGCTCTACCGGATCTACCAGGCTTTTTTGCGGTCCTGTTCGCCATTCTCAGTATGCAGGCCTTGCAGCGCCTCACTCCCAGGCAGGGAGCGTTATTGATCGGCCTGTTTGCCGCCCTGACGGCAGTGTCACTGGTGAGGACCTATGGCGCATCACAGGCCCTTGCATTCGCGCTGCTTTATACTGCCTTGAATGCCTTTCTGGCCGCCTATGCCCTGGCCACCCGGCGCGCCCAGGCGGCCCGCGCCCAAAACCAGACCCTGATGCAACAACTATGGGAAGGCTTTGGGCTTGGTTCCGACGCTGACCAGCGGCAACTGCTGCGGCGCATCGCCCAACACTGGCTTGCCCCAGGCGGCTACGTCGTGATGGATGTGTATAGTCCGATCGGGCCGGCACGTCATGCCGGTTCGGAGGTGCTGCTACCACCCCTGGAGGGTGTACCGGGATCGGTCGAGATGATCGAACGTTGTCACTTCGATCCGGTGCATTCTCGCTGGATTGACGAGTGGCAGCCAACCCAGGAACCAGAAAAAACCTTCGCACCAGCCATTCGGTGTTACTCGCCAGCGGACTTTTTGTTGCTGACAGTGTGAAAAGCTCATGGTTGCATCAGGTGCTTCAACGCATCAACGAGTGCATCAGCGTCAGTGCGAGAATTGTATCCTTGAAACGATACCCGCATGAACGGCTGATCGTTCCATTTGAACAAGGGCACTTCAACGCGATAGTCGTTGTATAGACGCTCTTTGAGCGCATTAACATCAACGGGCGGCAGGCGAATGGCGGCCATTTGGCTGAACCAATCGCGTGAGTCGGGACAAATCGGGGCGAGGCCCGTCAGGTCATTAATTCGGCGACGGGTCTCGCTCGCCAATCCATGACACTCGGCGCGCACAGCACCCCAGTCGTGCTCAGCCTGGAATTGAATCGCCGCCGGAGTCGCTAAAAAGGCGGCCACATCGCGCGTCCCCTGCCATTCGTGATGATCAACAAACTGAGAACCGCTGGGCGTCTCACTTTCCCATCCCCAACTGACCACCAATGGTTCCAGCCAGGCCTGCACCTCGCGTCGCGCGTAGAGGAAGGCTGATCCCTTAGGGCCGCAAAGCCATTTGTGACACGCGCCCGTGTAGAGGTCGGCCCCAAGTTCTGCCAGGTTGAGCGGGATTTGGCCGGGGGCATGTGCGCCGTCCACAACGCTCAGTAACCCGGCTTCCCGCGCCCGGCGACAGATTTCCTGCACCGGAAAAATGAGAGCCGTGGGGCTCGTGATGTGGCTGATAAAGATGGCGCGCGTCCGCTCGGTAGTACCCGCCCAGAACGCCTCGACAAACTCCTCATGCGAAGTCACCGGCAGGCGAATGGGACGATGAACGTATCGTGCTCCGGTCTTGTTGCACACAAACCGCCAGGTCCGATCCATCGCACCGTACTCATGCTCGGTGGTCAGGATTTCATCGCCGGGCTTCAGGTTCAAGCTCCGGGCGACCATGTTGATGGCCGTGGTTGGATTGGGGAAATACACCACTTCATCCGTCGCAGCCCCCACATACTCGGCCAGTTTCGCGCGCGCCTCGGCTAAAAGTGTGGTTACTCGTCGCCCTAAGAACTCGACGGGCTGACGCTCTAACTCCAACTGCCAGCGTTGATAGTCGTCAAAAACTCGTTTGGGACATGCACCGAAGGAGCCATGATTCAGAAAAACAACGTTGGGATCAAGCAAGAATTCAGACTTGAGCGAGGCAGGCATGTTTTGATTTTCCACTGACGGGCATATGACCTCCGGCCCTATTTTCCCATACCTTTTTGCACATACGCCATTTGGCTTGTGCACAGACCGCCGTTTGGCCCTCGCCCATGCGGACAATGTGGCGTAGAATGCCGGGAGGAGGCATAGCCTGATCATGATCGACGAGCCCCTTGTTGCCCCTCTCAACCGCAGCGGTGCACTAGCGGCTAATCGCGTGCTGCACTGGTTGAGCAATCACTGGCTGCTCGTCATCAGTCTGCTGTTGGGGCTGTACGTCGGGCTGCCGTGGCTCGCGCCGCTATTCATGAAACTCGGCACGCCTTGGGGCACGGGCGCGGGCAACGCCATCTATTCAATCTACTCAACCCAGTGCCATCAACTCCCGCAGCGCTCGTTCTTCCTGTTCGGCCCCAAGTCCATGTACGGGCTCGCCGAAATTCAGGCGGCGTGGAAAGTGACGGACAACCCGCTCATCTTGCGCCAGTTTATCGGCAGCCCGGAGATGGGTTGGAAAGTCGCCTGGTCGGATCGGATGGTTTCGATGTACACTGGCCTCTTCTTTGCCGGACTGCTGTATTGGCCGCTCCGCAAACGATTGAAGCCTCTCCCCTTGTGGGGCTTTGCCTTCTTCCTGTTGCCGATGGCGCTTGACGGCGGGACCCATTTCCTCAGCGACCTCGCCGGCATCGGCCAGGGCTTTCGCGACAGCAACGCCTGGCTGGCCGCCCTGACCCGCAACGCCTTTCCGGCGACCTTTTATGCCGGGGACGCGCTCGGCTCCTTCAACTCATGGATGCGGTTGATCACGGGCATACTCTTTGGCATCGGCGTCGCCTGGCTCGCCTATCCTTATCTCGAAAGCGCCTTTGCCGACCTCACCCGCGAGATCGAAGCCAAACTCTCCCGCACAGGATTGATCGTATGACCGAACCTGGCCAGCCCCTCCGCGTTGTCCTCGCCGACGATCATGCCGTCGTGCGCAAAGGCATCCGCGAGTTTCTCGAAACCGGCGGCTCCATCGCCGTCGTGGCGGAGGCCGCGGATGGCGTGGAGGCGATGAAGCTGATTCGCGACCACCAGCCCGACGTGGCCGTGCTGGATATTCAAATGCCGGGCCAATCGGGGATCGACGTCACCCACGCCATCCGCGCCGAGCGCCTGCCGGTGGGCGTCTTGATTCTCACAGCCTTCGACGACGAACCCTACATTCGGGCGGTGCTGCAAGCCGGGGCCAACGGCTACGTGCTCAAGACCGCCGAGGCGCAAGACATCGTCGAGGCCGTGCAAGCCGTGAACGAAGGCCGGTCGGTGCTCGACCCGACGATTGCGCGCAAACTCATGGGCCAACTGGCCCGATCTGAAGCCGCCGGGATCAGCGCCGAACCCCTCACCGAGCGTGAACTCGAAGTGCTGCGCCTCACGGCGAAAGGCCACACCAACAAAGCTATCGGCGCGCAACTGTCCATCAGCGACCGGACGGTGCAGGGCCACCTCGCCAGGATTTACGACAAACTGCACGCCGGCAGCCGCACCGAGGCGGTGATGCGCGCCGTGACGCTGGGCCTGATCCCGCCCGTGCTAGACGAAGCGGATCAGAACTGACCTCCGCGTTCGCCACCTGTCCATGCCTCGCGCTCCAAAGATTCAACCGCAACCTCCAAGCCTGCGCTGGCGGGGATTGACCCTGCAACTGTTCCTGTTCATCGTGTTGCCGCTGACTGCGCTGTTAGTGGTGATCGCCTTTGGCAGTCTTACCCTGCACTCGCGCGCGATGCGCTCCCTCGTGGGCGAGCGCGATGAACGCGCGGCCCGCTCGGCCGCCGACGCGCTGACTGAACAACTGCATCACCGCGCCATCGCCATACGAGGCCTGGGGTTGCACGCGGCTGAGGCCGCCTCGCCCGAGCACGCGCTCGCGAACTATGATTTTCTCCTGCCGGATTTTGAAGGCGGCCTGGCGCTCTTTGCCTCCGACGGAACGCTGCTCGCCGCTTCCAACTCGCCCGAGGCCTGGCGCAATCGGCCCGTCGCCGAACTCCTGACCCGAGCCGCTGGCCCAAGCGAGCCGCAGTTTTCGCCTGCCTTCAGCGACTCGGCCAGCGGCCAATGGGCGATACTGGTCGCCGACGTTGAACACAGCCCCATCGCAGCGGGCGTGTTTTTCCCGGCTAGCCTCGGCCGCCGTTCTCTCGACGGCGTGGTGGCCTCCGGCGAACAGATCGGCGCCTGGATCGTAGATCGCCGGAACCAATTACTCTATCAGACCGGCGTACCCCGCGCCGAATCAGACCTGACCCAACATCCGGGGGTCGGCAATGCTTTGCGCGGCGAAACTGGCGCTTTATATTTTACGGTCGAAGACAGCGAACACGTCGTCGCCTTCAGCCCGGTGCCGCCGCTGGGCTGGGCACTGGTCGTTGAAGAACCCTGGGAGGCCGTGGATAGTCCCCTGCTGAGTCGGACGCTGGCCGCCCCCCTGATCCTGATCCCCGTTTTGCTCTTCGCGTTGATGGCCCTGTGGTTTGGGATCCGACAAGTGGTTCAACCGCTGCAAACCTTGGAGCGCAAGGCCGCTGAACTGGGTTGGGGACATTTCGACGCCATCGAGCAACCGGCAGGTGGCATCGCAGAAATTCGCCACCTGCAGGCCGAACTCATTCGCATGGCACATAAGGTCAAAGCCGCCCAGCAGAGCCTGCACGACTATGTCAGCGCCATTACCACCGGCCAGGAAGACGAACGCCGCCGTCTCGCCCGCGGCTTGCACGACGAGACCGTCCAGTCACTCATTGCGCTTGACCAGCGCGTCCAGATGGCGCAACTCACCGCGAAAAGCAGCGTGCCTGACGCCGCCGACCGCCTGTCCGAAGTCCGGCGCATGATCGCCTCGCTCATCGAGGACGTCCGCCGGGTGATCCGCGCCCTGCGCCCCATCTACCTCGAAGACCTCGGCCGGCTGCCCGCGCTTGAAATGCTGACGCGCGATCTGGAAACAACCCCGGGCTTACAGGCGACCTTCACGACCGACGGCCCGGTGGCACGTCTCACACCCGAGCGCGAGATCGCCGTTTATCGCTGCGCGCAAGAAGCCCTGAACAACATCGCCCGCCACGCTGGAGCGAAGGCGGTTCGCATCAGCGCCACATTTGGCGCGGACGAGTTCGTTCTGCAGGTGCAGGATGATGGCAAGGGATTCAGTCCGCCCGAGCGGGTGAGCGACCTCGCCGCCGCCGGTCATTACGGGTTGATGGGAATGCAAGAACGCGCCGAACTGATCGGCGGACGATTGAACATACAGTCCACGCCCGGCAGTGGCACGACGATTGAATTGCGCGCGCCGGTATCATAGGGCGAGTCTCAGACTCGCCCTACGAAGGCCTGCCTGACGCGGGTGGGCTTTTTTGATTCCCCACCCGCCAAATTGCCTATGCCCATCCCCGCCATTCGACGCTAGGTCACCCACCGTGTTCCCGATATACTCAGTGTTGGAGGATGCGATGAACGACAGTCTTCTCTTTGACTGTAACGGGGAAACCGCCGCGCGCGCCGCAACTGAGGCGCTCACCCGGCACGGTTTCCGCGTCATCCGCAGTTTCGATCTGCGCTCGGCACTCGCTCCGCTCGCCGCGCATGCGGGATGCGACTGCCCCCATCACGGCACAGCGCAATGCACATGCCAGTTCGTAGTGCTGCTCGTCTATGACGACCCTTCGACAGGCTCAGGGAGTGCGCCGGCCGTGGTCACCGCACACAGCCGCGACATACAGGCGCAGGTGCAAATTGTTCATGACGCTAACACCCAGCCCGATCCGCGCCTGGTCACGCCTGTGATGGCCGCGCTATTTGAGGCCGCGCTCACCATGCAAGCCACATTGCCTCGTCCGACGGAGGTATCGGCCAATGCCCACCCCCTCCATCCGTGACACGCTCGATTCTAGATCCGACCTCGTGCACCGGCTGCGTTGCGCCGAGGGCCAGCTGCGCGCCATCACTGGAATGATCGAGGTCGTGCTCTATCAACTGATTGGTGGCCCATGCGGCCTGTGGGTCGAAGGAGATTCACATGACAGCCATAACCGATGTGATCGCCATCATGAACCTCGTCGGCTTTCTGATCGGGCTGGCGGTAATGGCGCTCACGGTCTACACCGCGACGCTCGCCCGCCGGGCGGAGTACGGCGTGCTCAAGGCGCTCGGCGCGCGCAACGGACATCTCTACCGTGCGGTGTTGGCGCAGGCGCTGCTGAGTGTGGCGCTGGGGCTTGGGCTGGGATTGGTCTTCACCCTGCTGTTGTCCGTGATGGTGCCGCGCCTGAATCTCAATCTGGCGTTGCAGGTCAGCGGCGAGTCGCTGGTCAAAGTCGGCGGTGTGTCGCTTGTCATCGCCGCACTCGCCGCGGTGCTGCCGATCAAACAAATCGCCGGGCTGGACCCGGCGCTGGTGTTCCGAGGAAAATGACATGCCCCACGCTGCCTTGCAAGTCAGTCACGTGACTAAACGCTACGGCTCCGGCGCAACCGAAGTGACCGCCGTCCGCGACGTATCACTCACCGTCGCTACCGGCGAAATCGTGCTCATCATGGGGCCATCCGGCTCCGGCAAGACCACGCTGCTCTCCATGATCGGCGCCCTGCTCAAACCCACGGAAGGCGCAATCCGGCTCAACGGCGATGGCATCAGCACGTTGGCCGAGAACCGCCTCCCCGACATTCGCCTGCGGCAATTTGGCTTTATCTTTCAGGATTTCAACTTGCTCTCGGCCCTCACCGCGCTGGAGAACGTCGCCATCGTTGGGCAGTTGGCCGGGCTGAAAAATGGAGAGGCGCGCCAACGGGCCGCCGCGCTGCTCACCGAACTCGGGTTGGGCGAGCGGTTGAACTTCCTTCCGGAGAAACTCTCCGGCGGCGAGAAGCAGCGCGTGGCCAACGCTCGCGTGCTCGTCAACGCCCCAACATTGATCCTGGCCGACGAGCCGACGGCGAACCTCGACTCAAAGATCGGGCACGAGATCATGCGGCTGCTGCGGCGAATCGCCAAAGAACAGGGCCGGAGCGTCGTCATCGTCTCGCACGACCAGCG
>Ga0184639_10000813_pt1 | contig 12801 bp, 12 predicted proteins | sample PLM31_170_b2_FD_133155 | JGI IMG/M metagenome (GOLD analysis project Ga0184639, IMG submission 133155) | Groundwater sediment microbial communities from an aquifer in East River, Colorado, USA - PLM3-1_170_b2 | ecosystem: Environmental > Terrestrial > Soil > Riparian zone | place: USA: East... | reverse complement strand
GCCGGCTCTATGTTAGCTTCCAAACATTCGTCGAAAATCGGATGGGTGATTTGTTCGATTGGAGAGGTGACCGAGCGGTTGAAGGTGCACGACTGGAAATCGTGTGTACCCCTAATACGGGTACCGGGGGTTCGAATCCCCCCCTCTCCGCCACGTCGAAGCGCTCAGCAATGAGTGCTGGGGACCGAGCGAAGCCAAAATCAGTTAATCCGCCCTCAGTACTTAGGCGAAGAGTCAGGATGTCGACTGCTGATAGTTAGGTCCCGTGCAAGGCGGCACCGTGAACTCCGTCAGGTCCGGAAGGAAGCAGCGGTAACGGATCAGCCCCTGTGCCACGGGGCAACCTGGCTGTCAGCAATGGACATCTTGTTTTGAGATAAGCCGCGAAGGCGCGGAAAACGAATTCGCCCGCGGCTCTAATTTTTCACTCCTCGAGTAACTTATGTCTTACCTCGTCATCGCACGAAAATGGCGTCCCAAGAGCTTCGAGGATATCGCCGGGCAGGAGCACATTACGCGGACGTTGCAAAACGCCATCCGGGCCAATCGAATTGCCCATGCGTATCTTTTCACCGGCGTTCGTGGAGTGGGCAAGACGACGGCAGCGCGCGTTCTTGCCAAGGCGTTGAACTGCGAGAAAGGGCCCACTCCAACTCCGTGCAACCAATGCACGCAGTGCGAAGAGATTACCCAGGGAAATTCCATCGATGTTCTCGAGATTGACGGCGCTTCGAATCGCGGCATCGATGAAATCCGTCAAATCATCGACAATGTGCGCTACCAGCCGGCAAAATCCAGGTTCAAAATCTATATTATCGACGAAGTGCATCAGGTCACCAAAGATGCCTTCAATGCGTTATTGAAAACGTTGGAGGAACCGCCTGCGTCGGTCAAATTTATTCTAGCGACCACCGAACCGCATCGCTTGCCTGATACGATTCTGTCACGCTGTCAGCGTTACGACTTCCGCCGAATCAGTCTGCGTGAGATCGTCGAACGGCTCGCCTCCATCGCTCAGAGCGAAGGTCTTAAGCTCACCGACGGCGCGCTGGTTCTGCTTGCGCGCGAAGCTGATGGCAGCATGCGCGACGCTCAGTCCTTGCTTGAGCAGGTGCTCGCTTTTGCCGAACCGGGCGACGGCAAGGGCTCGGCGCCCCTAGTTGACGAATCTTTGCTGCAGGAAATATTAGGGCTGGCGGGGCGGCGAGTGCTTTACGAAATTTCGGTGGCGGTGTTGCGCGGGGATGCGCAGCGATGCGTGGAGTTGGTGGCCGAAGTCGTGAATCAAGGGCGCGACCCAGGTCGCCTTTCGCGCGATCTGGTCGAGCATTTTCGAAATCTTCTGGTGGCGCGTTTGATCAGCGGCAATACGCAATCGACGTCGGGGAAAGAGACTTCCGCAGCCGGGAGCGCGCGCCTGTTAGATCTCCCCGATCAAGAAATTGCCGACTTGAGCGAGCAAGCTCGTGATGTTTCCGTCGAGACGCTGCTGGACTATTTCGATTTCATGGCCGCCGGCGACGAAGAGACAGCCCGCTCGGCTATGCCGCGTTTTGCCTTGGAAACAGTATTAATCCGTCTGGCGTGCTTGCCGCAATCACTGCCGGTGGCGGACCTGATTACACGCTTGGAGCGCTTGGAAGGCAAGCCTGCGGGCGTCATTCGTTCTACGGGTCCGTCTGCGCGGCCGCGAGAAACTGTGACGCCGTCGCCGCAGCTTTCGCCCGCGCAGGTTCAAAGTGATCTATCGGTCCGCGCCGGCGCCACCGATGCCTGGCGGGAGTTTGTCGCTTTTGTCAGCAAAGAGAAGAAGTTTCTCGCCTCGCACCTGGCCTCTAGCACCGCATTGACATTGCCGCCCGAGCAACTGAAGATCGCTGTGTCGGAGCGCCATCATTTGGCTTTTCTGCAGGACAGCGACAATTTCACGACACTAAAAGAGTTGGCGACCAGGTTTTTCGCGCAGGATGTAACTATACAAATTGCCGGTGTGGTTGCGGACAGCGCCTTGAACCCGTCCGAGATGAATCCGCAGCCATCGATGAATTCATCGGAAGATCGCAGCCCGATGGTCAAAGAGGCTTTACGCATATTCGGCGGATCGATTCGCAACGTGAAGCGGGACAACGGTTAGCGTTGTGTTACCAGGCCGACTCGATAACGCATGAAATCGGAGGAGTAGATCAATGGCGAGCATAGGTGAAATGGGCAATCTCCTAAAACAAGCTCAAGAGATGCAGGCGCGGATGGCCAAGATACAGGAGGAACTCGGCCAAAAAACCGTACAGGGCTCGGCCGGCGGAGGCATGGTTCAGGTGACCGTGAACGGTCAGTTCAATCTCACCGAGGTGAAGATCGAAGCCTCGGTGATCAACGCCGACGAAAAGGAAATGTTGGAAGATCTGATACTCGCGGCAGTGAATGACGGCATGCGCAAGGCGCGCGATCTGGTATCGACGGAAATGAGCAAACTTACGGGCGGATTCAAAATTCCTGGTCTGATGCCATGACCGTGTATCCGCCGCCCCTCGCTCGATTAATTCAAGAATTGTCCAAGCTTCCGGGCATTGGCGAAAAAAGCGCCGCGCGCTTGGCCTTTCACCTACTGAAGAGCAATAGAGATGACGTATCACGCCTCGCCGACAGCATCGGCCGTTTGCGGCAAGAAATGGGATTGTGTCGCAGTTGTTTCGGATTCAGCGAAGTCAATCGACAAAATGACGATGGCTTGGCATGCGCGATTTGCCGCAATCCCGAGCGAGAAGACGACAAGATCTGCGTCGTCGAAGAACCGGGCGACTTGATCGCGGTGGAGAAGTCACAAGAGTATCGCGGTTTGTACCACGTGCTGCATGGGACCATATCGCCGCTCGACGGAGTGGGGCCGGACGCGCTGCGGATAAAAGAACTGCTCGAACGCTTGCGCGACAGCTCGGTTAAGGAAGTAATCGTGGCGACCAATCCAACCATGGACGGCGAAGCCACCGCGCTCTACCTGTCGAAGGTGATCAAACCGTTGGGCGTGTCCGTCACCCGCATCGCGCGCGGCCTGCCGATGGGCGGCGATCTCGAATATATTGACGCTGTGACGTTGGGGAAAGCCATAGAAGGGCGACGGGAAATCTAACGGGGAAGGGCCGGTTCGCGTGAGTAGGACTAACTGAAGAGCAGAAAAAACTTTGTCGCAAGCCAGCCGATCGCGCCGCAGATCGGAAAGGTGAGTATCCAGGCGGCAACGATCTCAAAGGTCACCCCCCAGCGCACCGCGGAAAACCTTTTCGTCGCCCCCACGCCGATGATGCTCGTAGTAATCGTGTGCGTGGTGCTCAAAGGGATACCTAACCGAGTCGCCAATTCGATGGTCAGTGCAGCGCTCGTTTCCGCGGCAAATCCGTGAACCGGTTCCAGTTTGGTCAAACGCAGTCCCATCGTCTTCACGATGCGCCAGCCGCCCACGGCCGTTCCCACGCCCATGGTGACGGCGCACAGGAGAATCACCCACAGCGGCACTTGAAATGTCGGTATCACCCCACCGAGCAAAAGCGACAGAGTAAAAACACCGATGAATTTTTGGCCGTCATTGGAGCCATGGCTAAACGCCATGAATGCCGCGGAAAGGATTTGCAAGCGGCCGAACACTCGACGCACAGAGCCGGGCCGGCTATGGGCAAGACAACGGTAGAGCGTCCCCATGATCAAAAATCCGCCAAAAAAACCGAGGAACGATGAAAATGCCAATCCGATAAGAACCTTATTCCAGCCCGTCGCGATGAGACTGGACGGTCCGGCGGTCGCTAGGCCGGCGCCAGTGAGCCCGGCGATGAGCGCGTGGCTCTCGCTGGTCGGCAGGCCGTAATACCACGCCAGGGTGCTCCAAAAGATGATACCGATCATGGCCGCGCCGACCGTGGTGAGATTGATGACCTCCGGGTTGACGATGTCTTTCCCGATCGTGGCCGCCACCGCCGTGCCTGACATCGCGCCGACTGCATTCAAGATAGTGGCGACCACTACGGCTTGGTAGGGAGAGAGAACCCGTGTCGACACGACCGTTGCGATCGCGTTGGGCGAGTCGGTCCAGCCGTTGACAAACTCCGCGGCGAGAATCAGCGCCAACACAAAGAAAAGTAGCAAGTTGCCGTCGAACATGGTGCAGAGGCAGGAGTCTTAGGAATTTTTCAAACCGATGGTTTCAAGAGTGTTGGCGACATCTTCACAACGGTCGGTGGCGGATTCGAGGATCTCGTAGATGTCCAACCACTTGATGACATCCATGGGCGAGGTGCCGTTTTCAAACAGTTGGCCGATCGCCTTGCGGTAGATGTCGTCGGCGGTATTCTCGAGACGATTGATTTCGATGCAATACTCGTCGATGTCGTCGAGGCGAGGCATATGAGAGACGGCTTTAACTAATTGTTCAGTGGAGTCGACGATGGTCTCGCACAGCTCCTTCGCTTCGGCAGTGGGCTTGTCGATGCGGAAAAGAACCATTCTTGATGCGGCGGCTTCGATCGCATCCATGACGTTGTCGAGCGCGGTTGTTAAGGCGTGAATATCTTCAGCATCGATCGGCGTAAGGAACGTTTGGTTCAAGCTGCGAATCGTTCGATGGGTGATCCGGTCGCCCTCATGTTCGAGGTCCTTCAACTTTTTCCATGAGTCCTGGGGATTGTCGTAACGATCGAGCATTTCTTTAAGCGCGCGGGCGCCGGCCAATGCGTTCTGAGCCGATTCTTTGAACAGATCGAAAAATTTTTCCTTATGAGGGACAAAATTAAACATGAATCGGCCTTTCGCTGGTTTCAGGAGGCCTGTAGATAACAGCTCTCAATGGGGAATTCAAGGAATGTTAAGAAACGATTACGGCAATGTTACGAACGAAATGGGCTGAGTCGCTTGATGATGCGATGACGAGAATAGGGCTTGTACACGAGCCCGAATGTCATCGCGAACCTGGCGGAATACCTTCATGACTTCTTCCTCATCCCCGGTGGCCAGTGCGGGATCGGGAAGCGGCCAATGAGTGCGTGCGACTTTGGCCGGTAGTGTGGGGCAGGTTTCCGCCGCATCACCGCAAAGCGTTATCAGCTGGTCGAGGGTATCAAGAGGAATGCTTCGCAAGCCTTTCGAATGTTGCTTCGTGATATCGATGCCGGCTTCCGACATTACCCGAACCGCGAGCGGATGCATTTCTTTGGGCGCAGTGCCGGCGCTGAGAATTCTGTAGTGATTACCCGCCAACTGTCGCGCAAATCCTTCGGCCATTTGGCTGCGACATGAATTGCCCGTACAAAGAAACAGGATCGTCTTTCGATCGACTTCAGCGGGCACCGCGGGCAAGCGGACCCGCACCGTCGTACCTTTGTTCAATTGGCTTTCAAATTTTAGTTCTGCTTTATGGACCTGAACGATATGCTTGACGATGGCCAGGCCTAAGCCTGTGCCGCCCAGGTCGCGTGAGCGCGCCTTGTCGACCCGATAAAAACGCTCGGTCAATCGCGGCAAGTCCTTTTCCGGGATTCCAGGACCTGTGTCACTGACGGTAATTTCAACCTGTGGGACGCCGCCGTTTTGAGGCGGCACGTCGATTGCCGTGAGCGTAACCTGACCGCCCACGGGCGTATATTTGATGGCGTTATCGACTAAATTGATGAACAGTTGCTGCAGACGGTCCAAGTCGCCGCGCAGCCTTGGAATATCGGTGAAAACGTTTTGGCTGAGCTTGATTTTCTTTTTGTTGGCCTGGTCCCAAAACACTTCTAAAACTCTCTGGATCAAGTGTCCGACGTCGAGAGGCTGGAGCGCGAGTTGTATTATTCCGGACTCCAAGTCCGACAACGTCAACAAATCTTCCGTCAGGCGGCTCAACCGTTCCGCGTGGCGGTCGATGATCGCCAGAAATTGCCGGTTGTCCACGGGATCGGCAGGCGGCGTATGCAGCAAGGTTTCGACGTAGCCGCGTATCGCCGTCAGCGGCGTGCGTAGCTCGTGCGAAACATTGGCCACGAAATCGGAACGCATGGTTTCAAAACGTTTGATATCGGTGATGTCATGGAAAACCAAGATGGAACCGAAAAAGCTGCCGCGCGCGTCTTTCAGGCGCACGGCATTGACGCGAAACCAGCGTTCGTCGTCGAGTTCGACTTCTTTGGAATATCGTTGATTCAAAAAATCGAATTTGAGCACTTCCTCCAGGATTTTGCGCATCTCCGGATGACGTGAAATTTCCAACACAGAGGCGCCGTGGATGTCTTGTTCTTCCGGCACGTGAAACATCGTCTTGGCTTGATCGTTGATGACCAACACCTGGCCTTTGGCGTCCAATACCAACACGCCTTCGATCATGCAGCGCAGAATCGAATCGGCCTTTTCTTTTTCATCGATGACCCGTTGGAGATTGTCGCGAATCTTGAGGCTCATCTCGTTCAGCTGTTGTTCGAGCAACGAAATCTCGTCCCCTCCACGGCTCGGAAAGAAATTTTGCGGATAAGAACCCTGCGCCACTTGCGTTGAAAACTGTACCAAGCGGTGAAAGCGCCGGCTTAAATATCGAGAAAACAGCCATGCCAAAATCAAACCGGCCACGGATGCCAAAGCAAGGCCGGTCAGCAGAGCGCTGCTATTAGTGCCGATTACGCTTTCAACTTCCTTGAGCGGCATAGCGACCCGAACGATTCTCTCCTGGCCGGCGCCGCTTTGGTAAAAGGCGCGATAGAGCATTTCGTATCCGACGGTCGTGCTGTAGCGAATCGCGCTGCCTGAACCGCTGCGCAGCGCTTGGACAACTTCCGGCCGAGTGTCGTGGTTCTCCATTTTTGTCGAGGCTTCCGAAGAGTCGCCGAGGACTCGGCCATCGCGCGCGATGACGGTGATCCGTGAGCCTAGTTCGCCCGATAACTGTCGGCAAAGCTCGTCTAGGACCGAGCCTTCCATGTCGAAAGGAACAACCCGCCCCAGCAGTTGGGCTTCTTGTTCCATGCGCCCGCTGAGCGAGCTGATGTAAAAATTACGCAGCGTGGTGCTGGAGGAGTAGTAGAAACTCGCGAACAGGATGGCAACGACGGCGAGGTAGGAGAGAAAAACCTTTGCGACGAGACTATTGCTCCAGAGCCTTCTCATCGAACTTATAGCCGACTCCTCGAAGGGTCAGGATCCATTTAGGGTTACTATCGTCCTTTTCGATGGCCTTGCGCAAGCGGCGAATGTGAACGTCGACGGTGCGCGGAGTGACATAGGTCTCGCCGCCCCAGACTCGATCGAGAAGTTGATCGCGGCTCAGTACCCGATTGGGATTTTGCACCAAAAAACGCAGCAGCTCGAATTCTTTGAGCGTTAACTTGACGTTTTTCCCGCGAGCGCAAACTTCGTAGTTCGTAAAATCAATCTTGAGGCCGCCTCGATCGTAGGCCGGCAAGCTCTCGGTTTGCCGGGCCGCTTCGGCGCGCCGCAGGATGGCGCGTACCCGCGCGACGAGCTCGCGCGGACTAAACGGCTTGGTCAAATAGTCGTCGGCGCCCATCTCGAGCCCGAGGACGCGATCGGTCTCGCCCGCCTTGGCGGTCAGCATGAGAATCGGCAGGCTGGCGGTGTCCGCGCGGTCTCTTAAGATTTTGCACAGTTCGATGCCCGATAGGCCGGGCAGCATCAGATCCAAAACAACCAGATGCGGCTTGTCGCGTTGAATGACCTTGAGCGCTTGCTCGCCGTCCTCGGCTTCGATGACCTTAAAGCGTTCTTGCGCCAGGTTGTAGTTGACGAGCTTGCGAATATCGGGCTCGTCTTCGACGACGAGAATCTTTTGTCCGCTGGTAACCATAGGAGGCCTAAACCGCAGGGGGCAGCACTTTCATGTGACGTATGCTTTTGCCTTTAACCATAAAGATCACCATCTCCGCGATATTGGTCGCATGGTCGGCGATCCGCTCCAAATACTTCGACACGGAGGCGATTTTCGTGGCCCGGCTAATGGTTTGGGCGTTTTCCAGCATAAACGACAGGGTTTCCCGAAAAATCTGCACGTTTAGCTGGTCGACTTCGTCATCGTCCTTGCAAACTTTAAGCGCTAGATCCGTGTCTTCCCGAACAAAGGCGTCCAAGCTCTCACGAATCATCCGCTGGGAGATGCGCGCCATACGGGGAATATCGATATAGGGCTTGAGCTGCGGCTCTTGGTTGAGCTCGAGCGCTCGCTCGCAGATATTTACGGCCATGTCGCCGATCCGTTCGAGATCCGTCGTGATCTTGAGCCCGGTTGTAATGAAACGCAGGTCGCGGCCGGCTGGCTGATGCAGGGCCAACAGTTTGATGCAAATGTCGTCGATATCGACGTCGAGGCGATTGACCTCGTGGTCGCGCTCGATGATGATCTGCGCCAGCTCGGAATCGCGGTCAACCAAAGTCTTCACCGCTTTCTGGATCTGGTCCTCTACCAAACCGCCCATGTAGAGGATTTCTTCGCGGAGCTTCTTAAGTTCTTCTTCGTATCTTTTATCGGTATGTTCCGTTGTCGCAGACATGGGCCTTCTCCTTAACCGAAGCGGCCGGTAATGTAATCTTCGGTTTGTCGTTTTTCTGGGGCGGTAAATAATTTACCAGTGTCGCCGAATTCAATCAGCTCGCCGAGGTAGAAAAAGCCGGTGTAATCCGAAACGCGGGCCGCCTGCTGCATGTTGTGAGTCACGATCACGATGGTGAACGTGTCCTTTAGCTCATGAATCAGTTCCTCGATCTTAGCGGTGGAAATTGGATCGAGTGCTGAGCAGGGTTCGTCCATGAGCAACACCTCGGGTTCTACCGCGAGAGCACGCGCGATGCATAACCGTTGCTGCTGACCGCCGGAAAGATCAGCGGCACTCTTGTGCAAGTTGTCTTTGACCTCGTCCCAGATCGCCGCGCGGCGCAAGTTCTTCTCGACCACTTCGTCAAGTTGGCTACGGTTATTTATGCCGATGATTCGCAGTCCATAGACGACATTTTCATAAATACTCTTGGGAAAGGGATTCCATTTTTGAAAAATCATGCCGACGCGCCGGCGCAGCAGTATTACATCGGTGGATGGATCATAGATATTTCTGCCGTCGAATTTTATCTTCCCAGTGACCCGTGTGTTCAACACCAGGTCGTTCATGCGATTGAGGCAGCGCAGGAGCGTGGTCTTACCGCAGCCGGAGGGACCGATGAAAGCCGTAGCTTTTTTCTCCGCGATGTCGATGTTTATGGACTTGAGGGCGCGTTTTTCGCCATAGTAAAAATCAACATTGTCGACCTTGATGATCGGGTTGCCGGGTTCAGTCGTCATCTGCGTTGCTGCATCCTTGTCTGTGCGCGCTGCGGGCACGGCTATCTTAGGTGTGCCAACGTTTTCCTGTAGATTCATTCTACCTCCATCCGGTCCATTATTCATAGGGTTGTTCGCTACCACTTAATTCGCTTGCGGAAACGGTAGCGAAAGTAAATCGCCACGGCATTCATGCATAGAGTCATGACCATCAACACCAACCCAGTAGCGGCGGCGTTGAGATGGAATTCTTGCTGGGGGCGAGAGACCCAATTGAACATTTGAATGGGCATGACGGTAAACGGCGACATGAGCCACTGAAATGATATGAAGGGAAACTCCGACGTTATCGGCGAATCCGGCAAGAACGCGATAAAGGTCAACGCGCCGATGGTGATCAGCGGCGCCGTTTCGCCGATCGCACGCGAGAGAGCGATGATCACACCCGTCAAGATGCCGCCGGTGGAATAGGGAATGACGTGGTCTCTGGTAGTCCGCCATTTTGTTGCTCCCAGCGCATAAGCCGCTTCGCGTATGCTGTTGGGAATTGCACGAATTGACTCGCGAGTGGCGACGATGACGATTGGCAGGATCAGTAATGCCAGCGTCAAGCCGGCGGTCAGGATGCTGTGGCCCAAATTGAGTTGATAGACAAACAGCCCGAGCGCCATCAACCCGTAGATAATCGAAGGGACGCCGGCCAGGTTAGCTATGTTGATCTCGATCATCGCGGTCAACCAGTTCTTCGGCGCATACTCTTCCAGATAAACACCCGCGGCTACTCCCATGGGAACGGCGGTTGCCGCGGTTACCATCATCACCATTGTCGTTCCCACCCAGGCCGATAGAATCCCGGCTTGCCCGGCAAAGCGCGAGGGAAAAGCGGTGAAGAAGTTATAGGACAACCGCCCAACGCCATCGATCGCCAAGTCCAGGATCAGGGCGCCTAGCGTGATCATGCCGACGAAAGTCGCTAGCAGGCCAACGACGGCGAACAGTGCGTCTCTTCTCTTGCGGCGTGCCGTGTTCTTTTCCAAGTCTTCCATTATTCGTAGATCTCCCTAAACTTTTTGCGCAGAAAATAGCCGCCAATGTTAAAGGCCAGCGTCATCAGCATCAGCACCAGTCCGGCGGCGAAAATGCTCTGATAGGCGATGCTACCATGAGGGAGATCGCCCAAGCTGACTTGGACGATGTAGGCGGTGATCGTCGCCGCGCCTTCCATCGGATTTAACGTCAAATTCGGCTGTGTTCCCGCCGCGATCGCAACGATCATGGTTTCCCCCACGGCGCGCGAGAAACCGAGTACGTAGGCCGAAGCGATCCCTGAGAAGGCGGATGGGATCAAAACTCTTAAGGCGGTCTGAAGGCGCGTGGCGCCCATGGCGTAGGAGCCCTCGCGAATGGTGACGGGGACCGCCTTGATGGCGTCTTCGCTGAGCGAGCTGATATAGGGGATGATCATGATGCCGATGACGATACCGGCGCTCAACATATTAAAACCGGGCAGGCCCGGCAGAAATTTTTGCAAAATCGGCGTCAGGAATAGCAAGGCGAAGTAACCGAAAACCACGGTGGGTACGGCGCTCAGCAATTCCAATACGGGCTTGAGGATTTCCCGCACGCGAGGGTTGGCGTATTCGCTCAAATAAATTGCGACGACGGTACCAAGCGGCAGGGCGACAACGAGGGCCGTTATCGAAGTTACCAACGTTCCGGTGACCAGCGGCATAATGCCGTAGCGTGGATTGGTAAAGAGCACGGTCCATTGCGTATCCGTAAGAAAATCCACGATCGAAACATGCGCGAAGAACTGTTCGGATTCGTAAAGCAGGACACCCACGATCCCCACGGTAATGGCGATGGACGACATTGCCGCCAGGAACAGGAAAAATTCGATGATGCGTTCGCTAATTCGCTGGAGATTAATTCCGGCAAAGTCGCTTGGTACGGATAACTCTCTGACACTGGGATAGGTCGCTTCCGTTTTGACGGGATTATTTGCCATGCAGGCCTCTTTCCACCCAAAAGAGAGGGGCACTTGCTGTGCCCCTCTCCGTTTAAGGGATTGCGCCAATTAAATGGCTATAATTTTGGTTCTCTCTTCATGAGGTCGTCAATCGTTACACCGACATCCGCGTGCCCGCCGAACGCCGTTCCCACTTTGCCGCTTTTTACACGGCTGACCCCAAGTGTATAGACCTTCTCTGGGAGCGGGACGTATTTGACTTCCTTGACGAGTTTCGGAGCGTGCTGGAGATAGAATTCCGCGAACTCCTTAACTTCCGGCTTTGCCAGCGACTTCTTGTTCACATAAATGTAGATCGGCCGGGACAGCGGCTGATAGCTGCCGTCGAGCACGGTCTTTTCCGACGGGACGACACCGCCTTTGCCGTTGTCGACCGCCACGGCTTTGAGCTTGCCCGTGTTTTCGGCGTAGTAAGCGAAGCCGAAAAACCCGAGGGCATTGACGTCGTTGGCCACACCTTGAACCAGCACGTTATCGTCCTCGCTTGCCGTGAAGTCGCCGCGGCTGGACTTCGCCTTTCCCATGATCGCTTCCGTGAAGTAGTCGAAGGTCCCGGAGTCCGCGCCGGCGCCGAAAAGCTTCAACGGTGCGTTGGGCCATTTGTCCCGAACTTGGTTCCAGTTGGTAATTTTTCCCTGGGCAGCGGGTTCCCATATCTTTTTAAGCTCGGCCACGGTCATGGAAGGCGACCAGTTGTTTTTGGGATTGACGATTACTGTAAGGGCGTCGAAAGCCACCGGCAGCTCTATGTACTCAACGCCGGCGCCTTTGCACGCCTCCATTTCCTGTTTCAGGATCGGCCGCGATGCATCGCTGATATCAGTTTCGCCCCGGCAGAACTTCTTGAAACCGCCGCCGGTGCCCGATATGCCTACGGTCACTTTGATCTTGCCTTTTTTCACCTTCTGGAATTCCTCGGCGACTGCTTCGGTGACCGGGAAAACCGTGCTCGAACCATCGATCTGGACGATTTGGGCTCTGGCAACGGTTGGAGCGAGCCCCAAAAGCGCCATCAGAGCTACTGAAAATACCATATTCTTCATAAGACTCTCCTTTGTTATCAGTCTTTAGAAACCCATTGTTACGGGAATATTACGGTTCCGTTAACGTTGCGTGAATGAGTGCAAGGGCTTCGACAGCGTGACTTGACCTTACCTGAATAGAGCGGCTTATCATTCATTCGCAACCTGGACGGAATGTATAAGCGGCGAGCGTGAATCGTAAGTTAAGCGCGTATGAAGAAACGGTTAACGGCGCAGTGAAACGCTGGATAAGTGGGCTGTCTTAACAAAGATTTAACATATTTTGCGCCAGTTCATGCTGGCCAAGCCGGCGTTCGGTTTGCTAAGGTCCAACCTTTTGGTAGGGTCAGACGAGTGATTTTGAGCGGGGAAGTGCAATCATGTCCGGCGGAATGAAAATGTACGGCAAGCACCGATTTCCGGGGCGCTTGTTCATCGTCGAAGGCATCGACGGTTCCGGTAAGAGCACGCAG
>Ga0184639_10000812_pt1 | contig 12803 bp, 16 predicted proteins | sample PLM31_170_b2_FD_133155 | JGI IMG/M metagenome (GOLD analysis project Ga0184639, IMG submission 133155) | Groundwater sediment microbial communities from an aquifer in East River, Colorado, USA - PLM3-1_170_b2 | ecosystem: Environmental > Terrestrial > Soil > Riparian zone | place: USA: East... | reverse complement strand
GCTCTACTACGGCATCTCGGGCATGGGCGCCGTCATGCACACGATCAACCCGCGGCTGTTCCCCGAGCAGCTCGTCTACATCGTCAACCACGCCGAGGACCAGTACGTCTTCTTCGACTTGACGTTCGTGCCGCTCGTCGAGAAGCTCGCGCCGCAGTGCCGAGGCGTGAAAGGCTGGATCGCGATGACCGACCGGGCGCACCTGCCTCAGAGCGGGATCCCGAACCTGCTCTGCTACGAAGAGTTGATCGCGCCCGAGAGCGGCGACTACGAGTGGCCGGTGTTCGACGAGTGGGCGGCAGCCTGCCTCTGCTACACCTCGGGCACGACGGGCAACCCGAAGGGCGTCCTCTACGCGCACCGCTCGACCGTCGTGCACGCCTACGCGGCGTCGCTGCCGGACGTGTTCGGGTGCTCGGCGCGCGACGCGATCCTGCCGGTCGTGCCGATGTTCCACGTCAACTCGTGGGCGATCGCCTATCTCGCGCCGCTGAACGGCACGAAGCTCGTGCTGCCGGGCGCGGGGCTCGACGGCAAGAGCCTGTACGAGCTGTTCGAGGCGGAGCAGGTCACGATCACCGCCGGCGTCCCGACGGTATGGCTCGGGCTGCTCGCCTACATGAAGACCAACGGCCTCAAGTTCTCGTCGCTGAAGCGCGCCGTGGTCGGAGGCTCCGCCGCGCCGCCGGCGATGATCCGGCAGTTCAAGGAGGAGTTCGGCGTGCAATGCCAGCATGCGTGGGGCATGACCGAAATGAGCCCGCTCGGGACGTTCTGCACGCTCAAGGGCAAGCATCTCGGCCTCCCGCCCGAGCGGCAGTTCGAGATCCTCTGCAAGCAGGGCCGCGGGATCTACGGCGTCGAGATGGAGATCGTCGACGGCGAGGGCAAGCCCCTGCCGCACGACGGCAAGGCCTTCGGCGACCTGATGGTGCGCGGGCCCTGGATCACGACCAGCTACTTCAAGGAGAGCGGGAGCCCGTTGCGCAACGGCTGGTTTCCCACCGGCGACGTCGCCACGATCGACGCGGACGGCTACATGCACATCACCGACCGCTCGAAGGACGTGATCAAGTCCGGCGGCGAGTGGATCAGCTCGATCGAGCTGGAGAACATCGCGGTCGCGCACCCCGCGATCGCCGAGGCCGCGGTGATCGGGGTGCGCCACCCGAAGTGGGACGAGCGCCCGATCGTGGTCGCGGTGAAGAAGCAGGGCGCGGCGGTGACGCGCGAGGAGCTGCTCGGCTTCTACGCGGGCAAGGTCGCGAAGTGGATGATCCCCGACGACGTGGTGTTCGTCGCCGATCTCCCGCACACGGCGACCGGGAAGCTCCTGAAGCTCGAGCTCCGCGAGAAGTTCAAGGACTACCGGCTGCCGACGGCGTAGGTCCGCCTACGCCTTTACCGCCTGGCGTTTCTCCTTCTGCCACCGGTCGAGCTTGGCGCGCGCGCCGTTGGTGGCCGGGTTCATCTCCTCGGCGTGATTCGGCATCCTCGCGGTCAGCTCGATCGCGTAGCCGTTCGGATCGCGGAAGTAGATCGAGTGGATGAAGCCGTGGTCGGAGATGCCGCGGGTCTCGATGCCGCGTGCCTTGCCCTTCGCCATCATCGGCTCCAGCACCGAACGCTCGACCTCGAGGGCGATGTGCAGGTCATAGTCGTGCTGGGTCTTGAACTCGAAGGGCGAGTCCGGCGCCTCGAAGAACGCGAGGTATGACCCGTCGTCGAGCTCGTAGAACGTGTGCAGCGCGTCGGTCTTGCGCCCGCTTTTCGTCTCCGTGATCCAGAGCGTGCCGGCGAGCGGCAGCCCGAGAAACTCCTCGTAGAACTTCCGCGTCTCCTCCGAATCGCGGCAGCGGTAGGCGTTGTGATGCAGTCCCTTGATCATGGCCAGACCTCAGATCGCCACGAACTTCGCGTCCTTGAGCGAGCCCGCGAAACCGTGGAACACCTCGTGCACCTTCGGCCAGCTCTTGAGCGCCTTCATGTTCCTGAGCCAGCGCTCGACGTTGGGATACCCGGAGTAGTTGCAGCGGATGAGCTCGCCGAGCCCGATCATCTCCGCACCCAGATAGTCGGCAATGGTGATCTTGTCGCCGCACAGATAAGCCTTCTTCGGGCCGATGAGGTTCTGGTCGAGGACCTTCAGCCAGCCCTCGGTCTTGTCCTTGGCCCAGGCGAGCGTCGCGGCCTGCGCCTCGTCGCTGCGCCGTTTGTGGGTCGGGAAGGCCTGCGGGTAGACCATCCCGTAGGCGAAGTCGCGGTAGAGGTTGGTGTTGATCCAGTCCATCATCTCGTTCACCCGTGCGCGCTCGCGCAGGTCCTTCGGGTACGAGGCCGAGCCTTTCTTGTCGGCGAGGTACTTGAGGATCGTCGAGCTCTCGGTGAGGCGGAAGTCGCCGTCCTCGAGCACCGGGACCATGCAGCTCGGGTTGATCGCGGCGTAGGCGGGCTTCAGGTGCTCGCCGGTAAAGAGATCCACGACCTGGAACTCGGTCTCGGGCGCCTCTTCGGCGGCGTACAGCATGACGATGCGGCTCGTCGTCGAGGCCGGGTGGTAATAGACCTTCATGGGTGTCCTCCTGTGGGTTGTCGGGCGCGCGCGGCACGAACTGCGCCTGGCAGTGGCCCGGGCCGTGGCAGATGAGCAAGGGTACACCCGCCGACCGCGAGCCGCCACGGCCGCCGGCCGTGCGGCGCCGCGCGGGCTATGATCGAACCGCGGTCCAGTCGTCGAGGAGCCCCGCATGACCGACATCGTCACTAGCCGCGAAGGCGCGGTTCAGCGCGTCCAGCTGAACCGGCCCGACAAGAAGAACGCGATCACGACCGCGATGTACGCCGCGCTCGCCGACGCGATCGCGGCGGCGGACGCCGACCGGTCGGTGCGCGTCACGTTGCTCCACGGCGCCGGCGACGGCTTCACCGCCGGCAACGACCTGCACGACTTCCTCGCGAACCCGCCGCAGAGCGAGGACCGGCCGGCATTCCGTTTCCTCCACGCGATCAGCCACGCCACCAAGCCGATCGTCGCCGCCGTGCACGGCGTGGCGATCGGCATCGGCACCACGATGCTGGGCCACTGCGATCTCGTGTATGCGGCGGAAGGGACGCGCTTCCACCTTCCGTTCGTGAACCTGGGCCTTTGCCCCGAAGGCGCTTCCAGCCTGCTGCTGCCGCTCACCGCGGGCTACCAGCGCGCGGCGGAGCTGCTGCTGCTCGCCGAGCCGTTCGACGCCGCGAAGGCGCGCGAGATCGGGCTGGTGACCGAGGTCGTCCCCGGGTCGCAGGTCCTTGCGACGGCGGCCGCGGCGGCGCAGCGGCTCGCGGCGAAGCCGCCGGCGTCGCTGCGGCTCACCAAGCAGCTCCTGAAACGCGCGCTCATGCCGCAGATCGAGGCGGCGCTCGCCGCGGAGCTGAAGGTGTTCGCCACGCGGCTCGCTTCCCCCGAAGCGAAGGAGGCATTCACCGCGTTCTTCGAGAAACGGCAGGCGGATTTCTCGAAGTACGACTGATTCAACGCGCCGCCGCGTTGCGCTCTCCATTCGCCTCCGACGCGCCGCGCGAGCGGTTCCTCGCGGGGACGCACGCCATGACGCCGGCGCTCATCGGCGTCGTCCCGTTCGGGGTGGTCACCGGGGTCGTGAGCATCGCCGGCGGGCTCACGCCGCTCGAGGCGATCGTGATGTCGGTCGTCACCTTCAGCGGCATCGTCCAGCTCGTGGCTGTCCAGCTCTACGCGGCCGGCGCGCCGCTCGCCGTGATCCTCGCCACCGTCGCGGTCCTGAGCCTCAGGCTCGTCATGTACAGCGTCGGGCTTGCCCCCTGGCTCGGACATCTGCCGCTGCGCTGGAAGAGCACCGTCGCGTACCTCCTCACGGATCACGCGTACGCGCTGTCGGTCGTGGAGTTCACGCACCATCCGCAGCGCGCCAACAAGCACTGGTACCTGCTCGGCACCGGCGTGCTCGCGTGGGTGGTATGGCAGGGCTCGGTGGCGGTCGGGGTCTTCGTGGGCGCGCGGGTGCCGGCGCACTGGTCGCTCGATTTCGCGTTCGCGCTCACGTTCCTCGCGCTGCTCCGGCAGGTCGTGGTGGATCGGCCGACGCTCGCCGCAGCGCTGGTCGGCGGCGGCGCGACGCTCGTGACCTACGTGATGCCGTTCCAGCTCGGCCTCGTCGCGGCGGGCGTCATCGGCATCGCGGCCGGGGTCGCCTGGCACGCGCTGGAGGGCCGATGGTCTGGGCGATGATCTTCGGCGCGGCGGCGATCACCTTCCTGCTGCGCTTCTCGTTCCTGGGCACGCTGAAGCCGGATGCGATCCCGCCACGCGTTCGCGAAGTCCTGCGGTTCGTGCCGCCGGCGGTGCTCGCGGCGATCGTGGTGCCGGCGCTCGCCATCCGCGACGGCTCGATCCAGCTCGCGGTCAGCAACCCGCGCCCGGCCGCCGCGCTCGTCGCGCTGATCGTCGCCTGGCTGACCCGCAGCGTGATCTGGACGATCGCGGCGGGGATGGCGGCGCTGTGGCTCGCGCAGTGGTGGCTCGCATAGAATCCCGACCACCTCCCTCGGAGCGGACTCGCCATGAGCCTCAAGGACAAAACGCTCTTCATCACCGGCGCCTCGCGCGGCATCGGGCTCGCGATCGCCAAACGCGCGGCCAGGGACGGCGCGAACGTCGCGGTCGTCGCCAAGACGGAGCAGCCGAACCCGAAGCTGCCCGGCACCATCTACACCGCGGCGGAGGAGATCGAAGCCGCTGGAGGGCGCGCGCTGCCGATCCCGGTTGACATCCGCGACGACGCCCGCGTTCACGAGGCGGCGAAGCGGTGCGCCGAGCACTTCGGCGGCATCGACATCCTGGTGAACAACGCGAGCGCGATCTCGCTCACCGGCACGCTCGAGACGCCGATGAAGCGCTTCGACCTCATGTTCGGGGTGAACGTCCGGGGCACCTTCTGCTGCTCGCAGGCGTGTATCCCCTACCTCAAGACCGCGGCCAGGGCCGGCCGAAGCCCCCACATCCTTAACCTGTCGCCGCCGCTGAACATGAACCCCAAGTGGTTCAAGAGCCACGTCGCGTACACGATGGCGAAGTACGGGATGAGCATGTGCGTCCTCGGCATGGCGGAGGAGTTTCGTGCCGACGGCATTGCGGTGAATGCGCTTTGGCCGCGCACGGTGATCAACACCGCGGCCCTGGCGATGATCCCGGGCGTCGACCCGAAGCTCGGTCGAACGCCCGAGATTTTGGCCGACGCTGCCTACGCGATCTTTCATCGCGACGCGCGCCAGCACACCGGGAACTTCTACATCGACGAGGAGGTGCTGGCCGCGGAGGGCATCACCGACCTCGACCGCTACGCCGTCGTCCCGGGGACCCAGCGCTTCCTGCCCGATCTGTTCCTCGACTGACCGGCCGCAGCTGCGATACATGCGTCATTCGCATGCATCGCATGTCGCAGTTTCGTTTTCCTGGCACGCGCTGCAGGCGTAGATTTCCCGGCGTAGTCCGATCAATGCCAGGAGTCGAAACCATGCGAAACGATCATGTATTCCCGCGGTCCTTCCCGACCCCCGAGGAAGTCGAGCGGGCAATGCGGCGCGCGCACCGGATGCGCTCGGAGGTGGTGCACGGATACCTCAGCCGCGCGGCCACGTGGTTGCGCGGGATCGTCCGCCCGCGGGCCGCACCCGCGCCCCAGCACTGCTGAGCAGCGCGACCGTGCTCAGCCGGGGAACCCGAAGGCACCTGCCACGAGCTCGTAGGAGCGCTGCCGGCTGGCGTAGTCGCCGGTGATGGTGAGGATCATCAGCTCGTCGGCCGCGTACTGCTCGGCGAGCTCGAGGAGCCGCCGGCGCACCTCGTCCGGGTCGCCCAGGACGAGGCGTTCCCGCTGCGCGAGTACGTAAGCGCGCTCGCGATCACCGTAACGATGCGCCGCGGCCTCTTCGTAGGTCGGAACGGGCGCGTCGATGCCGAGCGCCATGTGCAGCCGGCGCAGATCGATCGGCGCCGCGAGCCGCTCGGCCTCGGCGCTCGTCTCGGCGCAGATCACGAACACGCAGAGGAGCGACCGGGCCGCGGGCTCCCGCGCCGACGGCTTGAACGCGGCCCGGTACGCGCGCGTCACGGCGTCGCCGCCGCGGGCGCTGATGAAGTGCGCGAAGGCGAAACGCAACCCGAGCTCGGCGGCGAGCGCGCCGCTGTAGTCCGACGAGCCGAGCAGCCACACCTCGGGGGAGGTGTCGCCCGCCGGCATCGCCTTCACGCGCGCGAACGGATGCTCGCGTGGCAGGGTCCGGTCCAGGAAGCCGACCAGGTCCCGAACCTGCTCCGGAAAGTCGTCGGCGAAGGCGTAGGGGCCGCGCGCGACCGCCTGCGCGGTGAGCCGGTCGCCGCCGGGCGCGCGCCCGATGCCGAGGTCGATCCGCCCGGGGAACAGCGCCTCGAGCATCCGGAACTGCTCGGCGACCTTGAGCGCGCTGTAGTAGGGAAGCAGCACGCCGCCGGTGCCGACGCGGATGCGCGCGGTCGCCGCGGCGACGCGCGCGACCAGGATCTCGGGACAGGGATCGCCGAGCGCCTCGATCGCGTGGTGCTCGGCGAGCCAGTAGCGCGCGTAGCCGAGCCGGTCCGCAGCCTCGGCGAGACGGACGGTCTGGGCGACGGCTTCCCGCGGCGCGTGCCCCGAGATGATCGGCGACTGGTCGAGCACCCCGAGCGGGAGCGTCATGCCCGCGCCGGAGTCATTCGGCCATCCAGATCAGCCCGGCGACGAGCGCCGCCATCGCGACCGAGATCCAGAAGATGCCGATCATCCGCTGCCGATCGGTCCAGGTGATGCCTTCCTTCTTCTTCTTCGCCATTTGGTACTCGAACAGGATGATGAGCATCCCGATGCCGAACGTGATCCCGGCCCACTTCAGCATTGCGTCGTCTCCCGATGCGGTTTGATGCCGGCGTCGATTCTAGCCGGAGCGGCCGCGCCCTAGCGCGGTCTTCCGCCACGAAACGCCCACGCTTGCACCGGCGGGAGCGCGGCCGCCCACGCGAGCGCGATGGCGCCCATCGCGTAGAACCCGGCCTCGATCCCAAGCGTGTCCTTCAGCGCGCCCATGATGAGCGGGGTCGTCAGATGGGAGAGACCCCAGCCCAGGCCGCCGAGCGCGAGCGCCGAGCCGCGGGTTTCGGTCGAGGACAGCTCGCTGATGAGGAGCTGAAAGTAGAGCGTCATCACGCCCGAGCCGAATCCGACCAGGAAGAGCAGCGCGGCGATCGGGGCGGCGTGGTCGGACGCGGCGACGAAGAGCACCGAGAGCGCCACGACGAGCGCGGTGGCGAACGGGATCGCGCGTGCCGAGACTCTTCGCACGTAGCGTGCCGCCGTAGCGCCGGCGAACACCGAGCCGACCGCGCGGACCGCGAGCATCCAGCCGGCCTCGTCGCTCGCGAAGCCCTGACTCACGAGCAGAATGGGATAGAAGGAGAAGCTGAGCGAGAACGGGAGCGCCGACACGTACGCGCACATGAGGGCGAACCAGATCGACGGCCGCCGCGCGAGCGCGAGGTAGGCGGCGAAGATCGGCTGCGGCGTCGCTGGTCGACGCGGCGCGGGCGCGGCGAACGCGCTGAGCAGCGCGAACGAGAGCACACCGCCGAACACGGCGACCAGCCAGAAGCCGGTGGCGAATCCGAAGTGGGCGAGCGCGAGGCCCGCGACGACCGTGCCGACGATCTGGCCCGCGTTCGTCGTCGAGTTGAGGCGGCCCATCTGCAAGGCCCGGTCGCCCGGAAGCTGCGAGCCGAGCGACCACGTGGCCGGCCAGAACATCGCGCGCGACACGATTACCAGGAGCTGGGCAAGCAGCAGCGCCCCGAAGGTCGAGGCAAACACGAACACCACGCCGGCGGCGGCAAACGCGGCCGAGGAGGCGAGCGCCAGCCGCTTGCCGCCCACGCGGTCGGTCCACGCCCCGCCGAGCAGGTTGAACGCGATCTGCACGACGACGGGCAGCGCGACGAGGGTCCCGATCGCCACCCCGGAGTAGCCGAGGTGGTCGGCGTAGAGCGGGATCAGGATGTGCGTCATCCCGAGCCCCATGTTCCAGGAGAACGCGCTCGCGAAGAACGCGCGGATTCGGACGTGGGAGGAGGAGGGCAGGCTCATCGGCGGGCCGCCATCATCGACGAAGGGCCGGCGGGGCGTCAAACCGCGGGCGGCGATTCCCGGCAACTGCCCGGAGGCGGCCCAGCATGGCCCCCGATCGACGCCAAGGGATGGAAATCTCCGGCCGCCCGTGCCAATCTGTGAGGATCGGAGGAGGACGCATGACCACCACGACTACGCTCATCCTCGGCGGCGGGTTCGGCGGAATCTCGGCGGCCAACTCGCTGCGCCGGCTGTTGCCGCCGGAACACGAGATCGCCGTCGTCGACAAGACCTCGCACTTCCACGTCGGGGCGGGCAAGACCTGGGTTGCGCTCGGCGAGCGGACCTACGAGCAGATCTCGCGGCCGCGGGCCGAGCTGCTCGCGCCCGGCGTCCGCCTCGTCCAGGCGGCGGTTGCGGCCCTCGAGCTCGCGGAGCGCCGCGTCGTCACCGGGCAGGGGACGTTGCGCTTCGACCAGCTCGTGATCGCCCTCGGCGCCGATCTCAACCCCGCAGCCGTGCCGGGGCTCGAGGAGGCGGCGCACACGTTCTACACGGTGGAGGGCGCCGAACGCCTGCGGCCCGCGCTCGAGCGGTTCTCCGGCGGCGACCTCGTCGTCCTGATCCCGAAGGCGCCGTTCAAGTGCCCGCCCGCGCCCTACGAGGCAGCCATGCTGCTGCACGCTGCCTTCACGGCCCGCGGCCTCGCGGGGAAGGCACGCATCGCGATCTGCACCGTCGAGCCGGCGCCGATGCCGACGGCGGGGCCCGAGATCGGCCAGTACATCCGGAGCGAGCTCGCGCAGCGCGGGATCGACTACCAAACGCAGAAGAAGACGGTGCGAGTGGACGGTGCCGCGCGACGCGTGGTGTTCGAGGACGCAAGCGAAGCGCGCTACGACCTGCTCGTCGCCGTCCCGCCCCACGAGGCGCCGAAGGCCGTGCGCGACGCGCAGCTCACCAACCCGTCGGGCTGGATTCCGGTCGATCCGCAGACGCTGCAGGTCAAGACGGCCGGCGGCGAGGTCTACGCCGTGGGCGACGTCACGGCCGTGCCGCTGCCCGGCCGCTACAAGCCCGACGTCGCGCTTTCGCTGCCGAAGGCAGGGGTGTTCGCGGAGGCGCAGGGCCGAGTCGTTGCCCACCAGATCGCCGCGAAGCTCCTCGGCAGCGAGCCGCGGGAGACTTTCGACGGCACGGGCTACTGCTACCTCGAGACCGGCGGAGGCCGGGCGGTCAAGGCCGACGGATCGTTCTTCGAGTTGCCCTATCCGGTCATGCGGAAACAGCCCCCGGACGAGGCGCAGTTCCGGGACAAGCTGGACTGGGTCGCCAGGCATCTAGCCCCGATTCGCTGACGCGCGCATCCGACGGCGACTCCCGAGCGTAGATACTCGGGGGTCGCGCTGCAGGAGGTCGTCATGAGGTGCCGCTGGTTCGCCGCGTTTGCGATTCTCTCGATCGTCCCGGCTGCCCAAGCGGCACCCGCCGAGTGCACCGCCAAGAGCGGTCCCGGCACGGCGGCGCTCGTCGAGCTCTACACCTCCGAAGGCTGCAACAGCTGCCCGCCGGCCGACGAGTGGCTGCGCAAGCTGCCCGCGGCGGGCTTCGGGCCGGAGCGCGTCGTCCCGCTCGCGCTGCACGTCGACTACTGGGACTACATCGGGTGGAAGGACCCGTTCGCGAGCCCCGCCTTCGGGGGGCGCCAGCGCGAGCTCGCGGCGATCAACCGGGCGCGCGTCGTGTACACGCCGCAGGTGCTGCTCGGTGGACGCGACTACCGCGGCTGGTCCAGCCGGGCGCGCTTCGGCGACGATGTCCGCGCCATTAACGCCAAGCCGGCGCGGGCCGAAATCGCCCTGAGCCTGCGCGAGCCGCAGCCGGGGAGCATCGAGGTCGGGGCGTCCGGGTCAGTGCCGAAGCGAGAGGACCGGGCTGAGACCGTGCTCTACGTCGCCGTCTACGAGAACGGCCTGAGCAACCGCGTCACCGCCGGGGAGAACCGCGGTGCGACGCTGCATCACGATTTCGTCGTCCGGGAATGGTGGGGCCCGATCGCGCTCGACGCCGCTGGAGCCACCGAGATCGTTCGCAAGGTGACCGTGCGCGGCGTGACCAAAGGGGGCGTCGCCGCCTTCGCCCAGAGCCGCCGCACCGGCGAGGTGCTGCAGGCGCTCGCGCTGCCGGCTTGCAAGGGCTGAAAGACGAAACCGCGCTCCGATTGATACCCCTGGCGGAGTTTCGCGGCCGCAACGCTCGGAGCGGCGTTGCAAAGTCTCCCGGTGCTCGGTCTCGAGAGCTGCGTCGTCACCCGTCGCGCCCGCTGAGCCGGCCCATCTGACGGCATATCGCGCCGTATGCTCCTGGATGTTTACCTCTGCCCACACATGGGAATAGGATCGTGGCGGACGACGCCTATTTCCAGGTTGGGCGTCGTCATGAAGCTATCTCGCGACACTCGTGAATCCCTGAGTCGAAAAAGCGGGCATTGCGGTCCGGCAGGCCTAGGCCACGGATCGGGGCGAATTTGTCAGAGGTCTGCAACCATGCTCAATGCCTTCAACACCGCCACTGCCACCCCGACGATGAGCGCAGCCGAGGCGGTGAGACGCAGCGCTAGGTGATCGGACTCGATCAGCGTGCGGGCGCGCAACGCGAGGTGCCGGGCCTCAACCACTAGGGTTCGACGCTGCGTGCCCCTTGCAGGGAGCAGTGCTGAAAGGGACGGACTGGCGGCTTCGTGTTTCATGGCTCTTGCTCCTTTGGGCTTCGGGATTACTCCGACGCGTTACATGGAGGCGATTGTTCGCGCTGTGCGGGCTGTGGTTGGATTTCCTTCCGTCACGCTCAGTGCTTCCTATTGCCGTCGATGATGGACTCCTCGGTCCCGCCGGAGGCTAGTAGCTCGGCGTCCACCGCCTCGAGCATCGGCCGGTCGATCGCGCGCGGCGTGCCGAGCCAGAGCGCGCGCGTGGTGTGATCGAGCGTCTGTGACCGCGTGAGCGGGTGAATGAGGATGTCGAGGCGCTCCGGTCGCGTGAACATGAGCCACGACACGTAGTCCGCGAACACGTCGCGCGTGAAGAGCACCTCGAAGCTTCCGCGCGGGTGCGGCCCGGCTGGTGCTGGAACAAACGAGGACACCTCCACGTGGGCGGTCGCTGCAAACGTTCGCTGGATGAGGTCCATGAATGCGCGCGCCTCCGCGACGCAGTCCGGCGCGGCGTGATCGAAGTACGTGTGGGAATGAAATAGCCACACGCGGCGCGACTCGCGGCAGCCGGCGTGCGCGGCGCGATATCGCACCAAAGCCTCCAGGCTGGTCGGCATCTCGTGATCCTTTCGCGAAGGTGTATCGCCCATAGCGGCTCAGCGATCGCTCTTCCCAGGGACGGAAGTCCCGCAGGGTGGATTACGGAGGCCTACCGACAAGCTGCGCTCAATCAGCTTCATGTCAACTCCGGGCATGTGCCGCAAACTGTTCCCTGCCAAGAGGGCCCGCTCCCTAAATCCAAAAAATCCAGCCCCGTCGAAACGAGGCCGAGGTCAACACCCTGTTAGTGATGTACCGGATCAAGGAACGGTGTGTCCGGATCGCTGACGTAGAAGATCACGACCCGCATGGGCTCAGTGCTGCTGCGGTTATAGCCTGTCATTTTCACGTGGGGCGGTTCCACGATTGCTTCACCGGCTTTTACCGTGACGGGCGCGCGGCCCTCCATTTCCAGCGTAAATGCGCCTTCCAGGATGTAGGCGGTCACGGGGAAACGATGGGTATGGAACGGAGTCTTCTCGCCAGGCTTGAGGGTCGCCATGAGGACTCGCACCTCCTGCCTCTCTCCCTTGGGCATGCCTTGTACGATTTCTCTCAGGACAGGTGGCGGGGGCTTTGCGGTGCTCTGCTCTTGCGCCATCATCGACGGCGAACTGATGAGCAAAGCCACGAACGTGAGACTGAATCTCAACGACTTATCCATCTGTATTCTCCTTCGTTACAGCTGAGTCATCTAACTCAGCTATGGACTGTGGGGATGCGCCCAAAGCTCACGAAACGGTTTGACCGCTCGCGACGCGCGGCGCCTGCTTCGGCGCGGCGGGCACCAACCCGTATCGGGTCATGACTTCCATGAGTTTCGCCCGATCAGGCGGTCCACCCGCGCCAGCCAGAGCCCCCACGTCGCGAAAAAACTGCTCGCCGATATCCGGCGTAAGCATCACGAGCGAGCGCGCGGTCTCGGAGCCGGGATTGCTGAAATGGTGCACGGAACCTCGCGGCGTCGACATCCATTCACCCGGCTTCAAGTCTCGGGTTTCGTCATCGACCGAATATCTGAGCACGCCCTCCAGCACATAGACGCACTCTTCGTTGTTGGAATGGCTGTGCGGCGGGGGCACGTGGGCACCAGCCGGAACCTTCATTTCGAATAGCCCAAGCCCGCCCTGTTGCGCGCCATCCACGAGATAGCGAATTTCCATTTGTCCGACTTTGATGACCTGACTCATGACGATCTCCTCCGTTCGATGCATTCACTCTGGTGTGTCCGCCGCTACCCCTAGCCCGGGCGTCGGCGAACGGTCCGTTCTGCGCCTGCAACGCCAATCTATTGGATTGCAGAATTAGAATAAATAGTGTTTACTGCGATCCACTGT
>Ga0184639_10000810_pt1 | contig 12814 bp, 8 predicted proteins | sample PLM31_170_b2_FD_133155 | JGI IMG/M metagenome (GOLD analysis project Ga0184639, IMG submission 133155) | Groundwater sediment microbial communities from an aquifer in East River, Colorado, USA - PLM3-1_170_b2 | ecosystem: Environmental > Terrestrial > Soil > Riparian zone | place: USA: East... | reverse complement strand
TAATCCCAGTCCAGTTCCTTTGCCTTCCGGTTTTGTAGTAAAGAATGGCTCCCAAAGTTTTGGCAGGTGTTCAGGCTCGATGCCTATGCCGGTATCTGAGAATTCGATTACAAGAGCCGGGGTGCTATTCTCGAGAACCCCGCGCCTGGCGCGAACCGTGAGCATTCCACCCTCAGGCATGGCGTCGCTGGCATTCGTCAGAAGGTTCAGAAAAACTTGCCGCAACTGTTGTGTATCAGCCTGAACACTCGGTAGATCGTTCGCAAAGTCTGTCGCAACATTTATCCTGTGACTGCGCAAATGGTAATTGATGAATTCAAGTGAATTCTGCAGTTCTTCGGCGATGTTTATGGTTGAGATTTGCTGATGACTACGACGACTAAACAGCAAGAGGTTGCTCACCAGCGAGGCCATGCGTTCCACTTCCTGTTCAATCACCAGCAACGATCGGCGATTGGGATCGTCAGCGGCTAGTTGGCCAACAAGAAGCTCCGCGCGCAGGGAGATTGTCGCAAGCGGATTATTTAACTCGTGAGCGACGCTCGCTGCTAACTCACCCATTGTGGCGAGTTTTGAGGCTTGCCAAAGTTGTTGGGTCATCGACGTCAGCTCATGCGTTTTGGTTTGCAGCTCAGCAAGCGCCGCCTCAAGGCTTTGGTTCGTCCGCCGCAACTCCTCTTCAGCCAGCTTGCGCTCAGTGATATCGCGGATGTTGCACTGGATTACGCGGCTTTCACCCGCCAGGTAACTGTTACTCACAAATTCCACCTGTCTTACGAGTCCCTCGCGATCTTGGAGCGGCAGGTTTTCGTAACGTATGTATCCTCGCTGCTGCAATTCGGCGAAGGCGATCTTTGAAGCGACGATGTCTTTGAAAGCGCCTATCTCCCAGAGTTCCTTGCCCGCAAGTTCCTCTTTCGAAATGCCCAGCATCTCAATGAGAAAGGGGTTCACGTCAACAATCTGCCCGCTGTCTGCGTCGAGAATAAGAATGCCGTCCTTGGCAGATTCAAACAGCCGCCGGTAGCGGAGTTCCGAACTCTGCCGCGCCTCCTCAACGAGTTTGCGTTCAGTGATGTCAGCCATGATGCCTATCGTGCCGACGATGGCACTTTGCGTGTCTCGCAGTGGGGCGTAGGAGACGCTGACCTGGATGATGGAACCATCCTTTCGCAAACGCCGCGTCTCCAGGTTGGAGATGGCAGGAAGTCCTTCGCTGCTTAAAAACTGCTCACGCAACGCTAATTGGTTCTGCAGATCCTCCTCGGGAATGTTAGGTAAGAGCTGGCCGATGACCTCTGACTCAGTCCAACCGAAAAACCTCTCGGCTGCGGGATTCCAGAGCCTGACTTTTCTTTCCATATCGAGAGCCACAATGGCGAGTGGCGAAGCCTGAATAAAAGTCTGCAAGGTTTGATTTGTTTCGTGGAGCGCCGCCTCAGCGCGCTTCCGATCAGTAATGTCTCGAATAAAGGCTGTGAAAACTGGTCGTGAGGAATCTCCGACCGACGTAACGGTTAGCTCAGCAGGAAATTCCGAACCGTCTGCCCGCATAGCACTCATCTCGATCCTCTTGCCGATAATGCGAGCCTCGCCCGTCTTGAGATATCTTGCCAAACCAGCCCGGTGCCGCTCTCGAAGACCTGGTGGAATGATCAGTTCGTGCATAGGTCTGCCTATGACGCTATCGGACGAATAACCGAAAGTGCTCTCTGCTGCCGGATTGAATTCAAGGATCTTGCCCTCGTGATCAATTGCCACTATGCAATCCAGAGACGATCTAAGAATTGCGTCCTTGAGCGCATCGATCTGTTTCCGGCCATTCGACCTTCGTTCAATTGCAATCGCAGAATTTTCGGACAACATTTTTGTAACTTTGGTCGCTTTGAAAAACTGAAGAAGGACTCCGCTTTCGCCCCAATGCAGCGTCCTTCTTCGTGGCGCGTGTCCTCTTACATCAAGGCATCACGCGATTTGAAAAAATTTCTCGTACTCAGCTCCGGGAGAGCTCTACTCCATCCCGATCTGACTTTCCTGAAGGGGCTTTTAATCACATCTTGAAAGGAACGCTGCTTCGCGCATGCAGCGCCCTCGCCTTCGTTTGTTTAACCAACACCTCGCGCCTTCGCCTTGAATGCGGAAGGTGCGAATAGGTTTTCAATCCTCTCGCTACCTAATCCGGCCGTGTCTAATTCGGTCAGACAAACCTGCGCAAGTTCACCGGCCAGTTTTGACGCCTCTGCGGTTGGCGGAATAGCGTCCACACTCAACAAATGGTTCTTGATGGCTGTGGTCAGTTTCTCGTTAGCATAGTTAGTAGCCATGATCGGCCTCCTCTCGTTAAGACGTTTTGACCACCCGCCAATATCTTGCCTCGCGCGGTCGTCGCGGGAAGGGCGACCGCACGTCACGATCGTTCCTCAGCCCCAGCCGGTTCGAATGGTTGGGACAAAGACGCCGCCCTCGCCCCAAGGCGGCGTCCTTCTCCACACGCGCGCACCGTCCTTTTCTCAGGAGGGCACGCGATCTTTGCAAATTTGCTTGTTCATAGGACGGTTCTCCTTAACTAAACGGCAGCAGCCGCACTGGCCTTGCTAATGCGCCCTCTCACCAGGTTTAAAACGTCCTGGGCCAGGAAAGGCTTGTAAAGCACTGTGAGGTCCAGCTCTTCCCAGACAGCCTGCAACTCGTCGGAAAAGCCGCCTCCGGTCATCAAAATAATGTGGGTTAGCGGAGCTTGCGCCTGAAACTCCAAACCGAGCTTGAAACCATCATCTTCACCGAGCATGTAATCGAGCAACACAACATCCGGCCGGCCCTGGTAAAAGGCGAGACGAGCCTGCGGGCCATTTTCCGCGATCAGAATTTCCCAGCCTTCCTCTTTCAACTCGGCCGCAAGAAAGAACAGCAGGTCGTGGTTGTCATCGACAATAAGAATTGTCGGTGTTCGCCGCGTCGCCGGCGATGCACCGCCGGTGCACACTATGGAAAGACTTTCGCTAGCGTCGTTTAGTGAAACACTCACCTGCGCACCCGGCAGAATCTCTCCACGGGCCACCATGGTTGCCAGCGGTTGCGTCAGCTGACGGTGAATCGTGCGCTTGAGTTCCCTGGCGCCGTATTCTCGGCTGATTCCCTTGTGGAGTAGGAATTGTTTCGCCTCCTGGGTCACATCAATTGAGAAATACCGCTCACCGAGCCGCAAGTTGACGTGATCCTGCAGCGCACGAAGGTCATGCTCGAGAATTATTTCTATGGCCTCCGCATCAAGTGGGTTATAGGTGACTACCGCATCGATGCGATTAACAAACTCCGGCGAGAAGCGCTTTCTCACTGCGCCAAGCGCGATACTTTCAAGTCTGGTCGTGAGATCTGTTTGTGATTTAGCCGTGGCGCTCTGAAAGCCAATGTTGGGGTTGATCTCTTTCATCATCTCCCGGGCGCCGAGGTTGCTCGTGAAAAAGATCAGACTCTTTTCGAAATCGACGGTGGTGTTATCACCCAGGCGCAGGATTCCCTTGTCGAGAATACCGAGCAACAGTTTGGTGATCGAGTGGGCGGCCTTCTCTATTTCGTCGAACAGAACCAGAGCTAAGTCACACTCTCGACTCGTGACTTCCGTCAACTGCTGCTGGGTAAGCATGGGAGTCGTTTCGCGGTGACCGAGATAACCGGGAGGAGCCCCAACAAGCTTGGCTGTTTCATGCTCCATCTGAAACTCGCCGCAATCGATTTTGAGAATCTTCTTCTCATTGCCATGCAACAGCTCTGCAATCGCCTCTACAGTCTTTGTTTTGCCTGTACCCGTTGGTCCAAGCAGCAGAAAGACACCGGCTGGTCTGTCCGCTGGAGCGAGGCCTGATTGATACATGTAGACGTAAGGCACAATAGCTTTTGTGGCAGCCGATTGGCCCACAACTTTCTGCGATAACAACGTCACCAGGTCAGACGGCTGTGCGGCAGGTTGCGATTGCGACGGCGACTTTTCTTGAAGAATGGAGTTTTCCATCGATCTACCTACGTGTGTCTCGCTCGCAGATAAGCTGCTTTAGCAGGAACTAGTGCGAAGGGAGGGTATCGCAGTAGAGTCGGCTCTCATCGTCTAAGTGTTGCCCGCTGGGAAATGCCTTTCGGCGAGGGTATGGACGACAATGTAAAGTGTCAAAAACTCATGGGGTCTCCAGCTAGCGCCAAGGGAAAGAGTTCTCTGTGGATGGCCGAGTACTTGAGTCGCGTTTGGGACGTTAGCGCGGGGGACAAATAAAGGGATCCCTAGGGCGTAATGTACGGCTATGTGACTTTGCGCACAATAGGGGATTACCTTAGATCAAGAGAGGAAAAGCCTTAGTAACTCCGGCGAGGAAAAAAGCAGAGTGCCGAGCGGCAAAGTGAAATTAGTCCCGCCGCCCATCTTTTTTACTGGCGAGCGTTCCTCTATTGAGACCAGGCCCATTTTGATTGCATACCTAACCCGGCTGGCAATATCGTGAATATCCAGACGGTCCATCAGTTGAGCGCGATGTGTTTCCACCGTCTTCACACTGATATTCAAGGCGCGGGCCATATCTTTGGTGGAATGGCCCTCAGCGATCAGCGTCAGAACTTCTCGCTGGCGCGGCGTCAATTCTGACAAGGGCACCGGACCCCCCGGTGTATTCCTGCCTAACTCGAATGCGGCTTTTTGCTCAACAGTTGGTGAGAGATATTTTTTCCCACCCATAACATGCTCAATTGCCAGTCTCAGCTCGGCGCTGGCTGCACTTTTTGGAAGATAACCCGCTGCGCCTGCGCGAAGAGCCTGGAACGCATATTCTTCCTCATCATGCACTGTGAGGACGATTATGTGGATCTTGGGAAACTTCTCGCTTGTTATTTTCAAAACCTCAAGACCACTTAAGCCCGGCATCGTAAGATCAAGCAACACCACATCGGGCCGAAGCTTCTCTATCAAGCCCAGGGCATCATGGCCATCTCCGGTCTCGCCGACGACTTCCACTAGCCCCCCTTTTTCCAGAAGGGCGCGAATCCCTGCTCGGACGAGAGCGTGGTCGTCTACCAGTAATACACGAGTTTTTTTCACGGTGAGTCAGTAACTTGCCTGTGAGGCTGCAAAGTGTCCCGGTTCCCGGGAAACGTGTTTGGAACTAAATTCTTCCCATACGAACAATCAAGAGCTTTCACATCTTGACACGGTTGATGTTGGCATATTTGGCCCATCTATCATCTCGGGGAGGGACATTGCGGACTATCCCAGAAACATCCTACGTCAAGCAATCAGGAAATTCCTTACAAGACCTGAGCCATTTCCTTTAGGGTTGTGACATTTCGTCGGGTTGGAGTTGTCGGACCAACCCAATAGCCTCACGTCCGTTGCTGGCTTCTGCGACCGCTTCCATGTTCGGCTGTTTTTCAAGCAACGCGCGGATTCCTGCACGCACCAGCGCATGGTCGTCAGCAATCAATATCCGTATTCGCTTCAAGTCAATTCTTTTCTTTTGCTTCCATTGGCAGAAATGACAGCTGTCAAAAGTGACGCAAGGAATAATTGACAACTTCCCAAGAGGAGACTTGAGCAGGCTAAGAGTAGAGGAAAACCCGCACGCTTTTTCGAACTCTGAGCTCGCTATAAATAATACATCTGTACTTTCGAACTTGCCAAGCGGCTTCGTGAGGACGTAGGAAGTGGGGCAGACTTATTTCCAGGCTAACGCCCAATTAAGAAATCGGCGACGGTTTACCCTGACGCGACGTGGAGAAAAATGGGCCACCCTGCAATTTGTTCAAACCGCGTCAACCGTGAGACGAAGCCGTACCACACTTGAGGGCGGCGGATCCTCGTTGGGTTCTAAGCCGGCGTGAACGATGGAGTTAGTCGGCAGCTTCTTACTACGTTTGTGATCGTACATAGCCTTATCCGCGTTCTCGACCAGTTGGTCCATACTCAGATTGCGTCGTGAGCAATCCAAACAGCGCCAACCCTCAGTGACAGTTGATAACAATGCTTGTTTTGTTTGTTTTCTCTGCAAAGATTTTCTTCTAAGCGGGCGGTGATATTCTCCACTTCATGACGTGGGACATTCTGCGCGAGGATTGCAAACTCATCACCGCCGAGTCGGGAAACGATGTCAGAGTTACGAAATGTCTGTCTCAAGACCTCGGCTGTTTTAGCGATTGCCAAAGAGCCTTCACTATGCCCGAACGTGTCGTTGATTTCTTTGAGACCATCCAGGTCAGCATAAAGCAATAATGAACTTTGGCCGATGATGCTTCGATCGACACTATCGTCGATATCTTCGGGAGAACGATCAGCTTCGGTTATGAGAAGGACCACGTGAATTCAATTACCCAAACATGGGGCCCGGGCTCAGTAAAGAGACAGACATGGCCTATTGCGGATGACGCGATTCGAACCAGGCCGGCAGTTCATTTCGTACCCGCCGGAGCGGAAATCGCAAAACACATTCCGACGAATGCCCTCACTCCTGCCTACACGCCGGCGATGGCAGCTTCCGACTTAATGCTCGCCGCCATATTCGGTGGCCCGGGCGCAGTAGCAGCAGCGCATAGCTTTGAGCCGGTAGGCTTAGCCAAGCAATATCCTCTATATCGGGGAGACTTGCTCGGTGACGATGGAAAAATGCGGCGCGGACATCTCTCTTATGCCATGCATCTCTATGGTAGTGCGAATGGCACCGGCGATACAGAACTCTATGTTCCGAGCGGCTTCATTTCACATAGCAGCACTCCCACTCCCACTGACGCAGCAGTTACGTTTTACTATCCACGATTAGGCAATTTTAACGACGTCACCCTCGCCGTATTTCACGTCGCTAACTTCCGTTTGCGGTCTGAAGGCGAACGCGTGCGAATTGGAAACATCGGCGGGCCCGGAGGCTCAATTACCTGCTACAGACACTCGCATATTGAATTCTATCGCGGTGACACTGGTCTGCCGTCTTCCGCGTCTCGGCCACGATTGCGAATAGATCCTGCTAATGTTTTTGAAACAACTTCGAACATCGCATCGCGATCCAGGACCGGAACTGGAGCTCGCTCGTCTTACTGAAGCCTCTCCCGCTGCGAATTCTAAACACCCGAATTGAAGAAGCAGGCTAGGCCGCCGATAAAGCGGAATAGCTGACGGTCATACGCGCGAGTTCTTCGCGTAACGCCAGGACCAGCACGTCCACGGCAGCACTAGTTTGCACGGCCAAACGCAGGTACTGTTCGCTTGCTCCCGTCTTGTTACTGCACTCCCGCACCATTAGCCCGTAGTTCTTGAGCAGCCGATCGCGCAGCCTGCGTCCTGACATTCCATCCGGCAGTTCAACGAAAAGGAAGTTTGCTTTTGATGGATAGACGGTTAAGCCGGCGACGGTCGAGAGCCGTTCTGTCATGTAACGTCTATCCTCTGCAACCCGGGCGAAACTCTCCTGGTATTCTCGCTTGAAGCGCGTGACGGTTTTCAACACATAAGCTGCCAGGCCGTTAATGTTCCAGAATGGCAGTCGCGCGCGCATGACGTGCGCCCGTCGAGGCTCTGCCACGGCGTAGCCGAGCCGCACGCCATGCCAGCCAATGGACTTACCCATGCTCTTCACTATCACTAGATTAGGCGTGCCGACGACGATTGCGGCCGCACTCTCCAAGTCAGAGAAGTCTATGAACGACTCATCAACGATCACTGCGTCGAGATCCTCCAGCGAGCCCGCCAGTGTTTTGACCTCGTTGAGCGTGAGCCATGCGCCCGTGGGGTTGTTGGGGTTGGAGATGACCAGCGTCCGTGCCCCGACAGCGCGGACCCGTCTCACGATCTCATCCACGTCTAGTCTGAATGCGTTTTCACGCTTGCGCAGGATGGTGTAAAGCGGAACCTGCAACTCTTCGGGGAGGTCGGTCCAGCGGCTAAAGGTCGGCACCGAGGTGACAATCGGGCCCCTGGCTTCCTGACAGAGCAAAGTGATGATCTCAGTAGAGCCGTTGCAGGCCACTATCGTTTCCGGCGCGACTCCCGTCATCTCGCCGATGTGCCGCTGATGTACCTCTGCGTATTCAGGATAGTATCTGAGGATCTCCCCAAGATCATTCCGGATCATTTGGATCAGCTCCGCCGGCGGGAAGTGCAGATTAACAGGTATGCAAAAGTCCAGGAGTTCGCCCTTGTAGGCGTTACTGTCCTTTACGGCAAAGAAAGATGGGTTGTGCGAGCGCACGTTGAACAGATTCGCGACTTCTTCGTTGCTCATTCTAGTCTCCATTGATTATCTGGTGATGATTACCGACCCGTCATAAGACGCGTTTGGGTCGGATTTTCTTCCGTACACACGAGCTGGGAGCTGGCGCGGTGCCTTGCGCAACGAGGAGAGCAACGGGAGAGGGGCGAGGAGAGCGTTAGTTGTGGAGTGGAACGCGCGAGGTGCCTGGGACTTGCGCTCGCGCAGCGCGCCTACTGTTGTTTGGAATCGAAACGGATGGAGACTTAGAGAAACAGATTGCTTCAGCCTACGAACCAAGGGTTCGCATGGTTCGAATATATGCTGCTTTGTCCAAGATGCGTCGACCTCCGCTAAAGTGTATCAGAACCGAGAGCGGTAGCGACCGGGTCGGTATCGGTTGGAAACCATTTGGTGGTCAATGGGCTCGACGTTGTGTGCCACCTGAGTCAACCCGGTCGCTACCGCTCCCGGTTCTGATATCGAAATCTACTGCGGCGGTGGCTCGGCCGGCTTGCCGGGATTCAGGAATTGAAGGCCACTATCGCGCAGTTGCTTGTTTAGATTGTTCACATCTTCACCAATGAATTTGTTCAGCTCGGCAAGGAAATCTTTTAACTGCTTCGAGAGATCTTCAATTCTTGTCTTCTCATCTTCGGTTGGTGCGGCGGTGTAGCTGTCGAGTCCGAAAGCGACGCCGTTGATTTGGCTTAGCAAAGGCCGCGGCTCATCAGGAAGTGCTGGTCCGGCGCTGCCGCTGCTGTCGGGCGTGGATGCCAGCTTCTTTTGAATTGCCGTGAGCTGATCCGACAGTTTCTGCACCGAATCATTCACTCGCTTCGATACGTCAGCGTTGTCTTTCAAGGAATTCTGCAGCGTCGTGATTTGCGTCCTCAAGCTTTGCATATTCTTGCGTGCGGCTTCGGCAGACTTTTGCAACGCATACACTTTGGCGATCGCTTCATTCAGTTTGCCACGATCCGCTTCAACAATCTGGATGCGCGGATCTTCCTGGACTGTCACATTGCCCGTAGCAGTCTTGTCGCCTACCGCAATCTTGATCGCATAAGTGCCGGGCTGTACGCGTGGCCCACGCGGCGCACCGAAGAAACCGCCGCCACCTCCGGCCTGTCCCTCCGGTGGGGGCGCGGGTGGATTCAACCTCAGGTCCCAGACGATGCGATTGAGCCCGGCTTCCTTTGGTCCTTTCAAATCACGCACCACCGCGCCACTCTTGTCAGTGATCGTTACCTTCACATCATCTTTGGGTTTGTCCTTGACGTAGTAGTTAATGACTGCGCCATACGGCGGATTGGGTGCGGCGAACCATTTGTGGCCGGTGTTGCCCTTGCGCCCGTAGAGACGAAAGTAAGTCGCGGGAGCAACGTCGAACAGATGAATGTCCGAAGTCAGGATATTCTCGGAAGCTCGTTCCAGCGGACTCAGATCGTCAAGCACCCAAACAGAGCGCCCATGTGTTGCCAATACCAGCGCATTGTCGCGCGAGTGGATTTGAATATCATCAACGCGAACCAGGGGAAGATTGCCTTTCAGACGCGTCCACCTGCCGCCGCGATCAAATGAAACGTAGGCTCCAAACTCAGTCCCAAGAAACAACAGATTCTGATTGCGCGGATGCTCGCGAATCACGCGCGCCGTAACGCCCGCCGCCAGATTGGCCTTGATCGGTTTCCACGACTCGCCGTAATCCGTGGTTACAAAAACGTAAGTGTTGTAATCATCGGCGCGATGTCCGTCTAATGTGAGATAAGCCGTGCCCTCGGCGTGACGTGAAGGAACGACGCGACTCACGTACGTTCCCGTTGGAACGCCGCTGACCTTGTCGGTAATGTTTTTCCAAGTCCGTCCGCTATCGCGCGAGATTTGCAGATTGCCGTCATCCGTCCCTGCGTAAAGCAAGCCTTCCTTGATGGGCGACTCAGCCAACGTCACAATCTGCCCGAAGGTTTCCACTCCATCGTGGCGGGAGAGCGTGTTCTTGTCGGGCAGTGCGCCCATGATGGGCAGTTTCTCGCGGTCCTGATCTTTGGTTAGGTCGTCGCTCCACGTCCAGGTATTGCCGCGGTCCGTCGATCTAAAAACGCGATTGCCGGCAAAGTAAATCGTGCGGTTGTTATGAGGGGAAATAACGATGGGCGAGTTCCAGTCGAAGCGATAGCGTTTCTCGCCTGGGCGCGCCGCAGGCCTAATCGATTTACGTTCGCCTGTTTTCAACTCCAATCGCGAGACGTTGCCATTCTGAGACTCAACATAGATGACGCTTGGATCGCTGGGGTCAGCAACTGAATAGAAGCCGTCGCCGCCGCCGATGCGAAACCAATCATCATTGGTGATGCCTTCCTGGTTGAGTGTGCCGCTCGGGCCTGACCAGCTACCGTTATCCTGCAGTCCGCCATAAACCCAAAACGGTTTCTGATTATCCATCGAAACTTCGTAAAACTGCCCGAGCGGAATCGTATTGATGAAGTCCCAGGTGCGACCGCGATCGTAGGAAGCGTGGATACCACCGTCGGAACCAGTCAACACGTGATTTGAATTTGCCGGATCGATCCACATTGCGTGGAAGTCGCCGTGGATTCGCTGCACCAGGTTGGAGCTCCACGTTTTGCCGCCATCATCTGAAACGTACATCGGGGCCGCCAACTGCCAGATGCGCTGATCGTTGTTTGGATCGATGCGAACCTTGCTGTAGTACATCGGCCGCGAGGTCAGATCACTCATTCTGCGCCAGGTCTCGCCGCGATCGTCGGAGCGAAACGTTCCGCCTTTCGCATTCTCAACCAGCGCATAAACGATATTTGGATTGCGGCGATAAATGTCTACGCCGATGCGGCCGATGACGCCTTCGGGCAAACCCTTCGTCAGCTTGGTCCACGTAGCGCCGCCGTCGATGGTTTTGTATAGAGCGCTGCCCGGCCCGCCGCCATTGAATCCCCAGGGCGTGCGCCGGCGCTGGTAGGCGGCCGCGTAAAGCGTCATCGGACTTTCCGGATCCATCGCCAGATCAATCACGCCCGTGTCTTCGTTGATGAAAAGCACGTTGCTCCAGGTCTTGCCGCCGTCAGTGGTTTTGAATACGCCGCGCTCTTTGTTTGGTCCCCACAAGTGGCCCACCGCAGCCACGTAGACAATGTTTGGATCGCGCGAGTCGATGACAACGCGGCCGATGTGTTTGGTGTCGCGCAGTCCCATGTTTTGCCAGGTCTTGCCGGCGTCTAATGACCGATAGATTCCATCGCCCCAGGATGAGCTTTGTCGATTGTTAGGCTCGCCCGTGCCCACCCATACGATGCTGGGGTCGGAAGGCGCAATCGCAATGTCGCCAATCGAGGTCGATCCCTGGCCGTCGAAAATGGGCTCGAAGGTCGTGCCGTTGTTGATAGTTTTCCAAACGCCACCGGTAGCTGCGCCAACGTAGAACGTACTGGAATTGTTTTCTACCACCGCGATGTCATCAATGCGACCGCCCATGTTTGCCGGGCCGATGGAACGAAACTGTAGATTTTTCAGAAACGTGTCGTCGAGTTTGCTTTCACTCTTATCCTGAGCAATCCCAGGGGCAGCACCACAGACAACAATCGACAAGGCCAGGACTAACGATAGAAACCATGACGGGTTTGGGGTCCGGGCCGCTCTAATCAGATGAATCGTTTTCATAGTGTCCTCTGGAGAATGAAACCGCCGGCGGCGGGGTTCAAGATTGAGATTGCTTCGGTAACACAGGTAACGCTTTGCTCGGAGAGCTTATTCTGTTTTAGATTCTTCTGTCTTACTGGGCTGGGAGGCGACAAAATAACACAACGGCCGCAGGACTGAACAGTTTTCCTGCGTGTTGGTAATGTGTCAGTTTGCGAAAATCTCAACTTCAAAGCGGCACTCATTACAGAACCGGGAGCGGTAGCGACCGGGTGCTGGATTCAACTGGGCAAACAGACCTATGATTGCCTGATTGCACAGAACGAGAACGAAAGCTGACTTGAGTGCCAGCACCCGGTCGCTACCGCTCCCGGTTCTGATTGAGTGTCCACACCGTTTGAAGATTTTCGACTTGGGTGTTGCTGGTTGAGTCTCGGTAGGAGGACTTCATTCTGAGAGGCGCAGGTACTCGGATGAACAAACAGCGAGTGCTAATCTTATGTACCGGGAATTCCGCGCGCAGCCAGATGGCGGAAGGTCTGCTTCGCCACGACGAGGGCGATCGCTTCGAGGCGTTGAGCGCAGGAGTTGAGCCAAGCTACGTGCGGCCGCTCGCGATCGAAGCAATGCGTGAGCTGGGAATCGATATCTCCGGCCAGCGTTCCAAGTCAGTCGATGAATTCTCAGGCGAGGAGTTTGATTACGTCATCACCGTCTGCGACAACGCAAACGAGCACTGCCCCGTCTTTCCTGGAAAGACAAAACGAATCCACTGGAGCTTTGAAGACCCTGCCGCGGCCACCGGCGACGAAGCAGCACGGCTTGCTGTCTTCCGGCGCGTGCGCGATCAAATCCGGCAACGGTTTGGTGAGTGGGTTGCACTGGGCAAATAAAAGCTGAAGATCTCGTGCCACAAGGGGATCTCCGGCCACCGGCCTGCTGCG
>Ga0184639_10000809_pt1 | contig 12828 bp, 10 predicted proteins | sample PLM31_170_b2_FD_133155 | JGI IMG/M metagenome (GOLD analysis project Ga0184639, IMG submission 133155) | Groundwater sediment microbial communities from an aquifer in East River, Colorado, USA - PLM3-1_170_b2 | ecosystem: Environmental > Terrestrial > Soil > Riparian zone | place: USA: East... | reverse complement strand
GGTTAGCGGGAGCAGCAGAACCACAAGGTGGTGTTCCTCCGTCAAAGGAGACAAAATCAGAACTGTGCAGAGCCCTAGCCCCCAGACCCAATCAGTAGTACAAGAACCAACCGGTAGAGCTCTTGGGATAACTCTTGCGAGGAGAACGAGAATGAGGGCACCCAACCCTAATGTCAGACCAGCGGCCAGAAGCTGTCCCTCTAGGGTGACCCCGAAGACCCGGTGAAGAAGGGCATACAAAGAGTGATTTGCTGTCCAGTCGCCATACTGTACCGAAGTACCCCATAGATGTCGAATATATTCCAGGTAATGATCGGATCCGAGCACGAGCAGTCCGATGCCGACGCCAATGCCCCAAAGAAGAATCGTGCGAAGAGCTACGGCGCCAAGTCCGCTCCGCCAAAGCAAAAGGATCAGAAGAGCAAATTGAACTTTGATATGCAACGTCGTTGCTAAAGCCCCTGCGACGACCCAGGGCCGGCCAGCAACGAGACCCCACCAGGCAAGGGTCAAAAGGAAGAGAAGCAAAACATTACTCTGCCCTAGATAGAGATCTTCCAATAGCGGCTGATAGTTCAGCACGACAAAAAGGGGACCAGCAAGCAAAATCGGACGAAGCGAGTTATAGCGGCTCCACCATAGGAAGACGGTTGCCCCTAAGAGTATCTGCGCTCCTAAGCACCAAGCCGCAACTGCGTGCCGGAAGGGGAGAAGCGTCCACGGCTGCATAACGAGGTAAAACAGAGGAGGATACACCGCAGCGCCCCCGGCCCGCCGGATGTTGAGCAGGGCGTCCACGTATGCGACGGCTTGCGGGTCGAAGGGATCTCGACCAAGTGAGACCACGGTGGCTAAGGTGTAATAATGGGCAAAATCAATGAATGGCGAGTCAACAAGGAGTTTGGCCAGATCATGAACATACCGGAACAGGCTAAGCAGGATCACGAGCGTGAGCAGAAAGGGCATCAAGCCGGGTATTGCTGCCTGTAGCTGTTCGCCATTGTGTGCTTGTGATGCGCGGATGAACTCCAGGCAGGCGCCGTTCACTGTGGCGTGATCCCGGAATGATTGCCGATGGCGCGATGGAACGAGGGCCAGGAGGCGACAGACCAGTCGTCGGATCCCCAGTTCTCGGACTGCCATCCAGCGTGCGACGGAGCCGCCCCAGCCGGGAAAGTGCTTCTGGAAATAGTACACCCGGCTTTTGTAGGCTTCCCGCAGCGTCACCGCCGGGAGTTGCGCCGTGCTCTTGCCCCAGTGATGGATCGCGGACGGTTCGGGCAAGTAGCGAAGCCGATAGCCAGCCTCCCGGATCCGCTTGCAGAGATCCATGTCCTCGCAGTACATGAAGAACCGCTCATCGAAGCCGCCCGTAGCTTCGAGGACAGCCCTTCTGATCAACAGGCACGCGCCCCCTCCCCACGCCACATCATGAGCCTCACCGTGGGCCCGAACCGTCCACCCCAGCAGCCATCGATGCAAGACCGGAGTACGGTACACGGCGTAGCGGAGAGACGAGAGGAAGAACAGGTCGCCAATCGTGCTCCAGGGTGATGGGAAGGACGGGTGGACGGAGGGTTGCAACGTGCCGTCGGGGTTAAGCAGTCGGCAGAACACCGCCCCGAGCGAGGGGTCTCCATCGAGCGCACTGACCATGGCCGTGAGAGCGCTTGATTGCAGGTCACAGTCGCTGTTGAGCAACAGGATGGTCCGCCCCTGGCTGGCCCGAGCGCCGACGTTATTGGCTCGTCCGAATCCCAGGTTCTCCGGGTTCTGAATGACCCGGACGCGCGGGAACTTTTCGGCCAGCATCGCCTGAGTCCCATCGGTGGACCCGTTGTCCACCACAATGATCTCAATCGTCAGGCCTGCTGCAGCCCGGGGTATGGCCGCGAGACACCGTTCCAGATAGGCGCTGGTATTCCAGCTCACGATGATGATCGAGACGTCTGGGCGATTCATGAATCGGCAGCCGGAGCCAGTCCCGTAATAGGGAGCGGGGCGTGTCCGCACAGCGCGAAAAGACTGTAGGCGTCATCGGTGTGTGGTGTGAGCGGAAAACTGTTCAGCGGCATCCGTTGAGGCGGCGTCACCCGGTTCCACAAAGCGATCGCATAGACCAGGAGTGAGACGAGACTGCGCGGTGCCAGCCGTTTGATGCCCAGTACATCCCAACGGCGAACCCGTTGACACGACTGTTCCAAAATATAGATCTCCGAGGGACGGCGCTGTCCCGCGAGCAGGACGAAGGCGAAGTAACGACCCAGCAGCGCCTTCAGCTCTGCTGGAGTAAACTCATGCGTATGGAAGGGGTTTCTGGGACCCACGTGCGTCAGGGCATTCGGTGTGGACAGGATAGCAAGGCCGGACGGGCGCAGGACACGAGCCAATTCGCCGAGGAATCGCTCAGGATCATTGAAATGTTCAATCACCTGAAAGGCGCAGGCCAGATCCACGCTCGCGTTCCGCACGCCCAGCTGTATGCCATCCATACAGGCAAACGCCAGCCCCCTCCGCTGATAGTGACGGACCGCTGCCTGAGCGACAGCCAGTTCGTCATCAATGCCGAGCACGCGCCGACCGTCTTGTGCCAGATGATCGGCTCCATAGCCGGCTCCACAGCCGATATCGAGCACGGTGCCGTACCGCGGAAGTCCTCGTGCGGACTCGTAGGCGGAGAGCAGCTCCAGATAGAGCGTGTTGTGTGACTCGGCGGGGACCCGTTCACCGGTATCCCACAAGCGCGGCTTCTTCGTCACGACGAACCCTTCCGAGCTTCTACGTGCATGGCCCCTCCATGTCCGAAAAGCCTCCGTAGTGGAGTGCAGGCAGCAAGTCCAAGTTCGACGTATCGGATCCAGTAAGCCACTAGTCTGTGTGCCTGAGAAGACCTCCGATCTTCGAGAAGGTACAGGAGACTCCGGGAGCAATCAACCGGGTGATACTGATAGTGAAAACGAGTGACGACGAATCCGCTCCGCTCCAGCATGGCTCTAATCGTGCCCGGAGTGACGACGAATAAGTGGCGCGGCGGGTCCAGGCCGTACCAGTTGCCACGGAAGAGTCGGGCCTCCCAGCTTTTCACGTTCGGAGTCCTGAGCATGACCACTCCATCAGACTTCAGGATCCGTCGGATCTCATGAAGAGTTCCCAATGGATCAGGCAGATGTTCGATGACGTGCCACATCGTCACCACGTCAAAGAACGAATCAGGGAATCGACAGGATTCGAGCGGACCCTGGTGGACCGACAATCCCAGGACCTCCTGGGCGTAGGCCCTGCTCTTCGGTCCAGGTTCGATGCCGTGGCAGATCCAGCTCAGGCTTGCGAGAAAGGCCAGATACCCTCCGCTGCCGCACCCGATATCCAAGACACGTCCGCCTGAGCGCTGCTGGGGCAGTTGGCACAGGAGTGGGCGGAGAGGAAGCGTCAGCGTTTTGCGCAGCCACGTTGACGGACTTCGGAGCAGGGCATGAGGCTTGGAGGAATACCCGTACCAGTCCTCGGCAACGAACCGCTTCACTTGCCGTCTTGTTTTCTCCCGAAAAGAGGCATCCGCATCTCTTCGGACCGGCGTGACGTGATCCGGATAGTACTGAGTCATCTCCGTGTCGGTTGGCCTAGGGTGAAGGAAGACAAGCTCACAGGCACTACACTTCATGTGGGTAAATCGGCCCGGCCCTCGGAATTTTTTGTCGGACCCTTCCCATAGCTGGATGATGGCCTGTGTGCCGCAGAGGAAGCAGCGAAGCTGGTCTGCAGTCGAAGTCATAACCGGTTCAGGAGCGATACAAGGTTTCGGCATAGACCTCCAACGTGTGGGCGACATGCCGCTCGATGGAGAACTCCTCCCGGGCCCTGGCAAGACCGGTGCGACCCAGGGTTGTCCGAAGCGATGGGTCATCGATCAAGCGACCGATCGCGCGAGCCAGTGCCTGCGGATCTCTCGGCGGCACGAGCAACCCGTCAAAGCTGTTTCGGACGATCTCGGGTGTTCCTCCGCTGTTCGTAGCCACGATCGCGGTTCCGGACGCCATCGCCTCGAACAGGACCCGGCCACACGGCTCGGCATCGGACGCCAGGACCAGCACATCGAGCCCGCGCAGGACCAGGGGAACATCTCGGCGAAAGCCTGTGAATCGAATGCGGTCTCCCACTCCGGCTTCCTTGACGCGCTGGCGGAGCCTATCGGCGCGCCAGGCATCTTCAGGGAAGAGGGTATCGCCCACAATAAGGAACTGCGCCTTCGCTCCTGCGTGGAGGAGTTGAATCGCGGCCTCGACAAAATGTGCGTGCCCTTTCCCCAGTCCGATCCGTCCCACCATGCCCACCGCCGTTTCCCCTGGGGCAATCCCCTGTTCGCGACGGAAGGGCTCTCGAGGTATCTCAGGGCTGAATTCCTGACTGTCCACTGCGTTCAGGATGGTCACACACTTCGCCCACGCCTTGCTCCCTCGAAACCGTTCACGGATCGCCTCCGAGTTACAAATAATGCGTGACGCGAGCCCAGCCAATCGCCGGTCGACATCCCACATGCCACCGTAAAGAAGATTGCGCATATGCCACACGGCAGGGATGCCGGCCAGCCGACCTGCCAGGCCTGCGCAGATGTTCGTCCGGGGCCCATTGGCATGGAGCAGGTCTATCCGGTGTTCGCGAATCAATTTCATCACCCGGCGTGCTGATCTGGCCAGACCTGGGAGATCCCGTAGCGGGCCGAACCTGACAGGAAAGACCGGGATCCCCTCCTGGTTCAGGCAATCCGGGAATGGACCGGCTGGCGGTCCGGCAAACAGAGGGAGCACCCGGTTGCGCTCCAGATGACGAAAGAAGAGCCGGAGACTGTTCTCCGCACCGCTGATCTGCTCGACGTGGTGCAGGTAGAGAACTTTAATGGCCATGTGCTCTCGTGCCGGCCGCTCGGGCCAGGACCGTTTCATATTGGTCCGCAATCCGGTCCCAATTAAACAGAGTCTCGGCTCGCACACGGCCGGCTTCGCCCATGCGACGGCGGAGCGCCTCGTCCTGGACCAGCCTGGCCATCGCCTCACCAAACTCAACCCAGTCCCCTGTCTCAACCAGGAGCCCTCCGTCGCCCAGCACTTCGGGAAGAGCCGTATTGCGGACGGTGACCACGGCCCGTCCATAGCTCATGGCCTGGGCCACCACAACGCCGAAGGTCTCGAATGTGGAATGGAACGCGAACAGATCGCAGGCGGTGAAATAGGATCTGAGACTCGCACGTGGAATGTAGCCAACAATTCGGATCCATTTCTCAATGCCCAGATCTTTGGCCAAAGTGCGAAGCCTCGTCTCCTCAGGGCCCTTCCCCCCGATCGCCAGTATCCCGACGCCGACACGCTCGCGGCAATGGCGAAAGGCGCGGAGGAGGACATCGACCCGTTTCTCCGGACCGAGCCTCTGGAGCGAGAAAATCAGCGGCTCGCCTGCCGGGACATCCAATTTGCGACGGACCGACCCGCCGTCACCCCGTGGCGGCGGTATCTCCACGCCATTGTAGACGACCTGGCCTCTCATGTGGGTGCCGCGGTAGATCGTCTTCCGGCAATAGTGAGAGCCGTAGGTTACGTCGGTCATGAACGTGAGTAAGGCACGCTGCCACCATCGCCACAGGACCGGAACGCCGGGTCCCGGCACATCCCTGCCGTTCAGAGTCACGACCGTTGGGATCCCCAGCCAGCGCTCCGCCAGCGCACCGGCTAAGCCGGTCGGCATCAGATAATGGACATTCAGGACATCAGGGTGGAAACGCCGGGCAGCCTGATGGACAGCAGCAACTGCTGACAGGGAGAAAGGAGGAATCGCGCCACCACTCCACCGATGGCCCGGAATTCGCATGAATGACACGCGATCAAGGTAGCGCTCCACACAGAACGGAATATGGTTCTCATATTCCTCACTCGCTTGGTCCCGAAGCAAGTCCGGAGAAAGAACCGGGGTTACGAGAAGAACCTCATGGCGTCGAGCCAGTCGCCGGTATACCTCGAAAATCACCAGTTCGGCGCCCCCGACGACCGGGAGGAACGTGGGGGTCAGCACCAGGATTTTCACCGCGCGCAGACTTTCCTCCTGACAGCCATCAGGGTTCGTGAGGCTTGCGTGGGGTCATTTTGCAGCAGCCGGCGCAGCTTTGGTAGAGCCCGCGAGGCATCATGCGGTTTCGGAACTCTCGATACGGCGCGGAGTTCCAGAGAGCATTGAGGCTACGCTGACGGATATTGCCGACGCGGTAGTTCAAGCAAGGGAAGATATCCCCGGTCGGAGAGATGCGCGTCGTCGTCCAGGGCACGGAGCAGGTGTAGTTCTCATAGGCAAATTTGCCGGCATAGAAATCCAGCACCTCGGCTTTTGTGCGAAGAGGAACAAAGTTGTAGGAGACACCCAGGGTCCGCGCTCGGCGCTCCACGGCGTCGAGGCTGGCGGAGAACACCTCCCTATTGACGAGGGGCAAGTGCTGGGCCCACGGCTCAGATTCCACGATCTCGTTACGTAGATTGATGCCAGAACGGCTTAAAGACGGATCCAGAATCTGAAACGAACAGGAATCGAAGCCAACGTCGTGAGCGACATCGATAACCTCTGCGAGGCGAGGGATATTCTCGGGAATCATCACACAATTTAGATTGACCCGAGGGAAGTCGCGTTTTAATTCCCGGCGGCCCTCCAGAATTCGCCGAACGTTCGCGCATGTCTTACCGAATGTTCCTGGCCCTCGGATTGAGTCGTGAACATCCTCCGGGCCGTCTATCGAAGTCCCGATCATTCGCACGCCTGCCTTCAGGATACGGTCGCAGATATGTGGCGTGAACAGGACTGCATTCGTGCCGATGGTGACCCGGTGACGGCGCGCCGCCAGCTCGACGAGGTCCCAGAAACGATCTTTAATGGTGACTTCGCCTCCGACAAATGTGACGTTACTGCGCCAGGGCAATGCGCGGATAATCGCGCCGATCTCGTCGTATGTGAGCTCGCTCTTTTTTTCAATCACTCGGCCCCGCTTCTCCTCCTCTACCCTGAGATAGCAGAAATCGCAAGTCAGGTTGCACCGGTAGGTCAGCTCGAGGACGACATTGCGACAGGGAAAGACCAGCCCGGGTAGCCATTGGGCGGGAAGGTCGTAATACAGGCGCTTCAAGAAACGAGCGGTCCCTTGTGCCCATCGGCTCATACACACACCTCATGATACACCGCCGCTGTGGATTCGGCGATACGCGACCAGGAGAAATCCTTCGCGAGATCCGCGACGCCGAGGCGAAGACGTCGACGCAACTCGGGTGATGTGATCAACGTCGTCATGGCGCGGGAGAGGGCGACATGATCGCCGGGAGGGACCAGAAGAACGTTCTCCCCATCACGGAATCGGGGGCTTGGCTTGACGGGGTGGGTACTGATAATAGGAAGTTGATGCATGATGCCTGCCACCAGCGTGCTGCGCCTCGCTGAAATTCCATCTTCATAAGGTACCACATAGATGTCGCTGGCCAAAAGCAAAGCTGCAATCCGCTCGCGACCGCAGTGCCCCAGCCACAGGATGTGCTCGTTGAGCCCCGATGTCCGAGTGATGGCCTGCAACTCCTTATAATAGGCCTCGGCTCCAGGCCAAGGCCCACCGATGATGAGAAGGAGGTATTTGACTCCAGCGGCCCGGAGGCGACTTGAGGCGGCCAAGAGAGTCTCAATGCCCTTGCCGGAGTATGCAAACCCGAAGTGGCTAAGCAACGCGGTGTCCGCCTCAAGACCAAACTCCGCCCGGATCGCGGCGCGCGTGAGTTCTGGGTCTCCCACGAGTGCGGGGATGCTGGAGCCGATGGGGATCCGTCGGACCCGTGGGCGGAGGAACGGCAGGTACTTGCTAACCAGATAGGTGACTTCGTCATTCGGACAGATGATCCGATGGCTGAAACTTGTGAGAAGTGGCGCAAGCATCGTGGCGGACGAGTAGCCCGCTACAAGGGTATGGGGGGTGAGAATGACCCGGGGACCACCCCGGAGGGCCAAGACAGCTGGTAGGAGCTTCATCCACGGCAAACGGCCGAAGAGCCCTGGAGTGTACTGAATATGGATGAGATCGAAGGCCCCTTCGTGGATGAATCGGGCAAGATTCCTCGTCGCCCGCCAATCCCACCGCTCAGCGAAAGGGATGACCTGGATCGGGGAACTATTCTCTGGGCGATGAAACGTAGAGGCCACGACGGTAAGAGATACGCCGGTGACGGCCAGATGCTCGGCCAGTTCACGCGTGTAATCCCCGACGCCGCAGGGTACGTCGTTTGGCGGGTAGGTCGGGCAGACCATGCAGATCCGCATGTTAGCCTTGCGCGATTTCAGTGAGAACCAGATACTCTGTGCCAACATGGACGATATTCATGACCTTATCTCGTCGGCCCATGGGCTCTTGCCGCGGTGCTCGCCGGTATCACGCTGCGGTCAGTCATGCTTGAGGGCGGAAATATCTACAGTGAAATGGTGCGGGCATCTACCGAACCGGGCACGATAGAAATCATAGACGCCATAGGCCACGGCCGTTGCGTTCTGGCGACGCCTTTGGGTCCGGAGCGTGTAGGCATACCGAAGGGAACGCGCTGTGTAGAGCGCGATCAACCAGAGCCGATATCGCGTCGGAGCATGGCTGCTGAAGAACAGCAGGCGGTTTCGCGCATAGTAGTAATCGGAGGTGGGTGATCCGGTCTTCATGGTCTGCGAAACCTTGTGATAGATTCGAGAATCCGGAAGATACCGACACTGATAGCCGCGGCGACGAGCCCGGAGATTCCAGTCTGTTTCATCGAAGTAGATAAAGTACCGTTCGTCCCATCCCCCAATTTCTCGAAAGAGGCTGGCTGGCGCGAGCAGGCAGCAGGACGTAATGTAATCCACCTCTCGTGGTCTGTCCCATTGTCCCTGGTCTAGCTCATTGGCCCCCAGGCTCCACACTTGCCCTGAACGCCAGTCGATCATGCCCCCGGCAAACCAGATTCGGTTGACTTCAGGATGATGGTAGATTTTCGGTCCCACGATGCGAATCCCTGGCGCCTTCAGACCTTCCAGGAGCGGTGCGAGGAAATCGGGATCAACCAGGGTATCGTTGTTGAGGAGCAGAATGTGGCTGGCCCCTTCCTGGAGAGCCCTCTCAATCCCGGCATTGTTTCCTTCGGCAACACCCCGGTTTTCGGGAAGGCGGATGACCAGCGTTTCAGAAAAAGTGCGTTCCAGTCGGTCCACCGACTCCGGGGAGGAACCGTTATCCACCAGGATCACGCGAAGCGGCATGTCTTCCACGGCGCGGAGCGAGACCAGGCAGTCTGCAGTGTGCTGCTCCTGGTTCCAGTTCAGAACGACTACGGCAACGGAAATAGAGTCCTGGCCCATATCACGGATCGCGGATGCCTGCAGGCTCGAGCGCCTCTGGACAGAGACGATATTCAGGCACCTGCCCTCGGAATTGCATACAGGTGAACATGCTTGGTAATCGGCTGGGACCCGTCAAAGACCACCGGCATTTCAAAGTGGTCCCACTGGATCCAACAGTGATACCGTTCCAGGTCAAGAAGACTTAAAATCTCTGCCACAGAAGTGCCATACCTGGCAAGATCGGCGGGACTATGAATTTCGATCGTCAGTTTGGGCGTGCGTCCCAGCAAATCCCCGGCTCCCTTCAGCACCTCAACTTCGTATCCTTCCACATCAATCTTGAGGAGCGTCGGATACAGGTTGTGTCCTCTTGCATAGCCATCCAACGACACCATTTCGACTTCCATTCGCCTGCGTGGAAGCCCTCCTTCACGGTCTCCCGGTCGTGCGATCCCGGCGCGATGGCTTTGGGCCACAACCGTGTTGGAGGCGTCGATCACGACGGCCGTCCCAGCCCTGAAACCAACGGCCTTCTGCTCGACAGCGACATTGTTCAATCCATTCAGACGCACATTTGCCTCGATCACCGACGCGTTCTTGCGGCTCGGCTCGAAGGTCACGACTTTGCCGCCTTCCCCGACGCATATGGCCAAGAACATGGCGGTGCATCCATGATGCCCCCCGCATTCAAAAATAATATCCCGCGGTCGTACGAGACGCTCATTCAGGAATTTCATCTCCGGCCATTCCGCCTCATTGTCATACCACCGTTTCGCCGTCAGGTCGGAAACCAGGAAGTTGAACGTCACACCTTCGACGCTCTTCTTGATCACGTAAGGTCGAAACGTTTGTTCCTTGAAGAGTTTGACCAGGTTCAACAGAACCGTCTTCACCCTATCCGGAAGAATGGCGGCCAGGAGTCTTCTCAGCATTCTTATCCTGAATTGGACCGGAATGAGGAACCACCGCGTTTCGATTCCCGGGCTCTTTACACACGACTCACGTACACTTTTCCGATCTGCTCGGCCACTTTCCTCCGATCGAACAGGATGGTCGCGCGTTGGCGTCCGCCGCGCCCCAAGGTTTCGCCCAAAGTCTGATCCTCTAATAACTCCTTTAACCCCCGGTCCAGGACCTCGTGGTCGGCCCACGGCACGAGAAGACCTCCCTTGCCCACCACTTCAGGGATGGAACCAGATACCGAGGCCAAGATCGCCGTCCCGGAGGCCAGGCTTTCTACCAGCACCACCCCAAATTGGTCCTGCCAGGTCGGCGTCGGGACACTCGCGAGAACGAAGATCGCCGCCACATTATATAACGCCGGCATCTCCGAGTACGGGACGTAATCAACGATACGGACTACATGGCCCAGGCCCAGACGAGCGACCATGTTTCTTGCTCCACCCACGTCGCGACCAACAAGGAGCACCGAAAACGACCTGCGGCGCAGACCCGGGTCCAGAGAGGCTCGCTTGACTGCATGGAGGAGAACAGAGAGGCCCTTGTGGGGGCTCATCGCGCCAACGGAGAGAACCACTAAACCGTCAGGGGGCAGGCCGAGCCGGCTTCGCAAGTCTGGATCCGCTGGAGCGGGCCGGAACCGCTCCAGATCCACACCCATTGGGGTGACATGAATCCGCGCAGGATCGGCGCCCTCTAAGACCAACGCGTCTCTCGCTCGTCCGGTTACGGCGAGAAACGCATCGGCCTCCGCGAGCACACGCGGCCTTACCGTTTCGAAGGCGAAATCAGAATACCTCTTTTTGTTGAAGGGCAGGTTTTCCCAGACGGTCACCACAACCCGGCACCCGTACCGACGCTTGGCGCTCAGCGCTTGCCCAGAGAACCCATGCGAGGTTTCGAGGGTATGGACAAGATCAAAACCAGCCAGGCGCAGGACGAGACCCGGCAGTCTGCAGTGTCCTACTCCTGGTTCCAGTTCAAAACCACCACCGCAACGAGGGATGAGGTGAGATTCACCGGATTCTGCAACACCATCGTTAGCCACGCGGTTTTTGGAACACCGCTACGACGTTTCGGAGGAACAGATGCCCATAGCGTTCTTCGAGGTTGGCCCACAGTCTGTTGTAGAATTGGTCCAGCTGGGGAAAGGGAGTGAATCGGGCTAAGGGATTGCGCCGGTGGAGCTTCCCATAGAGATCTCGGAGAACCCAGGATGGTTCGCCCCAGGCTCTCCAGTACTCTTCCCCAAAGCATTCCAAGCTCTGCAGACCGTGCGCGCGCCCCATCGCCAGAAGTTCGGCGGCGCTGTAAGCCGTCTCCCACCCCCACGGCCACGTTCCGCGTCTGATGGCGCGCCATTTGTGCAGCGTATAGCCAGTTAAGCGTTGCGGAACGTTGATGACCAAAATCCCTCCATCCGCGAGGATCCTCACCTGCTCCTGCACTGCCGCGGAAGGATCACGGAAATGTTCCAGAACTCCCTGACTAAAGACCATCCTGAACGTTCCATCAGTGAAGGGGAGCGCACAGATGTCCCCACGGCACAATCCAAACCGACCCCTGACGGAAGCAAGGTGCGTCCTCGCTATGCGCAGCGCTTCGGCCGAAATATCCATGCCGAACACGTGGACTCCTGAGATCCGCTCCGCCAGAATGGCGAGGTCGATGGCGGAGCCGCAGCCGACTTCAAGGACGCGGGAGGGTTGCACTTGAACGAGTTGGCGCTCCAAGGCTGTAAGGAATCTGGCCCGGCCTTCGCGGTGCTGGGCAAATCGTGTGGGAGCCGGGCTCACATCCTCCCAGCCTCGCCAGATGTTATCGTACCGCTCTGTGTCTACCTGTCTCGACACGAACCCTCCCTTCGCTCACCTATCCCACCAAGCCTCGTTTCTGAAGGTGCGCGTTGGCCTCCACCACCCTATCATAGGGCCGCTGGTTCCGGATCCAGGCACTGAGCCGGCTCATCCCATCCGCAAACGCAACCTTCGGCCGATACCCCAGGGTCTTGCCGATCCTCGTAATATCCGCCACACAATGCCGAATATCTCCGGACCGGAAGGTTTGCAAGAATTGGGGCGCAATTCGCTTCTGCAGGCTGGCGGCCAGAACCTCGGCCACCTCGGCCACGGTGATGGCGTGGCCGGTTCCGACATTGAAGACTTGGTAATCCGCCTGGGGCCGCTGCATCGCCAGCAGGGTGGCCTGCACAATGTCACTCACATGGATGAAGTCACGGCTTTGGCGTCCGTCTTCATAAATCAGCGGAGGCTGGTCGTTGAGCAATCGGGAAGAGAAGATGGCCGCCACTCCCGTATAGGGATTGGACAATGCCTGTCGTTCACCGTACACGTTAAAGAAGCGCAGGGCGACTGTTGGAATCCCGTAGGCCTGTCCCACGCACAGGCACATTTCTTCCTGGTCCCGTTTTGTAATGGCGTAGATGGAGGTGGGAGCCAGGAGTTTTCCTTCAGGCGTAGGGACAGGCTGGGCGTT